>Ga0210407_10004531_pt1 | contig 10924 bp, 9 predicted proteins | sample IncBWC27MmetaG_FD_150860 | JGI IMG/M metagenome (GOLD analysis project Ga0210407, IMG submission 150860) | Forest soil microbial communities from Barre Woods Harvard Forest LTER site, Petersham, Massachusetts, United States - Inc-BW-C-27-M | ecosystem: Environmental > Terrestrial > Soil >... | reverse complement strand
TACCCTTGCGAGAACGATGCGGTAGCGATATGGCAGATTCGTCCGGGAAATTGGTGGTGCGATCGTATGCGCCGAAGCGCCGTGCGGTGCTGTGGACCGTGGCCGCGCTGCTGACGAGCGGAATACTGTATGCAGCATTCGAGCTCGGTCGATACGATGCGGGCTTTCGAGTAGTGGATTCGGTGCGCGGCGCTTTGGCGGCGAGCGCGCGCATTCGCTCGCTCGAAGCGGAGAACGGAACTCAGCGCCGTCAGCTGGAGGCCGCGGAAACGGCGCGTCGCGTCGACCGAGAGGGCTATGCCCAGGTCGAGCGAAGTCTCGGCGATATGCAAAGCCAGATTGCGCGCTTGAACCAGGATTTGTCCTTCTACCGTGGTTTGGTGCAGCCGGAGTCGCTGATTCATGTCAAGGTGCAACAAATGCAGATCATCCCTGACCCGATCGCGGGTCAGTACCACCTCAAGTTCGTGTTGATGCAGACCGGAAAGCCGGACAAAGAGGTCGCCGGCAGCGCAGCGATCACGATTGACGGATTATTGCAGGGCAAGCCGCTCGGTTTGACGTATGCGCAAGTCTCGCCTAACCGCCGCGTCTCCCTGGCATACTCCTTCAAGTACTTTCAGGAGTACAACGAAGCCATCGAATTGCCGCGCGGATTTGAGCCGACGCGCGTCGGCGTCGAGATTCATAGTGTGAGGGACGCCAGTCATAGTTCCCGTCAAGCCTTTGTCTGGAAGGCGCAGGGGATGTCGGTGGAAACCGAGGCGAACGGCGATATTCCGGCCAAGGGTGATGCAGATGTTCAAACAGAAACAGAGTAAAACGGCGGAAATCGACACCTTGATCGGCGCCAAGACGCGCATCAACGGCGATGTCGAATTCGTCGGGGGATTTCACCTCGACGGTTACATCAACGGCAACGTCAAGTGCGAAATGGGCGCGGGAACCACGCTGTCGGTGAGCGAGCAAGGCTGTATCGAGGGCTCGGTCATTGTCCCGAACATAGTGTTAAACGGCATCGTAAAGGGTGACATCGAGGCCGGCGACCGAGTTCAACTCGGGCCAAAAGCGCGGGTTCTGGGCAACGTGCACTACACGACCATTGAAACCGCCGTGGGCGCCCAAATACTGGGGAAATTGATTCACCGGGTGAAGGCTTGAGCGGAATGGGTGAACCCAAGTCGCAAACTCAAGCTCATATCTTTGATTGGCCGCCGGCCGCCGAGTAGACTAGCGCTATGAGCACCACCTCCGATTCATTGATTGGCAGCGATTCTGCGCCCCCGGCGCCGAATGTATTGATTTTCACCGATGCCGCGGCGGGCAAGGTAGGGGAGCTGATCCGCGAGGAAGCAAACCCAAGCCTGAAATTGCGGGTCTTCGTTTCCGGCGGCGGCTGCTCCGGATTTCAGTACGGATTCACCTTCGACGAGAAGATCGAAGAGGGCGACTTCTGCATCGAAAACCGCGGGGTTCAATTGTTGGTCGACCCGATGAGCGCGCAATACCTCATGGGCGCGGAAATCGACTACAAAGAGGATTTACAAGGCGCCCAGTTCGTCATTCGCAACCCCAACGCGAAGACAACCTGCGGCTGCGGATCTTCTTTCTCCGCCTAGAAATGTTGATCGTGTAGATGAGCCGCCGTAGGGTCGTTCCCGACGTGCTCGCCGCCGTCGACCTGGGCTCCAACAGCTTTCACATGGTCGTCGCGCGTTACTCGCACGGCCAACTCGTCATCCTCGATCGACTGCGCGAAATGGTGCGCCTGGCCGCGGGCTTGGGCAACAGCGGCCGGCTGGATGACGCCGCGACCGATCGGGCATTGCGCTGCCTGGAACGATTCGGCCAACGGCTGCGCGCCATGCGTGCGGATGGCGTGCGGGTGGTGGGCACGAACGCCTTGCGGCGCGCCAGGCGCAAGCGTTGGTTCCTGGAACGAGCCCGCGCTGCGCTCGGGCACCCGATTGAAATCATCTCGGGGCTCGAAGAGGCGCGTCTGATCTATTCGGGAGTGGCGCATACCAGCCCGATGAGTCCGGACAAGCGGCTGGTTATCGACATCGGCGGCGGCTCCACTGAAGCTGTGATCGGCCAGGGTTTCGAACCGTTGCTGCTGGAGAGCCTTTCGGTGGGCTGTGTCGGCTTGAGCGCCCTTTATTTCGACGACGGCAGGATATCGGCGAAGCGCCTCGAACGAGCACGTACCGCCGTCAGGCTCGAACTCGAGCCCATCCAAGAAGCATACCGCAAGCTCGGCTGGCTGCAGGCGTTCGGCAGTTCCGGCTCTGTGCGCGTCATCGGCGATGTCTTGCGCAGTCTCAATCCCGAAGCGCCGCATATCACGCTCAACAATCTGAATGGATTGGCGGAGCGCGTGATTGCGGCCGGCCATGTGGACGAACTCGATCTACCCGAAGTGGACGCCGAACGCGCGCCGGTGTTTCCGGCGGGTCTCGCGATCCTGTTGGAATTGGTCGAGAATTTCGGCATCGATCGTGTTCGAGTTGCCGAGGGGGCGATGCGCGAAGGGCTGCTCTACGATCTCATGGGGCGCTTCACCAATGAAGATGCGCGCGTGCGCAGCGTGCGCGCCATGGAAAAGCGCTATCACATCGACGACAGTCAGGCGGAACGCGTCGAATTGACCGCGGTCGCGCTGCTCGAACAAGTTGAATCCGAATGGGGACTGGACGATCCCCTGGCGGAGCTGGTGCTGCGCTGGGCGGCGCGGCTGCACGAAACCGGCCTCGATATCGCGCACTCCAAATATCACCGCCACAGCGCTTACCTGCTCGAACACGCCGATATGCCCGGCTTTCCGCGCGAGGAGCAACTGCTGCTGGCGGCATTGGTCGGCGGCCATCGCCGCCAGCTGTCCTTCGAGTCACTCGAGGATTTGCTGCCGCCATGGGATCGGCTCGCGGAATTTCTGATCGTGCTGTTGCGCCTGGCGGTCCTGCTGCATCGAGGGCGCAGCCCGCAACCGCTGCCGGAGGTTCGATTGAGCGTCAAGGGCCGCAACATAACGATGCAACTGCCGCCGCGCTGGATGAACGAGCATCCGCTCACGCTCGAAGATATGGAACAGGAGCAGGAGTATCTGAAGGAAGCCGGCTTTCGCCTCAGTATCGCTTAGGCTTCGGCAAGCACGACTCGCTCGCCGTATAGACTCATCAAACGGGCTTGTGCCGACACTTTTCCGTGGCCGCTCGCGCGCGCATACCGGCCGTCGGAATTCAGCACCCAGGCTTGCATGTCGTCTTCCAGGTACAACTTCAGATCCTCAACGACGCGGGCCTGAAGTTCCGCCGGCTCGATCGGGAATGCAACCTCGATGCGGCGGAATAAATTACGGTCCATCCAGTCGGCGCTGGCGCAGTAAATCTCGCGCGTCCCCGCGTTGTCGAAGCAATAGACGCGGGAATGCTCCAGGAAGCGCCCGACGATGGAGCGCACCCTGATGCGATCGGAGACGCCGCGAACGCCGGGCCGCAAACAGCAAACACCGCGAATGATGAGATCGATATCCACGCCGGCGCGCGACGCGCGATACAGCGCCTGAATGACGGTGGGCTCGGTGAGCGCGTTGAGCTTGGCGATGATGCGCGCCGGCCTGCCTGCCCGCGCATGCTCAGCCTCGCGATCGATCTTGGCGATGATGGCCTGGTGCAGGCTGAAGGGCGCATGCAGCAATTTGCGCAACTTCGGTACCTGCGTGAGACCGGTAAGCTGCAGGAATATCTGGTGGATGTCCTCGCCCACGGACTCATCGGCGGTCAGCAGGCCGTAATCGGTGTAGAGCCGCGCCGTCTTGGTGTGGTAGTTGCCCGTGCCCAGGTGGCAGTAGCGGCGCAGGCCCTTTTCCTCGCGCCGCACCACCATGACGAGTTTCGCATGCGTCTTGAAGCCGAAGACGCCGTACATGACGTGCGCACCGGCTTCTTGCAGCCTGGTCGCGAGTTCAATGTTGGCTTCTTCATCGAAGCGCGCGCGCAGCTCGATGATGACGGTCACGTCCTTGCCGGCCGCCGCGGCGTCGACCAAGGCGCCGACAATGGTTGAATCGCTGCCCACGCGGTACAGGGTCTGCTTGATGGCCAGCACTTGAGGATCGCTGGCCGCGTGCTTGATAAAATCCGTGACCGGCGCGAACCCTTGATACGGATGGTGCAAGAGCACATCCGCCGCGCGCAATGTGGAGAACAGATCGCCGCCGGTTTTGAACCGGTCCGGGATGCTCGGCGCGAACGCCGGGTACTTGAGCTCCGCTCGATCCACCAAATCGTACACCGCCATGAGGCGATTCAGGTTTACCGGTCCCGATACCTTGTACAGATCTTCGTGCGTAAGCCCGAATTGCTCCAGTAAATAGGCGAGGATTTCATCGGGACAATCGTGCGCGGTCTCCAGTCGAACTGCGTCGCCGTAGCGGCGCGACGCCAGCTCGCCCTCGACCGCACGCAGCAGGTCGTCGACTTCTTCCTGCTCGACGAACAAATCGCTGTTGCGCGTGACGCGAAATTGGTAGCAGCCGCGCATGCGCATGCCGGCGAATAGGTTCGATACAAACGCCTCGACGATGGTGCCCAGGAACACGAAGTGCCGGCTGCCGAGTTCATCCGGCAACCTGATGAGGCGCGGCAGGGAACGCGGCGCCTGGACCACCGCGAGACCGCTGTTGCGGCCGAATCCGTCCTCGCCTTCGACCACGATCGCGAAATTCAAGCTCTTATTGAGTATTTTCGGAAAGGGTCGTGCCGGGTCCAACGCCAACGGGCTCAAGACCGGCTCCACCTCGCGGGTGAAATAATCCGCAATCCATTCGGCCTGCGCCTCGGTCCATGTTTCCGGCTCGACGAACACCACACCGCTGTTCGCCAATTCCGGCATGAGCACGTCGTTCAGCAGCTGGTATTGCTCGTTCACCAAGCGCACCGCGAGCACGCGAATCGCCCGCAATTGCTCCGACACCGACAGTCCGTCGGGCCCGCCTTGCACCGCGCCGGCCTCCAGCAGCTCCTTGAGGCTGGCCACGCGAATCTCGAAGAATTCGTCGAGATTTGCGCAGGAAATACACAAGAATTTCACCCGCTCGAGCAGCGGGATCCTGTTGTCCCTCGCCTGTTCCAATACGCGCTGGTTGAACTCCAGAAACGAGAGTTCACGATTGAAATAGAGCTGCGGTATCTGTAGGTCGGTATCGTTCATGATTTGCAAGCATAAGCCGGACGGCGTTACTCATAACGATACACGCCGCCGAGGGTTCGCGCGCCGCAGCCGGGTCAGTACACGGCCAGCTTCGAGCGCAGATCGCCGGGAGGCGTGCCGGCGACAGGGCCGCTGTTGGGAGCCGTACGGACCGCAGAGGCGGTAGCCGCAGGCGCGGCGGCGATGCCAGGCACTGCGGCGGCAGCGGCGGTCGCGACTGCAGCGGCAGCGGCTGGTTGCGGCGACAAACTGGCGAGCAGGGGCGCCGCCATACTGTGGAATTTCTGCAGTGCATCGGCATGCAGGGGTTCGGCTCCCGGCAATCCTACCGTCTGTGGATTCCTGTTCACGCCGTTCATCAGGTACTCGTAGTGCAAGTGAGGACCGGTGGCGAGTCCGGTCATTCCCACGTAACCGATGACCTCACCCTGCTGCACGCGTGTGCCCACGTGAATGTTCCGGGCAAAGCGCGACATGTGGCCGTATAGCGTCGATATATTCCCGCCATGGGCGAGCAGGAGTGCATTGCCATACCCGCCGCGCCACCCGGCAAAGCTGACATGGCCATCGCCGGCCGCGTGCACCGGGGTGCCGGTTGGCGCCGCGTAGTCGGTGCCCATGTGCCCTCGAATGGTATTCAAGATAGGGTGCTTGCGGTGCGGGTTGAACGCCGAGCTGACGCGCGAGAATTCGAGCGGCGCGCGCAAGAACGCCTTGCGCATCGCTAATCCGTTCGGGGTGTAGTAGCCGGCGTTGCCGTTATCGGATACGAATCGCACCGCGCGATACACCTTGCCGTTGTTCACGAATTCGGCGGCCAGCACCTCGCCGTCGCGAAGATACTTTCCATCCTGATATATCTGCTCGTATACCGCGGTGAATCGATCGCCCTCGCGGATGTCGAGTACGAAGTCGATGTCCCAGGCGAAGACATTGGCGAGCTTCAGCGCCACGCTGTCCGAGATGTCGGCCGCTTCAGCGGCTTGAAACAAAGAGGAATCAATCGTGGCACTGGCGGTGCGTGTGCGAGTTTCGACGGGGTTGTCGATCAGCCTCGCCTCGAAGCCGGTTTCCTGGCGCACGACGTCGAGGGTTTGAGTCTCGCTGACTTTGCGCGTCAGTTCCTGAATCTCCCCGCCGGTGTGCGTGAGCTTGATCGCGTCGCCGGGCTTCAAGAAATCCAAGCTCTGGCGGATGCCCGGCAAGTGACGGATCGTAGCCAAGTCGGCCAGATTGAGCGTCTGGCGGCGAAAAACCGCGTCCAGGGTGTCGTTCCTGCCGATGACCACTTCCACGATCGAGGCCATGCTGGCCTGCCGCAGGACGGGGGTGGCGGGCACGACAGCGGGTGCGGCTGGCGGCGTCGCTGTGCTTGCCTCCGTGGGCTGAGAGGTGTCATGCGTCAGGGGCGAGAGGATCAGCGCGGCGAGAACGAGGGTTCCGCAGCCGGCCAGGCGAGCAATCAAAGCTTTGATTTGCAAAGGATTATCCGATGGTCCGAGATTGTTGCGATGCACCAGAAAAGTCCTAATAAAACGGCTAGGCTAGCCGCCGCACTCATTCCGGTCAATTAAATGGTCCTCATTTCAGAAGGTTAACCCCATCTGCCCCGCTGCAACGCTTCAAGTCCCTAGTGTTCAATCACCGGAGCCAAAATGCAGCGCCTCTATTTATCCGTCTTGTTCTCAATGGGTTTGCTCGCCGAGGCGCATGCCGTCGGCAGGCTGGCCGATGTTTCTGTTATCGACCGTGATAGCGGCTCCGCACTTCCTGCGCATTACTATCGCGGCGAGTACTGGGTCGCCGGCTCCCCGGGGGCGCGTTATGCGATTGAGATACGCAATCGTCTCGGCGAGCGCGTTCTGGCGGTAACCTCCGTTGACGGTGTCAATGTCGTATCCGGCGCCACGGCCGGATGGGGTCAGACCGGCTATGTATTCGGGGCCGGCGAGGCCTATCAGATCACCGGGTGGCGGAAGAGCGATTCGGATGTTGCGGCATTCGCCTTCACACCTTCGCCCAATTCGTATGCGGAGCGCACCGGACGGCCGGCGAATGTCGGGGTCATCGGCGTTGCACTGTTTCGCGAGCGCCCGGCGGCAGTGGTGCCGGAGGCTTCCCTGATTGGCGAAGCGGCACGCCAAGAACATTCGAATCGCGCGACCGACGCCGCCGCCGCTGCGCCAAAACTCGGTACGGCGCATGGCGAGCGCGAGAGTTCTTGGGTCGCGCACACTGAGTTCCAGCGTATGCAGTCCGAACCGAATGAAATCGTGAAGATTCGCTATGACAGCATGGAGAATCTGGTGGCGATGGGGATACTGCCTGGGCGGGGACGCATGCCGCCGGAGCCGAATCCCTTCCCTGGTATGGCCAGCCGCTCCTACGTTCCCGATCCGCCGGGTTGAAGCGCTGCGAGAGCTGCGATAATGCCGTGAATGAAGCCGGTGGAGGACAGCGATGAGTCGTTGATGGCGCGCTTCGCACGCGGCGAAGCAGCCGCGTTCGAAGTGCTATATCGGCGGCACGAAATGCGGATTTGGCGATACCTCAATCGCCATGTTGGCAATCGCGAATGCGCGAACGATTTGATGCAGGAGGTGTGGTTCGGTGTGGCGCGCGATGCACCGCGCTACCAACCCACGGCGCGATTCACCACATGGCTGTTCACCCTGGCGCACAACCGGATGGTGGATTGGTTTCGATCGCGCCGTCCGCATGAGAGCTTGGATGCGCTCGGGATTGACGCCGCGGAAATCACCCGCCACACCGCGCACGATGATACCGAGCCGTTTGCGGCAACCCTGGCACGCGATCAAATGGCCGCGTTGTTCGATGCGCTGCGACAACTGCCGCAGGATCAACGAGAAGTGTTCGTGCTGCAGATCGAAGGTGATCTTAGCGTCGAGGAGATTGCCAGCATCACCGGCACTGCTTTCGAAACCGCCAAGAGCCGGCTGCGCTATGCGCGAACGAAGCTGCGCGAACTGCTCAAGGAATTCGCATGAATCAATCTCCATCCGGCGACGGTGACGACGATATGGAGCGGCGCTTTCAACGCGGACTTAAGGGGGATAGCGGACCCAGCGAAGCGGTGCGCCGGGCCATACTCGAACATGCGAGCCGGATGGCTGTCGAGCATGCTCGCAGTCAACCTGGACGGCGGACGCCGGCCATGCTCGCCGCGCGGCGCTGGAGCACTATTTTCGGCACACTGGCTGCCGCCGTTTTCGCGGGCCTGTTGGTAGTGCCCATACTGCGTGCGCCGCCAACCCCCCCTGCTGCGCCGCAGGCCGCGCAAGCACCCGCGCTGCAGTCCGAAAAAGCGCCCGCGCCTGCACTGCAGTCCGCACCAGCGCCCGCGTCGCAGCCCGCGCAAGCACCCGCGCCGCGGTTGGCAGAACTCAAGCGTAACGACGCGGCCGACAGCGGTGCCGGCGCGCAGCGAAGGTTTACGGCGGACGCAGATAAGCCCGAGGAAGCCGCAAGAGCGGCTCCATCCTCGTCGGACTACACGCGACAGGCGAAGACCGAACCTGAGGCAGTCGTCGGCGCGGCGGCCGCCCCGCCGGCAGCGCGGGCTCCTGCGCATGCTTCCGCCGCAGATGTCACGCCGGTGACTGGGGGAGCCGCGGTGCCCGCAAATCGCAATTTGGCCCGCGCGGCGGCATCACCGGGCGAGCGCGGCGAGTCATTGCGCGGCGCGGCAGCTACCGGTGATTTGGCGGCGGTGAACACGCTGCTTAGTTCCTCGTTCGATGTCGACGCCCGCGATCGGAGCGGCCGCACGGCATTGATGCTGGCAATCGCGCAGGGGCATGCTGACATAGTCGATGCGCTGCTGGCGCATGGCGCCGACGCTAACGCGGCAGACGCGAGCGGTGTGCGGCCGCTGCAGATGGCGGGTGCACAGGGGAATAAAAGAATCATCGACTCGCTGGTGCGAGCCGGCGCTCACTAAACTCAGCCTGCGCGAATCAACGCGTGGCGCTTTTTGCCTACGGTCAGTCTTGCGGTACCGCTGCCATCGAGGTCTTCTGCCGTGATGGTCGCTGTGGCCGTGCGAACCGTCTGGTCGTTGAGTCGAACGCCGCCTTGATCGACCAAGCGACGGGCTTCGCTCCTGGAACTCGCCATTCGCAGCGCGATGGCCACGTCGATAACCAGCACCGGCGCGCCGCCCTTGAGGGTGAACGTGGGCAATCCTTCCGCCGCGCCGCCGCCAAATGCACTTGCCGCCGTCGCGGCCGCCTCGCGCGCCGCTTCGTCGCCATGACAGAGGCGGGTGGCCTCCGTGGCGAGGATTTGCTTGGCGACATTGATCTCTGCATCTTCGAGCCGTTCGAGCCGCGCGATCTCCTCGAGAGGCAGGTCGGTGAACATGCGCAGGAACCGCCCGACATCACCGTCCTCGGTATTGCGCCAGAATTGCCAATAGTCGTACGGCGCAAGACGCTTGCGGCTGAGCCACACAGCGCCGCTGGCGGTCTTGCCCATCTTGGCGCCCGATGATGTGGTAATCAGCGGCGAGGTGAGGCCGAACAATTGTGCGTCGCTCACGCGTCGCCCCAGTTCGACGCCCTGCACGATATTGCCCCACTGGTCCGAGCCGCCCATTTGCAGCGTGCAGCCGTAGCGCTTGAACAATTCCACGAAATCGTAGCCCTGCATGATCATGTAATTGAATTCAAGAAACGTCAGCGGCTGCTCGCGCTCCAGGCGCAGCCTCACACTGTCCATCGTCAGCATGCGATTGATGGTGAAGTGCCGGCCAATATCGCGCAGAAACGGAATGTATTGCAGCTGGCCAAGCCAGTCGTCGTTGTTGACCAGGAGCGCGCCGGAGGGGCCGGCATCGAAATTCAGGAATCTCCTGAAAGTCTCGCGAATGGCGGCAATATTGGCGTCGATGTGCTGCTCGGTAAGCAGCTGTCGAGTTTCCTCTCGACCCGAAGGGTCGCCGATCTTCGTCGTGCCGCCGCCCATCAGCACGATCGGGCGGTGTCCTGCCTGCTGCAGGCGGCGCAGCAGCATGATCTGCACCAGGTTGCCGATGTGCAGGCTGTCGGCCGTGGCGTCAAATCCGATGTAGGCCGACATCACGCCTGAATTCAAATGCGCATCAAGCCCGACGGCATCCGTTATCTGGTGAAGGTAGCCGCGCTCGCTCAAGGTGCGCAGGAAATCAGCCTTGAATGGACCCATTACACGAAAACCCTCTGCAACAAAGCCGTTTGCGGCTACCGCGTCGCCGCACAAGCCGCGAGCAGCATAAAATAGCCATTCTGCACCGGATCATGGGCAGCCGCCTGCAAACCAGGCGTTCGTCGCAGCTCCCGCGGAGTTCGTCTGAGAATGACGACGGGCGGTTGACACCCCCAAGCGCACGGATATACTGCGCGCCCTCCCACCTAAAACGCGTTTTTCGAGACTTTTCGTTCATTGACGGGGTCCTAAAACGCGTTATACTTGGAAGTTCGCCTGAGGCCTTTGTCGCCTCGGGTTATTCTTTAAAAATTTGAACAGGTAACTTGTGCAGGGACTCGCGTCGATGCGCCTTTGGTGCAATTCGATGATTCGAGTTCCAAACGACCAGTGTTCATTCGTGCCAAAAGCATTGATGAATAGTGAGAGTTTGGGATCGAGATTGCTTCAGTGAAAAAGTGTTATTAACTGAAGAGTTTGATCCTGGCTCAGATTGAACGCTGGCGGC
>Ga0210407_10004530_pt1 | contig 10924 bp, 7 predicted proteins | sample IncBWC27MmetaG_FD_150860 | JGI IMG/M metagenome (GOLD analysis project Ga0210407, IMG submission 150860) | Forest soil microbial communities from Barre Woods Harvard Forest LTER site, Petersham, Massachusetts, United States - Inc-BW-C-27-M | ecosystem: Environmental > Terrestrial > Soil >... | reverse complement strand
ACGCTGGCCTTAGCCGCGATGATGGAGAACGGCGGCCAGATCTACGCCACCGACATCGACAAACGCCAGCTCGCGCCGATCCACGAACGCATCGCGCGCGCCGGCGCGCGCAACATCCAGGTGCGTCCGCCGCGCGGCGCAGCCGACGACGTGCTTGCTGACCTTCGCGGCCGCGCCGATCTTGTGCTCATCGACGCGCCTTGCACCGGTACCGGGACGTGGCGGCGCAGCCCCGACGCCAAGTGGCGTGTCCGCCCGGGTGCGCTGGCTGAGCGCCTGAAGCAGCAGGAGCGACTGCTCGACCGCGCCGCCGCGCTCGTGAGGGCGGGCGGCCGTATCGCCTATGTCACGTGCTCTGTCCTGGCGGAGGAAAACGGCGACCAGGTGGGCGCGTACCTGTCACGGCACCCAGATTTCGCCGTCGTGCCGCCCCGCGAGGTCGCGGCCCAGGCCCTCGGCGAGCGCGCCGCCCTGTTCCTCCATGCGGCGCTGGTTTCGGCGGAGGGCCTGCTGATGACGCCGTTGCGCACCGATACCGACGGCTTCTTTGTCGCCGTCATGCGCAAGGCATAGCATGCCAGTGGAGAGGAGCCGCGGCGGACTTGACCGCACATGACCTCGGCCGCACATACCTCCTCAATACGCCCATGCACGACAAGATCCTCATCGTCGATTTCGGCTCGCAGGTGACGCAACTGATCGCGCGGCGCGTGCGCGAGGAGCGGGTCTATTGCGAGATCGTGCCGTTTCAGCAGGCGGAGGCGGCACTGCGCGAACTCAAACCCAAAGCCGTGATCCTCTCCGGCGGGCCGGCATCGGTGTTCGACAAGAACGCGCCGCTCGCGCCGATGGCGATCTACGAGGCCGGCGTGCCGGTGCTCGGCATCTGCTACGGCGAGCAGGCCATGGCTCACCAGCTCGGCGGCACGGTCGAGGGCGGCCACCACCGCGAGTTCGGCCGCGCCGAGGTCGAGGTGACGAAACCGTCGGCGTTGTACGACGGCGTCTGGGAGGTCGGCCAGCGCTATCCGGTGTGGATGAGCCATGGCGACCGCGTCACCCAGCCGCCCAAGGGATTTGCCGCGACCGGCACCTCGGCCAACGCGCCGATCGCCATGATCGCCGACGAAGCGCGCAAGTTCTACGCCACGCAATTCCACCTCGAAGTGGTGCACACGCCGCACGGCGCGGCGCTGCTGCGCAACTTCGTGCGCAACATCGCCGGCTGCGCCGGCGACTGGACCATGCGTGCGTTCAAGGACGAGGCGATCGACAAGATCCGCCGGCAGGTCGGCAAGGGCAAAGTGATCTGCGGGCTGTCCGGCGGCGTCGACTCCGCGGTCGCCGCCGTGCTCATCCACGAGGCGATCGGCGATCAGCTCACCTGCGTGTTCGTCGATCACGGCCTGCTGCGGCTCGGCGAGGCGGAGAAGGTGCTGGCGCTGTTTCGCGGCCACTACAACATTCCGCTTGTCCACGTTGATGCCGCCGACGCTTTCCTGAAAGCGCTGGCGGGCATCGAGGAACCGGAAGCAAAGCGCAAGACCATCGGCAGATTGTTCATCGACGTGTTCGACGCCGAGGCGAAGAAGATCGGCGGCGCCGAATTCCTCGCCCAGGGCACGCTCTATCCCGACGTGATCGAGAGCGTGTCGTTCACCGGCGGGCCCTCGGTGACGATCAAGTCGCACCACAATGTCGGCGGCCTGCCCGAGCGCATGCACATGAAGCTGGTCGAGCCGCTCCGCGAATTGTTCAAGGACGAGGTGCGCGCGCTCGGCCGCGAGCTTGACTTGCCCGAGGCGTTCGTCGGACGCCATCCGTTTCCTGGCCCGGGCCTCGCCATCCGCTGTCCCGGCGCCGTCACCCGCGAGAAACTCGACATCCTGCGGCTCGCTGACGACGTCTTCATCGAGGAGATCCGCCGCGCCGGCCTCTATGACGATATCTGGCAGGCGTTTGCGGTGCTGCTGCCGGTGCGCACCGTTGGCGTCATGGGCGATTTCCGCACCTACGATTTCGTCGTCGGGCTGCGCGCGGTTACCTCGACCGACGGAATGACCGCGGATTTCTATTCGTTCGACATGAGCTTCATCGGCGCGGTGGCGACCCGCATCATCAACGAGGTGAAGGGCGTCAATCGCGTCGTCTACGACATCACCTCGAAGCCGCCGGGCACGATCGAGTGGGAGTGAGGGGAATAGACGCTAGGTTTCGCGTAGGTTCGATTTTTCGCCTTGCGCGTGCTCCTTGTCATCGAGCATGAACGGCTTGCGCCTTCTTTATAGTAGGGCTCGCCTTTGTCGATGTGCTCCGGCCAAAAGATGTTCCGCCCCGGGGACACAAAGGGCTCGACGGGAGGGGAAATTGAGTGACCGACGACTTGTTGTCGCTATGCTGGCAGTCCTGTCAGTCTTCACTTCGCCCGCGGCGAGGGCTCAGAGCTTCGCCTACCCCCCGGGATTTCGTACCGAAGAAATCGGCACGAACGGCACGACGATTCATGTCCGGATCGGCGGCTCCGGCCCGGCGGTCGTGTTGTTGCACGGCTATGGCGATACGGGCGACATGTGGGCGCCGCTCGCGGCGGAATTGATGCGCGATCACACGGTCATCGCGCCGGACTTGCGGGGCATGGGCTTGTCCGCAACCGCAACCGACGGCTTCACCAAAAAGAACCAGGCCGAAGACGTCGCTGGTGTGCTCGACGCGCTGCACATTCGCCAGGCCGATGTAGTCGGCCACGACATCGGCAACATGGTGGCCTTCGCCTTCGCCGTAGCACACCAGGATCGCACCACGCGCCTCGTGGATGATGGATGCGCCAGTGCCGGGCGTAGGGCATGGGACGAAATTCTGAAGAATCCGCTGCTCTGGCATTTCCGCTTCGGCGGGCCCGACATGGAGCGCTTGGTGGCGGGTCGCGAGCGCATTTATCTCGACCGCTTTTGGAACGAGTTCTCCGCCGATCCAGGGCATTTTCCCGAAGCCTCGCGCCAGCACTATGCCGAGCTGTATGCGAGCCCTGACCGCATGCACGCGGGCTTTGCGCAGTTCGCCGCTTTTGATCAGGACGCGATCGACAATCGCGCCTTTCTAGCGCGCGGGCGCCTGCAAATGCCCGTGTTGGCGATCGGTGGCGACCATTCGTTCGGGTCCACCATGGCCTTCGTCGTGCGGTTCGCCGCGGACGACGTGCGCGAGGTGGTGATCGCCAATTCGGGCCATTGGCTGATGGAAGAGCAGCCCGGCCCCACGATCGCGGCCATTCGCGCCTTCTTGCAAAGCGGTGCTTCCAATGCTGCCTTGCCGCAAACGCGCCTGACGGCGGCTCAGGTCGACGCGACAGCGCGCAGCGCAGGCGGCGCCGGCACGTCTGGACTAAGCGGCGTGCAGACCACGGTCTTATCAGGCGATCCCAATGCGCCGGGGCCGTATGCGATTGAAATTCGCGTGCCGCCGCACACGCGGATTGCGGCGCATCGCCATCGCGACAACCGCACGGCAATCGTCGTTTCCGGCGAGTGGCATTTTGGCTATGGCGAAGAGGCCAGCGAAGCCGCAACCACCACGCTTGGGCCGGGCGGCTTCTATACGGAGCCTGCGAGCGTCGCCCACTTCGCCTTTACCGGCAATGCGCCGACCGTCGTCTACATCACCGGGCAGGGCCCGACCGATACCAAATACGTCAACCCCGCCGACGATCCTGCACACCACTAGGAGCGGCCCGAGGCCGTCGATGGTTTCAGGATCACTGCGCCAAATTCTCCGGCAGGCGAGCTGCTAATCCCAAACCGAGCGGATGATCCTGCTCCGACAGCCGACTAGGGTCGATGCTCCAAAGCGCGGCAAGGTCAACCACGTCCGCTTCATCAGGTAGCGCATCGCGGCCCTTTTGCAGAACCCTCGCCCGCGCTTCACGTCGGGAGAGCCCGCTTGCGACCAAGCTATCCCGCTCCGCCGTTTGCTCGTCCGCTACTCTGAACATTTTCTCTGAAGCGTCGGATGGCGCCAGGCCGCTAAGATCGAGAAACGTCAGTTTCGTCTCCTCCGGTGTCTGCTCGCCGACATTTGCCACAACGTCAGCTTCGCCGAAGGCAAAGATCCGCATCGCCTTGCTGTTCAGGGCGCGCGCCCAGGTAACGAAGCCAACCCCTCGGTGGCTGCCAAAGAACTGGACGTCGTCAAATCGCTGCATCAAGCGGGAAAATAGCACGTCAAATCTCTTGCCGATGTCATGGTGAGTTTCGATCGTGGGATACGGCAAAGAAGAGCTTACAACCAAGACCCAGCCGCTGACCGGCGGGGACACAAAGGCCCAGCATTCGCGGCTCTGGGCATTCCAATACGCAGCTGCAAGGCCGGAAGCCCAGTTGGCCGGCATTGCCTCCTTGAACTCGAGCGCGTCCAGCACTGTGGCAGGGTCGGTGGCCTTTACGGCAAACCATGAGATTTTGAATCCGAACGGCTCAGGTTTGTCCGGCGTCTGATCGAAGGAAGGCATCGCTTCTCCATCCCTGGGCGAGCGGGGCACGAACCGCCGCCTCACGACCAATGAGCTTTTGCGCTGGGCGCTGAGGCTCATCGCCGCGCGCACATCATTCGCGTGAATACGTCTTTCCCAGTTGAACATTAACAGGAACATACCATGAGCGCAACTCACAGGCGAAATACGTAGTTGACACCACAGACGCAAATGGTTGTATATTCAGCACATTGGCAAGGTTGATTGCTTTAAGCCCTTAATTGTGCGACCGTTTCGACATGTCGACACAATCATTGCGAGCAGATGCGGAGATTGCAGCGGGCATATCCCCGCCCTTAGATGACGTAGAAATCAATCTACTGGCCGAAGCCCTTTTCGATGAACAAGAGAGGATGCTCCCGGAGGGGGAGACTTGGTCCGATCTTTCGGAGGCCAACAAGTCCTTTTGGCGGAATAGCGCCCTTGCCGTCGTACACCGCCTGAGGGGGATGGGCCGAATGTAACGGGATTTCTGTTTAGAATACCGGCATGGCGTTCTCTCACGACATGCCGGACATCCCAGCGTATCACTCTCCTGGCCGTTGCATCTATTGCATGAAGGAATTTCCGCCAGAGCAATTGAGAGAGGAACACATCATCCCTCTCGCTTTAGGCGGCACGTGGCGAATTGAACATGCCGCCTGCTTCCCATGTCAAAATGATACCAATAGACTGTACGAAAATGCTGCGCTGAATAGCGATATGATCCGTGTACCGCGTGCATTGCTGGAGCTAAAGCGAAGGCGCCAAAAACAAAAGCCACCGATCTGGTTCCCGCCGTTGTTTCCAAGCAATACCGCGTCCGCAAGCCAACGTAGGCCACTTACCGCAAAAGACAGTCGCACGGGACGAATATCCAGCTCTATTCGCAATGATTGTAATGGAACCGCCGGGAAAACTTGCGCCTTCGTATTTTCCTAAAAGACAGCCACCTCGCAACAAACTAAGAATATGGATACGTTCGATAGAAGAGAACGTGCCGAGTGCGCCGATAGTCTCGGACGAAATTAACTTTCCCGGCGGCTATGACAAGGGACAAACGATATTGATCGCCATGGATTTAAACCAGAAGGAAAAGCCCCCCGTGTCGCTCCGGCAGCGGCTCAATGTAAGAGCGTTCGCATTAATGCTGGCAAAAATCGGATATTGTTTTGGTGTAGCAGGACTAGGATTGGATGGTTTCGATGGATCGAAGATACGCGATTTGCTTCGAGACGAGCGAAAAGACGTGTTCAATTTCGTAGGCAACCCGGTCGACGGTGGAAACCTAACGCAGCGGTATTTACATCAGCTTGCATTTCGAGACAGAGGGGATCTATTGAGCGTAATCATTCACCTATTTGCTTCATATCAGGCTCCGGTTTATGAGGTCGTAATAGGGAAACGCAAATGAGCGACGAGCAGCAACGCTTGCAAAAGATTCTGCAAGGAGCCTTTAGCGGCGCTCCCACGCCGCTAAAGAATATTCCGACGCGCAATGGCGAGTCCCGCAAATTACAGCGCAAGAAACCTCAGCGGCGCTTGCGTCGCCAACGTAAGAACCGCGCCGCCTGAAATTTAAAGTCAGGCCGAACGAGGTTGATGGTAGGTAAGGCGCTTGCCCTCGCCACCGGCCTGAGCTTTTCAAATAGGAGAGATACGTACAATGTCATCGCAATTGGCAGCGGGACTTTCATGCGTCGTTATGATTATAAGACCAAGCGCGATCTTACAAGAACATGGACTGGTGTCGCGCCAAAAGGTCGGAGGGGAAGATTTCAATGACGCCGCATAAGCGCGACAAACCGGAATATTTTACAGGTCTTCCGGCGGAGAAGATGGTCATCATTCCAGAGACGCGGGATGCGGCGGCAGCAGGCGCGGCGCTAAGGCTGACCTTGGATCGTTGCGAATGGCCGCATTCTCCGGCGTCACGCGCGACCATCGCACGTCGACTGTTGTCGTGGCATACGCGCGGTGACCTCGACCGACGGAATGACCGCGGATTTCTATCCGTTCGACATGAGCTTCATCGGCGCTGTGGCGACGCGCATCATCAACGAGGTGAAGGGTGTCAACCGGGTCGTCTACGACATCACCTCGAAGCCGCCGGGAACGATCGAATGGGACTAGGGTGGTGAGTTGGCGGGAATACGTCTGCAAACAGTTGCCCGGCATGAAAGAGCTCGGTCCTAAAAGCGAAACCTTCCACCTCTTTAATCCGAAGTCCGGCGAAGCGATTAGCACCCAAATACTGCACACTCTCGCCCCTATATATATGGCCAATCCACAAGCAATTTATAGCGCGCTAAAAGCATGCGTCGATGCGGTGGCCGATTACGTTCCGACTTCGCAAGATGACTTAGCTTTGGCGCAAATAAAGTCGAGGACGATCCATCTCGCTGTTCCCGAGCTTACGTCGCCCGTGCAATGGCGATATCTTCATCGGGCCGGGCGTTATGCCAGCAGCCGCAACGTGTCGATGATTGTCACACGGATTCGAGAATAACCGTTGCTCGCTTGCTGAAGTAGGGGCAGTTCGGGAGCTATACTCGATTGATCGCGTCTTACGCGTTCAACATTGACGTCACGAATTGCTTGGAATTGTCATAGTTGAGGGATCGTCGTTGTCGCGTTTGATGCTCTCCTGGGCAGCCGCGATGAGTTCATCATCGAGGATTTGATCTGCGCGCAATTGTTCGAGCGCGCCAATGTCGATCATGGGTATGTGAGCGACCCAGTCCGCGATCGGGAGCGGTGTCGTAAAATAGGCAAGCTTTAGCGGATCGTTCGTCGTACCGAAACCGGCGCGGCGCGCAATTTCGGCAACCTCGGACCAGGGTGCCAGGCCAAAACGCGGTTCGCCGGAAATATATCGCCCAACCAGGACATAGTCGACCTTCGGCAGCAGAACCGGCATCCCATCTCCCCACGCGATGACAGTGTTAGCAGGTTGGTCAATGCGGAAAAATTCGATGGTCGGCACGAAGCAGTCAGGGTTGCGCCCCTGATGTTCGGCGAGACGATAATTCCACGCCCAGGCGGCGCGGAGCCTGACCGACGGCATTGACGTTATATTGCGACTAGGATTGTCGGACAGGTCGAGGCGGGCACTAAACAGGTTTCCGAAATTCCAGCCATTCAGAAACCCCTCGCCGGAATACGGCCCTTCGCCCATGCCGCGCATTTGCGGATCATGGATCCGCGGCTGGAATGCCGCGACAAAGGCGGACAGCTCGATTTCTGCTTCGGTACCAAAGAAGCGTGGTCGGTGATAGTTGATCTCGAATTCCGCCGCGACGATGTTCTTCTGAAGAAGGACACTCCGCGCACAGCGGAGCCTCATGGAGAAGTAAACGCCTGTGTCCGGGTTTTGATAGACAGCATTGTTTTCCTCGACCGTATAACGCTTGCGCGTGGTGAAATATTGAAGAATGCGGCTTCGTGAAACGGCCGGCTCAAAATACAGGTCTAGGTCGTAACTCATTGGCAATTGTCCTGGGGCGCTTCGCGCACACGAGTGCGTCGTCCAATCGGTTTGTTTAAAACTGCTGGAGTCAGTGCACCTCTTCGGTTTTCACGTTAAGCGTCGGTTGACCGTTATATCCGTAGACATCGTGAAGAACGGTGAGCAATTCGCGCGCGATGCTGGCGTCGTCGATCTGCTCGGTCGGATAGTTCTTCCAGTAATTCGGAGCGCGCCCCGGATCAGCAAATCCGAGATCATAAAGTCGATTGACACGGTCCGGTGTCAGGATACTGGCAAGCGCCTGCCAGCTATCGGCCGATTGCGTTTCGCAATAGATCGTTGGCGGCGAAATGTCCGGTTCGCATTGGACATAGCCGATGCCAGCTTCGAACACGGCAAACACCCGACGCCGCGCATTGACGCGCAAGCGCTGAATTTCAGCGGTCACTTTGGCCCCGTAAAAGCCGATCAGCTCGTCTGCCGAGTTGGCCGGCAGGTTCGCCCCAAGATTTCACGTGGGTCTGTAGGCGCAAGCATGGACCGCCGTCGCTGCCATGGACGGCGCGTTACTGACGATGCCTGCAAGATTTTGGCTCGGCCCATTGCGTGGCGGGCAAGGCTCGCTCGGAACCCACGTGCTCTGAACCTCCAGTTCGCCAATATCCGCCTCATAAGCCTCGCCGAGCACTTGCAAGATCTTTTCCGCAACGAAACTCGATGCGGCGTCCGCAGGGAAGGTCTGCACATAGTTGCCGAAGCTCGGATCAAGACGCCAGCCGAGCGCTGTCAGCCGGACGACACGTTCCGGTGTGAGCACGCGCTCGAGCGACGACTGCATAAGCGTGCCGGCCACCTCGCAGCGCAGGCTGCGGTCAGGCAGACGTCTGCATTGAACGTATTTGTTGCCATCCCACATGGTCGCGTAGCCGTCCTCCCGCGGGCGACTTAAGGTCGTTATGTTGTCCAGGGCGGCTTGCACGTGAGATTGGCTCGTTCGCGGCGAGGCGGCAAAGCTGGGTCCGCTCGAGAAAAGGAGCGCTACGACCGTGGTAGCTGACATAGCTGTCAACAATCGTTCCGTGTACATTTGCAACCCACCCTCTTCGTCAGAATGTTTATCTATTACAATGTCTTGTGGAATGGGGCCCGCGCCGATGCCTGACGTATGTTCACATTATGTTCCAGACAACCCAACCGCGTCAAGTGTCTTGCTACCGAGTTCACCTTCGATAGGAAGTGGGATAGCTAACGTTCCGCGCAACGAAGTTTCGACGTGCTCACTGCCGCCCAAGCCGAACTCGAGGCTTACGCTTGCAAATATGAACTCGCTGAAGACGTCGTCGCCAAGCTCGCCAAATTGCTCCGGGACCTTGTTCCGGTCGAAAACGGCCGGAGCCGTTCTTGAGGAGGGCCGGCGGCCGAGGAGGGTCGGCGGCCAACGAACTCACTATGAATGACAGCCGCAACGCGTCACTGGGCGTGCGAGGTGCTTTCCTGGCGTCCAATCACGGCCGCGGCGACAGGCGCTTCGTGCGCTGTTAGGACAGATCGCAGAGCACGCGGAGCTCAACGTCGTGACGATCCTCGTAACCGGGAGCGCCGGTCACCTCGGCGAGGCGCTGATGCGCCGCCTTCGCGCCGAGCATCGGCCTGCGCGCGGCATGGACATCAAGCCGTCGCCATTCACCGATTGCGTCGGCTCGATCGGCGATCGGGATTTCATCAACGCGTGCATGCCTGGCGTGCGCGCCGTCATCCACGCGGCGTCCTTGCACAAGCCGCACGTCGCCACGCATAGCAAGCTGGATTTCGTCGATATCAATATCCTCGGCACGTTGGCGCTTCTGGAGGAAGCCGTCGCCGCCGCAGCCGAAGCGTTCATCTTCACCAGCACGACGAGCGCGTTCGGCGCCGCGCTGACGCCGGCCGCAGGCGAGCCCGCGGTCTGGGTGACCGAGGAAGTTGCGCCAATACCGAGGAACATCTATGGCGTGACCAAAGTAGCGGCGGAGGGCTTCTGTCAGCTCTTCTTCCGCGAGCATCGCCTGCCCGTCATCGTGCTGCGGACCTCACGCTTCTTTCCCGAGGCCGATGACGACGACGCGATCAGCGCGAGCTACGAAATTGCCAATGTCCAGGCGAACGAGTTGCTTTATCGGCGGGTAGACATTGAGGATGTCGTCGGCGCCCATCTCCTGGCAGTAGAGAAGGCGCGCAACATCGGCTTCGCGCGATTCATTATCTCTGCTGCCACGCCGTTCGGTCGGGACGATCTGGCGGGTCTCAACCGCAATGCTCCGGAAGTTGTCCATCGGCTGTTTCCGGAATGTGCGGAGCTCTATGGCGCGCGAGGGTGGCGTCTCTTCCCGCGCATTGACCGGGTCTACGTCAGTCACCGGGCGATGGCTGAACTCACGTGGAAACCGAAATACGATTTCCGCCACGCGCTGCAATGTCTTCGGGCCGGAACCGACTTTCGCATCCCTTTGGCGCGTGAGGTTGGCAGCAAGGGTTATGGGCCCTGACTGCGCCGGGAATCGTGCCGGACACCCACAGAGGCGGCGGCGAAGAGGTTGTCACCATCGCGTGTTCTTGCAAGCCCCTCTCCGACCCGGTGAGGAGCCTCACTTCGCCTCGATCCCGGCGAATGGACCGGCGGCGTAGACGATCTTGCCGCCCACCATGGTCAGCAACGACTGCAGGCGAGCGATCTCCTCGACGGGTATCGAAAAGTAGTCGCGATCGAGAACGGCGAGGTCGGCGAATTTGCCGGGCTTGAGAGAGCCGCGACGGTCTTCGTCCTTGGCGAACCAGGCGCTGCCTTCGTGTAGAGGTGCAGCGCCTCCAGCCGCGTCGGCGTTTCTTCCGCGGCCCGGAGCGGGACCCCGGCGACGGTCTTGCCGTCAAGGATCCAGCGCAACGCCACGAAAGGGTTGTAGCTCATGACCCGG
>Ga0210407_10004527_pt1 | contig 10929 bp, 8 predicted proteins | sample IncBWC27MmetaG_FD_150860 | JGI IMG/M metagenome (GOLD analysis project Ga0210407, IMG submission 150860) | Forest soil microbial communities from Barre Woods Harvard Forest LTER site, Petersham, Massachusetts, United States - Inc-BW-C-27-M | ecosystem: Environmental > Terrestrial > Soil >... | reverse complement strand
GAATGTTTTTTGGTTATACCAATTCAGCAGGCCGACAAGCAGTGAGGGCGGGTGTGATCGGCGCTCGGAACGTGGATTTGCATGTTAGAGTCTCTTGACAACCCGATCTGGTCCGCGCTTACAACGGAACACCGCCTTCTTGCCCGCTCGCACGGGCTTGCGCGGCGATATCCGCCGGATGTTTCCCCGTTTGCGGCGTTTCTTAATCCCACAAAGGATGCATTCGCCGATTTACAACGGCTGGTCAGTCCCGGCGAGCACGTCGCGTTTTTTACCGCCAGTCCCTTCGATGTGCCGGGCGGTTGGCAAGTCGAACGCTCTCGGTGGATCGACCAGATGATTTGTGAGGCTCCACTGGACCTTCCGCCTGTCGCGCCCCTTGCACTCGGGACGACGGACGTTCCCGAAATGCTGGAGCTTACCGCTGCCACCGAGCCCGGCCCGTTCTCGCCGCAAACAATCCAGATGGGAAGCTATTTCGGGATACGCGCGAGCGATGGGCGGTTGGTCGCAATGGCCGGCGAGCGATTGCGATCCACTGCGTTTGCCGAAATCAGCGCAGTGTGCACTCTCCCCGAATTTCGCGGCCACGGATATGCGCGGGCCCTCGTGACATTCCTCGCAGCTCAGATTCTGGCGGCGGGAAAGACTCCTTTTCTTCACGTCAAGTCCGAGAATGGCGCAAAAGTGGTTTATCAAAAAATTGGGTTCCGTTTACGTGCACCAATATGGCTAACCGTGATTTCTCTCCGTTGAAGGCGTCGTCAGCTGCGAAACGTATGCTCGCGTTGGCTTCGGGCGTCGAACGGTAAAACAGAAACTCATACGAAGTACGCACGGACAGCCAAACTCGGTTGAAGCGCGAGAGTTCAACTTGAACTCAGCTCTCAAACACGGATTGATGCTGTTCCTGGTCATTTTGCCCCCGCTCCCGTTGCCGGCGCAGCGGCGATCTGTGAGTGTGCCATTTCGTTCCGCGAATACTTATATGCTGGTGGAGGCGAGCGTCGACGGCAGGCCCGTGAAGCTGCTGGTAGATACGGGAGCGAACAAGACGATCCTTAATGCGCGATCAATTGGCAGAGTGCAACTTCCGCTGAGTCAGCCGGTGAATCAGGGAGCAGGCATTATTGGGAATGCCGTGCGCTTGCGAGTGGACGTGGAAATCGCGCATCGTTTTTTGTTTTCGCAACCGGTTTCGGTGATGAACCTGGACGATCTTTCGAAGCGCTTTCAAATCCCCTTTGACGGTTTGCTGGGGCAAGACATCCTGAGCCAATTCCGGTCCGTGCGGATCGACTACAAAGCACACGTCATCGAGTTGGAGCCGTAGTTTGCCAGTCTATTGTCTTTAGTCCCTGCGATCTTGCCAACAGAGGTAACAGAAACTCCAGCACGTCTTGGAGACGATCTTCCATTACATACAAACTTCCATTACAAACTGGGATCTGTTGCGCATCATGTGTCAATTACCGGGGAACTACCGATTCGTAATACCTGGAGTTCGAATCTCACTCTCTCCGCCGTTCCAACCACTTTGTTTCAACTCCTTACACACTCCCGCGTTTCCCACGTATCGAAGACGTATCAGGGAACGCTAGGCGCGCCGAGACTCTACCGAGCCACGCGCGATCTGAACATGATCGTCATCGCCGGGTCGCCCCACTCCACTACGACCCTGCCATGGTCCACGACGACAACATTGGACGGAGGAAGAGTGTCGAAGAATTTCCGGGCTTCTTGTAACCGCGCGGCCGACCAACCCAACTCTTCGGGCGTGGCTTTGATCCATGTCTTGCCGGGGAAAACGTTGGCTACGGCGGCTTGAACCCCGCTAAGATACGTCACCGTAATTTCGAACGACGGTACTTAGCTAATGCGCCCGTAGCTCAGCTGGATAGGGCGTCTGCCTTCTAACAAAAGAGGGCAAATCTTACAAAGCTTTTGCTTGCTGAGCGTCGCTTACAGCTCCCTCTCCCGAAATCTTGCCTCAGTTGTACCGAAGTTGTACCGAAACCTTTGGTTTGCTAATCAACAAACCGCGCAGATGCCAGATGGTCCCGAGGTGTCGTAAGTTAAAAGCGAGGGCCTGCAACCATCGGAATTGCTTAGTCCTACCTTTCCGCTCCCGATGGTTCGCGCAGCGGCTGAATGGCGAGAAAACCTGCAATGGGATTCGCAATAACAGCCAACGACCGAGCGCGTAAGAGAGAGCGGAGAAAAAGCAACAAGATCACGGCCAGCCCAATCGTGGAAATCGCAAATGCAAGATCCACCCCAACTTGACTTACCGGATTTGGCAGTCTGCCGTACGCGGGATTCGAAGAACGGAGGTGCAGGAGATCGTTAATTCTGACCGCACTGCGAAGGAAGTAGTAAGCGAACGCGTAGCCATCACTCGTGCCCTTGCTGTAGGCCGCTTGAGTGCAACTTTGGAGCAGGTCAAGGATGGCTCGGGACTCGTAAGCGCAACCGGAGCAACGACTTAGATTGAGTTTACGTTCACTTACAAGGCAGACGCTGTGTCCAACTGAGCTACCGCCGCTCTTCTCCCTAATTTCCCATATTATAATCACTTAGGCTACAGCCTGCCTGCCCTGTTTGTCGACCGCCATTTTCGGTACATTCGGTACAACTGAGGCCCAAATCGAGTTCGGGAGCTCGAACCCGACCCCTAAGGCTTGAAACGGGTGCGTTTTCTCGTTCATCACTTCAAGCACGCAAGTGGGTTTTGAGTGACCGACGGCGAGAAATTGCGCGCTTGGATCCCACGTCAGACCCCATCCTTAAACCACCGCCATCGTATATCCGCCCTGGTACACTCGCCACCGCTGTCGTTGTTGGAATATGAAGTGTGGTCTAGTCTTATTCATCTCGCGTGGCGGTCGCAAGAAAAATGCGGGTCCCCACACACAAATCGCCCCCGTTCTTCGTTATGTAGTATTGAGTCATGCCTGACCAAGATGGATTCGCAAGCAGTCCAATTCCGCCTAACGACCGCTCGCTAGAGGCCGAGAAGCCGACCGCAGAGACGTTGAGAGACCGAGTCCTGGCGTTGTTTGAACAGCTTCGGACGCCCGTCTTCCGTTACCTTGTACGAAAAACGCGAAATCCCGCGAAAGCTGAGGATTTGACTCAGGAGACGTTCCTACGGCTGTGCCGTCATCTGCGCGACAATCGACCGCTCGACAATCCAAAAGCTTGGCTGCTGACGGTAGCCAACAACCTGGCTATCGACACAATCCGAATGGAGAGCAATCTTGTAGATCTAGACGAATCTGCATGGAAGCGGATCGAAGAATCGAGATCCGACACGCAGGACGACCCGGAACGGGTGGTATTGCAGCGCGAGCGTTTGAACCGGCTGCATGCCGCGGTGCTGGGACTTACACAGTTGCAACGCGACAGCCTGCATTTGCGCGCCGAAGGGCTTCGGTATTGCGAAATAGCTGCGCTGATGGACCTCAGCATTTCCACGGTCGCAGACGCAGTACGGCGCGCAACGGTCAGGCTGGCTCGGGAGGTCGACACAAAGGTATCCCTATGAATCAAGAAACGAAATCGGTGACGTTCGGAGGGGACGGGCATCCCAACGAAAATGAACTCCTGCTGGCCATCGAACGCGAGTTGCCACCGGAAGGAATCGCGCAGATCGAGGCCCATCTTGGCGAATGCTGGAGTTGCCGCGCGCGATCGGAAGAAATGCAGCGCGGGATTCTTGCATTCGTTGAATATCGGGAACACCTCTACCTGCCCTCGCTCGAAGGGCCGCCAACCGGGTTTCGCAGTTTTCCGATGCAACTGCAGAACGTGATCGCAGAGATTCAGCCCCCAAGTGCTGGAACACGATTGCGCCAGGCTCTTTCGAAGTTGTGGGCGCTGCCGGCATCGATCCGCTGGGCAAGCGCGGTTGCAGTCATTACCTCCGTCCTATTGTTCTGGACGCAGGTTCTATTCAATCCCACCGTCGTCTCAGCCCAGGAGTTGTTGACGCGCGCAATCGCGGCGCAGAATCCAAGTTCGTCTGTGGGCGGCGGGTTCAGGCGCAAAGTAGTCCGTCAGAGGCTGCAAATCCGCAGCGGGATGCGGACTGTCGTTCGCGATTTCCAATGGACTGCGGGGAAAGGCACCCCTGCGACGCACTGGGAAATACAGCGAGGCATCCAGGAGTGGAATTCGCCGATGACGGCGGAAGGCTTCATGGAGTGGCGGAACTCTTTGGCTGTCAAGAACGACACCGTGAAACGTTCGTGGGAAATACTGTCGCTTACTACGGCTGCCGAAACGGGGCCGGTCAAAAGGGCGTCGATTGTAGTTCGTGCGCTGGATTTTCATCCCTTGGAGCAGCACATCCTCTTCGCAGATGACCAAGCATTAGATTTTCTTGAGTTGGGCTTCGAAGTCAGCGATGAGGTTGGGTCCCCCGTGCCACAGAGCCCTGAGGATCGCTCGTTGACGCCCGCGGGCGGAGACACAAAGGTGTCCCCTGCGAATCTGGACGAGACGGAACTCCATGTCCGCTATATCCTATTCACGCACAACTTGGATCTCGGAGAGGATCTGCACATATCGCGAGTCGCGAAGCAGGTTACGTTGAGCGGCACCATGAGTTCTAAAGAACGAGCTGAGGCCATCCGAGCCTCACTGGCCGGGGTGGAGGACGTCCAGGTCCGGATTACGTCTCCGGACGCCGCGAGCGTTTGGCCCTCAATGCCACGTTCGGCAGCCAAGGGAGTGCAGGTCACATCGAATCCAGCTCTGGGAGAAGAGCTTCTCACGAAGGTGTTTCCGTCGCCGGAAGACCGGACCAACTTCGTGGATCGATGCCTTATGGCCTCGGATACGGCGCTATCCCACGCATGGGCCCTGAAGCGCCTCGCCGAGCGATATAACGGAGCGGATCAGCGCCGCTTGACGCCGGACTCCGCTGAGAAACTGCGAGAAATGCTGCGGACGCATCTCGAAGAGCTAGGCCAGGCAAACGCCGATGTGGATCCCCTCCTGAGGTTCCTCCCTGGCTCTCAAGGCAAGAGTCTTCCGGCTCCCGCAGATCTTCAATCTGGAATCATCTCGCTGTTCCACCAAGTTCAAGAGCAGGATTCGCTTGTCGCGAAAATAGTCGCGGGAAGACCGGCAGGCGGCGAAGACCTTCCGGCTGCCGCCGAAGATCTTCGCTTTTCTCATCGTGCCATCAAAGCGCTAGTCGGTAGTCTTCGGGATTTCCTCGAGGCGCCCTAATGAGGAAAGCCTTGTTCATGCTCGCCCTGGCGATATCCGCCGGCGTTGCCCACGGCCAAAACGCACAAGTGTTTGGGTTGATTCGCGATCCATCCAACGCTAGCGTTGAGGGCGCTGAAATTAAGCTCCGCAACGAGCAAACAGGTGCCACGCGAGCCACGCGATCCAATGAGTCGGGCTTCTATAGCCTGCCTGCTCTGGGGCCGGGTACCTATCGCTTTTTGGTGCGCGCGGCTGGCTTTGAGACCGTAGTGAGGGAAGGCATCCGATTGGACGTCGGAGACAACGCACGTATGGATTTCGCGCTTACGATCGGCACTCCTCAAACCACCGTCACTGTTCCCGGCGGCCCGCCTCTTATCAACACGGCAGACGCCAGCGTCGGAACGATCATCGATCGCGACCTCATCGATCAGATGCCTTTGAATGGTCGCGGCATTCAAACGCTGATCGAGTTGACACCAGGCGTAACGCTTGTGCCGGTTTTGGACGAGAGCCGCGGGCAGTTCGTTATCAACGGTCAGCGCAGCGACTCGAATTACTTTATGGTGGATGGCGTGAGTGCGAACTTCGCCGCTGCGAATTCGCGAACCCTCGACTTCGTGCATTTCGCCACTCAGACCGCTGGACAAGCTGGTGGTGGAATGCTGCCGGCCAATAACCTTCTCGGGACTTTCAGCAATTTGCTGTCGCCGGAAGCGCTCGAGGAGTTCAAGATCCAGACCTCGACTTACGCGCCTGAGTTCGGACATCTCCCGGGCGGGCAAGTGGGTTTGATCAGCCGTTCCGGTACCAATCACTACTCCGGATCGCTCTTCGAATACTTCCGCAATGACAAGACCGACGCGAACGATTGGTTCAAGGCTGCGCAGGAATTGACAAAACCTCCGTTGCGTTTCAACAACTTCGGGGGAACGCTGGGCGGCCCGGTTCGGTTCCCGCGCATTTACAACGGGCATGACCAAACGTTCTTCTTCTTTTCCGTGGACATCCTGAGGATGCGTGAACCTCAACCCGACGCCACAGTGCTCGTGCCTACTGTCTCGGCCAGACGGAGCGCTCCTCCAGCGCTCGCGACGCTGCTCGATGCGTATCCACTTCCCTCGAATGACTCGAACGCGAACGGTAACACCGTCGACGCGGGACTTTCCCAATTTGTGGGTGCTTCGTCGCTCCAATACACCCAGCAAACTTACGGTCTTCGCATCGATCACTATTTTAGCGACAAGCTCAGCCTTTTTGCCCGTTACAGTCACGCGCCGTCGGAACGTATCAGACCAATTGCGACCTCTATAACTCTGGCCAATAATGAAAAGTACGCGATCGCCACCGAGTCCATGACCCTAGGCCTGACGCAATCCATCTCATCGAATCTGGTGAACGAGATTCGCCTGAACGCCAGCCGACAGTCTGCGGCGGACACTGCCCGTGTCAATGGAAGTTTCGGCGCAATACGTCCGGCTGATTCCGAGTTCTTTCCGCCGGGCTACTACTCTGCCAACAGCTTGCTCGCGTTCAAGGTCGACAACCAGAGTCCCTTCATTGAGTTGGGCATGGTCTCGAGAAATGAGGCAAGACAGCTTCAGGGTATCGACAATCTATCTTATAGCCGCGGCGCCCACTTATTGAAGTTCGGCGTCGATTATCGTTGGTTTTCGCCGGTTCAAATCGATCCCGCGTTCGGATTGTTGTTGATACTCAACGGGATTTACGCGCCGGATGGGTCCTACGTTTCGACTGTTCCCCTAGTTGTAACCCAGGTTACGAATGAGAACAAGACGGTGTACATTGTCCCCTCGTTTGCGGCCTATGCGCAAGACACGTGGCGTCTCAATCCGAAATTCACGATTAACTACGGTGTGCGCTGGCAGGTAGCTCCCGCGCCACACACCGGCTCTGGTGAAGCTTTGGTGGCGGGAGGCCTTACCAATCTGAACGACACGTCGAGTGCCTACCTGCTGGCTGCGGGCCAGCCGTTCTATCCCACCACGTACGCAGACCTTGCGCCACGCTTCGGAATGGGCTGGCAGCTCTTCAGTCGGGACAAGACTCTGACTGTCCTGCGAGCGGGTGCAGGCGTGTTTTATAGTACCGCCCAGGGAGATTTTGAAGACACTCCGCGGAACAAGATTACCGGATCAATCTACACCAACCAGCCGTTCGGATCGATTGGAGCGGGAACCCCTTCGCAGACCTTCACCACGCAAGCAATCTTTCCTGTGGCCGCAGCCCTTCCCTATAAGCTTCCCGTTGTTTATCAATGGAACTTGGCCGTCGAGCAGGCCATTGGACAACAGACATTTTCTGCCGGATATATAGGCGCGGTGGGACGCCGGCTGATCGGCACTGTGACTCTCCTCCCGACCCCGCCACCGTTGCTTTCCCTTCATGTGCTCGGAAATGATTCGAGCTCGTCCTACAACGCACTGCAATTGCAGTTCAATCGTCGGCTGTCACGCAGGCTTCAGATTCTGACGTCATATACGTGGTCCCATTCGATCGACAATTTGTCGAACCCGATAGGGTCGTTCATCGGCTTCCGAGGGTTGTCGCAGTATCTGCATCCCGACGTCGACCGAGGCTCATCGGATTTCGATATTCGTCATAGTCTGAACGGCGCGGTGATCGCTGCATTGCCCTCTCCACCCCGTGGGATTGCGGCCGTACTCTTCCGAAACTGGAGCGCCAACGGCATTTTCTTTGCGCGATCCGCGTTGCCAACCAACATCCTTTGTCCTGGCGACTTTCGGCCGAATTACGTGCCGGGCCAGCCGCTCTATATCTATGGGTCGCGTTATCCTGGCGGGAAACGGTATAACGATGCGGCACTCACCTGTCCTCAGCTCGGAGTTCAGGGCAATTTGGGTCGCAACGTGCTGCGAGGTTTCGACGCTTGGCAGATTGACTTCGCGCTGCACCGAAAGTTTGAATTGTCGGAACGTGTAAACCTGGAGTTTCGAGCGGAAGCGTTCAACATTCTCAATCACCCCAACTTCGCCAATCCCAGCGATCCCACCGATCCTGCTTCTCTGCCGCTTGACCATACTCCGGACTGGGGAACCTCCAAAGCAATGTTGGCGAATGGGTTGAGCCCCAACTCGATTCCGGGCGAGTTGAACCCTTTATTTCAGATCGGCGGACCTCGCATACTCCAAGTTGCTCTGCGCCTGCACTACTAAAAGATTTTTCATCACGTCACACACAATCTCCTGCCCTGCTCCGTTATGTGTTGGTAAGGACGCGCCGGGTGGCACAAGTCACCGTACGCGCGCAGGCGCCATGTTATTGAATGTCACAGCTACGGAAGTCGCGAGTCCCGCTTCTGAGCGGCCAGTATGTGAGCACACCCTGGTTGAAGCGGCAAAGAGCGGAGAAACCTCAGTGGTCAGGTCAAAACCGGCCATATGTGGTCACTTCAAAACCGGCCATGTGGCCCGGGACTTAGATCTTGTACCCGTCTTTCGCTTCTCGGGCAAGCCTAATCGTTCAAGATAATTCAGCTAACTCTGGTTTTTTTTGCTTTTTTAGTGCGCCTTAACAGGCGCGCGGATTGTCTGAACAGTATGTGCTTTTGAGTTGATTATTTGTTGTTGGGCCTGTGGGAACTGTGAAAAAGCCGAGCGTTTTTTGCGAGGCTTTTTCAAGCTGCTGTGGAAATCCGCGTCCTTTGCGGATTTCCATCAGCAGCGTCAGTTTCCACAGGCCTCTTGTCTTTTCTTTCTGCTCCTTTTTTCTTTCTTCGCCCCTCATTCCTCCTCGAAGCTCGAAAGAAATCTCTTTTAGATGGGGCCGTGGTTGCATTTTCTCGAGGTCTCCCATAGTTCAGGTCGTGGCTTTCCGGCTGGTTTTCGGCGCGTGCTCATTGTTCCGCCGGCAACTTGGTCCTCCAGCTCCGCGGCCCGCATTTGAGGATATGGCCGTGGTGGAGGAGGCGATCGAGCATGGCGGTGACGGCCGCGCTGTCGCCGAGCAGTTTTCCCCAGTCCTCGACCGGGCGGTTCGAGGTCACCAGCGTGCTCGCGCGTTCGTAACGGCGCATGACGATCTCCAGCAGCTCTTCTGCCGCTGTGGGCCCTAATTTACGCATCCCCAAGTCATCGATGATCAGCAGTGGCACGGTGGCCAGCAGTTCCATGTGCTCTTTGCGTTTTCCGTCGAGGGCCGCTTCGGCGATTTCCTCGAGTAGGACGTGCGCCTCACGGTAGATCACCCGATAGCCCTGGCCGATGACCGCCTGTCCGATGGCCTGGGCCAGATGGCTTTTGCCGGTGCCGGGTGGACCTAGAAAAAGTGCATCTTCGCGGCGAGCGATGAACGTGGCCGTCGCCAGATCGAAGACCAGGCTCCGGTTCATCTTCTTGTTGAAGTTGAAATCGAAGTTGTCGAGCCTCACCTGCGGATCGCGAAATTTCGCTTGGTTCCGGCGCCGTTCCAGCAGTCGGTCGCCGCGACGAGTCAGTTCATCGGATACCAGACAGGAAAGGAAGTCGATGGGGGCCATCGGTTCTGCTTGGGCTTGTTGCAGGCGCGTCTCCAGCACCGCAGCGATGCCGCCAAGACGCAGTTCCCGTAAGGAACGATTTAACTCAATTAGATTCATTCTGGTTGCTCCTTGATTTTGAGATTGATGAAATCGCGATACTCGGTGAGCTCGCGAATCAGGGGATCGATCTGCCTTAAAAACATTTGCGGGTGCGGGCGGCGCTCCAGATAACGGCGCACGAAGCGATATTCGCGTACACCGATGTCGAGAGCGGTGGCGCAGGCGTCTTCCACCGCCGCCGCCCCGTATTTCTTGATTAGGGAAAACACTCCCAGGATGCCGCGGATGCCGGTCTCTCCTTTCTGCTGATGGATCAACTGGCAAAACTTGCCGATCTGGGTTCCGGCGTGTTCGGCGCGCCGCAAGAGTTGCGCCGTGCTCAGCGGGATTTTCTTTGGGTGGTCTTCTTCCTGGATGCGATATCCGCCCCGTTTCTGGCGCAGGTGCTCGCGAAGAAGTTGGTTGGTGCTGGGATGCAGAATGCGCACGTGCAGTGCATCCCATTGCACTTTGACACTTCGTCCGATCCACCCTGGTGGCAGGCCGTAATAGGCCGCCTCGACCTCCACGCAACCATCCAGATGCACGACGCGCTCTCCGTACTGGTAATAGCGAAAGGGTTCCAGCGGCAGAGCAAGCAACGACGGTTTTTCCTCGGCGAACAGAGCTGCCACTTGCCGTTTCGTGGTGCCATGAATACGCGTATCTGCCCAGCGTTCTTCCCAGCGATCCAGATAGGCCTGCGCTTCCTCCAGACTCTCGAAGCGCAGGCCTTTCAGCGGAGTCTTCTGCGCGTGTCCGACGCCGGCTTCTACTTTTCCTTTTCGATCGGGATCGTTTACCCGGCAAGGCATGGCCACCACGCCGTAGTGCGCCAGCACGTCCCGATAGAGAGGATTCAGCGCGGGATCGTAGATATCGGGAAGCAGCACTCCCTCTTTCAGATTGTCCAGGACCGCCACTCGTGGACACCCGCCGAGTCGGCGAAAGGCTTTCTCGTGCAACTCCGCCCAAGTTTGTGAACTCGAACGGAACACCAGCAAGCGTACCGCTTTACGGCTGTAGCCGAGGGTCAGCACGAACAAGCGCGTCCGCCGGTACTTGCCACTCTGCGGATCACGTACCATCGGACCTGTTCCGTAATCAAC
>Ga0210407_10004526_pt1 | contig 10930 bp, 5 predicted proteins | sample IncBWC27MmetaG_FD_150860 | JGI IMG/M metagenome (GOLD analysis project Ga0210407, IMG submission 150860) | Forest soil microbial communities from Barre Woods Harvard Forest LTER site, Petersham, Massachusetts, United States - Inc-BW-C-27-M | ecosystem: Environmental > Terrestrial > Soil >... | reverse complement strand
GCCGGCCAGCGTTCCGCCGTGCTCCGCCGCCAGATCGAAATAATCCATCGCGCGGGTGATGTAGAGGTAGGAGTTCGCATCGAAGCGGTCGACGAAAGTGCTGCCCTGGTGGCGCAGATAGCTCTCGACCTGGAAATCGGCGTCGAAGCCATAGGTGACCGCGAGCCGATCCTGCAGGTTGCGCCCGAATTTGCGGTGCAATGCCGCTTCGGAGAGATACGTGATGTGGGCCGCCATGCGGGCCACGGCGAGCCCGCGCACCGGCTTGCGGTCGAGGCTCAGATAGCGCCCGCCGCACCATTCGGGGTCGGCCATGATCGCCTGCCGCCCGACCTCGTGAAACGCGATGTTCTGCGCCGAATGCCGGGCTGCTCCGGCGATCGGCACCGCGGCAAAGACGCTGTCGGGATAGCTGGCCGCCCACTCCAGCACCTGCATCGCGCCCATCGAGCCGCCGATCACGCAGAACAGGCTGCCGATCCCGAGATGGTCGAGCAGGAGCTTTTGCGCGCGCACCATGTCGCGGATCGTGATGACCGGGAACGACAGCGCCCAGGGCGCACCGCTCGCCGGATCGATTTCCTGCGGGCCGGTCGTGCCCATGCAGCCGCCGAGCACATTCGGGCAAATCAAAAAATAGCGCTCCGTATCGAGCACCTTTCCAGGCCCGACCATTGTCTCCCACCAGCCGGGCTTTCCGGTCAGCGGGTGCGGATCGGCGGCATATTGGTCGCCGGTCAGCGCATGGCAGACGAGAATGGCGTTCGACCGATCCGGGTTCAGCGTCCCGTAGGTCCGGTAGGCGATCGTGAACGGGCCGAAATCGATCCCGCAATCCAGCCGCAACGGTGCACGCACGGGCAAAACGTAACCCGGCCAGTCCTGGTCCGAGCGGGAGCGAGGGCGCGGGGAGATCAGGGTCGACACGCTAAAGCTCTGAACCAATGCGGTTGCGCAGCAGCGGCGGCCGCCAGTGCCGCCGGTTGCCGACTGGGGGCGCTAGCTAGGGATCTGGGATCAGGCATGTCAATGTTTTCTTTGATTTTGCCAAGTCGGCACCCTACTAGTACGCCTCCCGCTGCAGCGACCGACATATGCCCGTGACCCCCTCAGATCTCAAAGGCTTGCGCCGGCGCCTGGACGAGATCGACGACAAGCTGCAGGACCTGCTGATCGACCGAGCGGAGATCGTGTCGCTGGTCGCAGCCACCAAGAAAGATGGTAATCAGCCCTCGTTTCAACCGACCCGCGAGGCGGAGATCATCCGCCGGCTCGTCGGACGTCACCGTGGCGCCTTCCCTGTCGCAACTCTAATTCGCATGTGGCGGGAGATGTTGGCAGCAACGGTCCGGTTGCAATCCCCTTTTTCGGTCGCCGTATTCGCCCCTGCCGATCGGTCGGGGTTCTGGGATCTGGCGCGCGACCATTACGGCAGCAACACGCCGATGTCGGCTTACGACACCGTGAGTCAGGTGATCCGCGCAGTGGCCGGCGGAACTGGCTCGGTCGGCGTGTTGCCGCTACCAGAGGCGGGAGAACCCGATCCCTGGTGGCCGCAATTGCTGCCTACCACGGACGACCCGCCGCGTGTCGTCGCGCGCCTGCCGTTCGGAGCGCGCGGCAACGCCCGTGTCGATACCGATGCGCTAGTGATCGGGTGCAGCGGGCAAGACGAGAGCGGTCTCGATCGCACTTTGCTGGGTGCAAAGTTTTCCGCAGCGATCAGCCTTCCCCGGATCTCGGACGCTCTGGCGACGGCCGGGTTGGTATGCACCTTCCTCGCATGCGAGGGCGGCGGCAAGGCGGTCCATCTGATCGAGGTGGAAGGCTTTGTGCCGATCTCGGACAGACGCCTCGAAGCCTTTCGCTCGGAACTGGGCGCCGTGTTCGAGCGGCTGCTGCCGCTCGGCGGCTATGCGGTTCCACTCTCGCCGCCAGCTCTGGCCACGAAGGGCTGAGCCCATGACGCATGAACCGGGGCTGGCGCCCCGCCCGGGCATTCTCGACGTCAGCCCCTATGTTGGCGGCGAAGCGACGGTGGCTGGCATCGAGCGCCCGATCCGCCTCGCCTCGAACGAGAGCGCGCTCGGGCCGAGCAGCAAGGCAATCGCGGCCTACCGGGCTCTCGCCGGAGAGATCCATCGCTATCCGGACGGGAACGCTCAGGAGTTGCGGGAGGCACTCGGCCAATGCCATGGGATCGATCCCACGCGGATCGTTTGCGGCGCCGGTTCCGACGAGCTGATCGCGCTGCTGCTGCGGTGCTACGCCGGCCCCGGCGATGAGGTGCTCTACAGCCGCCACGGGTTCCTGTTGTATCCGATCAACGCGATGGCGGTGGGCGCCACGCCAATCGCGGCTCCCGAGCGCGAGCTGACGACCGATGTCGATGCGGTGCTTGCTCGGGTGACTGAGCGCACGCGTATCGTCTTCATCGCCAATCCGAACAACCCGACGGGCACATATCTCGGCGCACATGAGGTCGCTCGACTGCATGCGGGCCTGCCGGCCTCTGTATTGCTTGCCATCGACGCCGCCTATGCCGAGTTCGTCAACCGCAACGATTACGAGCCCGGCATTGCGCTGGTGAACCGCGCGGAAAACGTTGTGATGCTGCGGACATTTTCAAAAATATATGCCCTCGGCGGGCTGCGGCTCGGATGGGCATATTGTCCGCCCGCAGTCGCCGATGTCCTGAACCGCGTGCGAGGCCCCTTCAATGTGAGCGCCGCGGCGCAGGCCGCCGGTATCGCTGCGGTCGAGGATGTCGAGGCGCTCAACCACGCCCGCGCTCATAACGAGCGATGGCTGCCGTGGTTTTCCGAGCGGCTTGCGGTGCTCGGCCTGCGACTCACTCCGAGCGTCGCCAATTTCGTGCTCGCGCGATTCCCTGACGATCCGCTCATGAACGCCGACGCGGCGTTCGCCTTTCTGCAGTCGCGCGGCATCCTGACCCGCCAGATGGCCGCCTATGGCCTTCCGCAACATCTGAGAATCACGATCGGCACCGGACCCGAGATGGAAGCCGTCGCAGCCGCAATCAGCGAATTCATGTCCGGGCAATGACGTCCGTACTGACCGTCATTCCGGGATCGCCTGAAGGGCGAGGCCCGGAACCTATGAACACCGCCCTTTCCCTATATCTCGTCGGTTCGTGTCCATGGATTCCGGGCTCGCGGGCTGTGCCCACGCCCCGGAATGACAATCTGGATACCGTTTCTGCCGAACGATCCCGGGCGAGGCGATGAGTGTGAAATTGTTCGATCGCGTGGCGCTGATCGGGATCGGGTTGATCGGGTCTTCGCTCGCTCGGGCGCTGCGCCGCGACAGCCCCGAGACCGAAATCATCGCTTGCGCTCGACGCGCCGAGACGCTGGACACAGTGCGGCGGCACGCGATTGCCGACGCAACGACGCACGACCCGGCGCAGGCGGCCGCGGGCGCCGATCTCGTCGTCGTCGCGACGCCGCTCTCCGCCTATCCCGAAATCGGCGAGAGGATCGCGCCGGTGCTGAAGGACGACGCGATCTTGAGCGATGTCGGCTCGGTCAAGCAGGCGGTGATCCGAGATCTGCAGCCCCATGTCCCGAACGGCGTCCACTTCGTCCCCGGCCACCCTGTAGCCGGCACCGAGCATTCCGGACCCGAATCCGGTTTTGCCGAGCTGTTCCGCGACCGCTGGTGCATCCTGACCCCGCCGCCCGAGACGGCGCCCGAGGCGGTGGCGGCGGTTGGTGGGATGTGGGAGAGCTTTGGGATGCATGTCGTCACGATGAGCGCCGACCACCACGACAAGGTGCTGGCAATGACGTCTCATCTGCCGCATCTGATCGCCTACACAATTGTCGGGACCGCGACCAACCTCGAGGAGAGCCTCAAATCCGAGGTCATCGAGTTCTCTGCCAGCGGCTTCCGCGACTTCACCCGCATCGCCGCCTCGGACCCGGTGATGTGGCGCGACATCTTTCTCAACAATCGTGAAGCGGTGCTCGAGATCGTGCAGCGCTTCACCGAGGATTTGACGGCGTTGCAGCGGGCCATCCGGTGGGGCGAAGGCGATAAGCTGCAAGAGCTTTTTACACGCACCCGAGCGATCCGGCGCTCGATCATCGAAGCGAAACAGGCCTGAGAGGGCTGGCCGCGGCTATTCCCAGGTGATACGGGGCACCCTGCCGAGCTTTGCCGGTCCGAGGAACATCTGTCCGTTCTGGATCGTGAATACAGTCCTGATCTCCGGTTTGCCGTCCGGTCCGGTCTTGGCGAGCAACGACAGCGCGATGCGCGCGAGCCCGGCATCGGAGGCTCGCATTTGCCCGTTCTGCACGAGCGCCGTCAGAATCTGATCGTATCCCTGGATCGCTCCGGAGAAGCCGCCGGTCGGCTGGAGCTCCTGGTCGAGGGCAATCGTCCCCGTCGCCGTCGCATCGAGGGCACCCCATTTCAGGCGCAGATTGTCGAGCTCGATCTTACCTCCGGCATCTCGCCAACCAGCTAGCGCATCGGCCAGCTTGCCGCTCGGGATTGCACCCTTTTCCGTAGCGCCGAAATCGAGTTCGTCGATCGCATCCCCTAACGGCCCGACCGCGAGCGGCAACTTTATCTGGCCCGCCTCGACCGCGAGGGCCATCACCTGGTCGGGATGCCCAGGCGACGGCCTCGGCGGAACGGTGAGCGCGGCGCTGGCTGAACCGACGAGAACCGGAGCGCCGGCCTCGATCGTAGTGTCTCGTAACGTGAGCCACAGCGTCCAACCGCCCTCAGGCTCGATGGAGACGACCCCGTCGGCGGTCTGCGCGACTAGCTTTACCGGGGCGCCGCCGCCGGCAGCGGCGAAATCGGCCGTGAACCCGTCGGGCGCTGCGAGCCGCCAATCGGCAAAATCCCAGGGTCGCGCGGTGCCGGAGAGCACGGGAATATGAAGCTCGGGGGAAGGCGTGATTGCACCGTCCCGCAACGCCGCGGAACCGAGATCGACCCGAAACGCGACCGGGTAACCGCTGACGCGCATCTTTTGCCAAGAGAAATCGATCTTGTCGGCCCGTCTCGATTGGGCCCAGTCGACGATACCAGCCTCGATGCGGCGGGCGACCAGGAACCAATACCCAGTATAGCCGCCCGCGATTACCAGCAGCGCTGCAAGGATAACTAGGCCGAAACGCGTCGAGCGGGGCATGCGCGTTTTTAGACCGTCTGTCCCCTCTCGGCGACGGCGGATTATAATGGGATTCGCGAGCACGGCGAGGGGATCTTTTTTTGTTCCATCTGTTTGACCGTGAGACAGCGCTGAGGCGTTCCCCGTACAATGCTCCGGAACCAGGCACAAATCCGCCGATATCGCCCATGATCCGGTGACTCGAAACTGGCTCTCAAGGCTGGAAACTCTGGCCCGATCCGCGCTGCCGGATTTTCTTCAGCGGCAGCGGTGGTATCCCGCGAAAAATTTTGACACGCCTGGTGTCGAACTTTCGGCACTGCTCCCGTTCGCCGTCTCCGGCGTGCCCTCGGTCATTGCGGTCTGGCAAGTAACGCCGCCGGGGCAGCCCCCGATTCACCTCTTCGTGCCACTGGCGCTTGTTCCAGAGGAGCAAGCAGACCCGGCGCAGGTGATTGCGGCGGACCCCACCGATAGCAGCCGGAAAATGCGGGTGGTAGAGGCTTTCTCCGTGGACGCGTTCGTCCGCGCCTGGATCGATCTGTTATTGGGGGGTGGCGGTGAGGCCTCTGGCCCGGTGCGGCTGCGAACAGGGCAGACGAGCCACTTGGCGGGTGCCGGGCTCGAAGCCGGAGAAGGTTGGGCCATCCGACGGGGCAGCGCCGAGCAGTCGAACACCTCGATCCGCATCGGCGACGGCGCAATCCTGAAAGTAATCCGAAAGCTGGAGAGTGGCGTCCACCCTGAGCTCGAAGTAGGCCGGTTCCTGACCGAGACGGCGGGTTTCACAGCTACCCCGTCCCTACTCGGCTGGACCGAGCTGGATTGCGCGGCATTGGGACACGGGGCCGCGACCCTCTCGATAGTGCAAGCCTTCGTCCCCAACGAGGGCGACGGCTGGTCCTGGGTGCTCGAGCGGCTCGCACGCGGTCCGGAGGCTGGCGAGGCCGAGGCCTTTCATGAAGCCACGAGCTGGCTCAAGCGACTGGGCCGGCGTACCGCGGAAATGCACGTCGCGTTTGGGACCGACACGGACGACCCGGCATTCCGGCCCGAGCCGGTCCGCCCCAACGATGTCCGGTCCTGGGTCGCGGCCGCGCAGGCAACCGCCCGCCGCGCGCTCGACGGTCTTGCCGACCCAGCAAGGCTCTCGCCGCAGGCTCGCGGTTTCGCCGAGCTGCTTCTAAAGCGCCGCAACGAGGTGGTTGAGCGGCTGCAGGCGATGCTGGGCGAGGTCCCGGCATTCTCGAAGACGCGGCACCACGGCGACTACCATCTCGGCCAAGTGCTAGCGACCGGCCGGGACGCCGTCATAATTGACTTCGAGGGCGAGCCGCTGCGTCCATTGGCGGAGCGCCGCGCAAAGCACGCCGCGCTGCGGGATGTCGCCGGGATGCTCCGCTCCTTCGCCTACGCCGCTGCAGCGGCGAGCCGCGCATTGCCGCAGGATCTGCCCCAACCGGAACGGGACGCCGTTGAGGGCCGGCTCGCGGCGTGGGAGGCGGAGGCGTCGCAGGCCTTCCCCGATGCCTATTTCGAGGCGGCGAGTGGCGGCAGTTTCTGCCCGGAGGAACGGGCCGATGCCGATCGGGTCGTGCGGTTCTTTGTGCTCGAAAAGGGGCTCTACGAAATCGCCTACGAGCTCGCCAATCGGCCGGACTGGGTCGTCATCCCGCTGCGCGGTGTCCTGGCGCTGCTCGATGATGAGACAATACCTGCGGTAATGCGCACGCACCGCATGCCGTTCGGCGCCGAGCTGCAGGCCGACGGCACCGTGCGCTTCCGTCTCTGGGCGCCGCCGCACCGGGAGGTTCAGATCGAGCTGGACGGCGAGACTGTCGCCATGCGACCGATCGCCGAGGGCTGGCACGAGCTCCTCACCGATCGCGCCCGCGCCGGTACGCGATATCGCTTCGTCCTGCCGGATGGCCTTCGCGTGCCAGACCCGGCCTCGCGCTATCAGCCGGAAGACGTGCACGGCCCGAGCGAGGTGATCGATTCCGTCGCCTACGCTTGGCGCGGCGCGGGCTGGAGCGGCCGGCCCTGGCAGGAAGCTGTCGTCTACGAGCTGCACATCGGCGCCTTTACGCCCGAGGGCACGTTCCGTGGAGCGATTACCAAGCTCGATCATCTGGTTGCGCTTGGCGTGACCGCGATCGAGATCATGCCGATCGGTGATTTCCCCGGCGGCCGGAACTGGGGCTACGACGGGGTGCTGCCGTACGCCCCGGATTCTTCCTATGGGCGGCCCGAGGACCTGAAGGCTCTGGTCGAAGCTGCCCATCACCGCGGGCTGATGGTGCTGCTCGACGTCGTCTACAACCATCTCGGCCCCGAGGGCGCCTACATTCACCCGATCGCACCGCAGACCTTTACCGACCGGCATAAGACGCCGTGGGGAGCGGCAGTCAATTTCGACGGGCCTGACAGCGGCCCGGTGCGCGAATTCGTGATCCACAACGCCCTCTACTGGATCGAGGAGTTCCACCTCGACGGCCTGCGGCTGGACGCCGTGCATGCGATCCTCGACGACAGCCCGAAGCATCTGCTCGCGGAGCTTGCCGAGCGGGTGCGCGCGGCGGCGCGCGACCGGCATATCCACCTGATCCTGGAAAACGAAGAGAACCAGGCGGAACGTTTGGCGCGCGACGAGAATGGCGAGCCGCGCTGGTACACCGCACAATGGAACGACGACGTCCACCACGTGCTGCACGCGGCGGCGAGCGGTGAGACAAAGGGCTATTATGCCGACTACAAGGACGATACCGAGAAGCTGGGCCGCGCTCTCGCGCAGGGCTTCGCGTTCCAGGGCGAGCTGATGCCCTATCGCGGGCGTCCGCGTGGCGCGCCAAGCGCCGAGCTGCCGCCGATTGCTTTTGTCGCGTTCATTCAGAACCACGACCAGGTCGGCAACCGGGCTTTCGGCGATCGGGTGACGGATTTCGCGCCGGCCGAGGCAGTACGCGCAATAGCGGCGGTCTATCTGCTGCTGCCGCAGATCCCGATGCTGTTCATGGGCGAGGAATGGGCCGCAGCGCAGCCTTTTCCCTTCTTCTGCGATTTCGGACCAGAGCTGGCCGATGCAGTTCGCAAAGGTCGCCGCGAGGAGTTTGCGCGTTTCCCGGAATTTCAGAATCCGGCCATGCGCGAGCGCATCCCCGACCCCATGACCGAGGAAACCTTCGCCTCAGCAAAGCTCGACTGGACGAGCATCGACCGGGCCCCACATTCCGAGTGGTTGGACTGGTATCGCCGGTTGCTGGCAATACGGCGCGCTGAGATCGTGCCGCAGCTGGCAGCGATCCAAGCCGGCGGCCGGTACGAGGTGCTCGGGGATGGTGCGGTCCTCGTGCGGTGGCCGCTCCGCGCAGGTGACGCGTTGGTGTTGGCTGCGAACCTGTCGGCCACGCCGGCACGGGGTTTTCCGGCTGAACCCGGCCGCGTGCTCTGGCAGGAGGGCGAAGTCGGCGATGACGGCACTTTTGGGCCTTGGACGGTCCAATGGTCTGTCGAGGGCCTTCTGCGGCATGAGCCTGCCAGCCCGGCGCTGGACGAACTAGCGGAACGCATGGGGATTGAGCCCCAGTTCCGGAATGCCAAGGGCGAAATCGTAGAGACCAGCAGCGAAACGAAACGCAGTATGTTGGCTGCAATGGGCGTGGAGGCGGCCGACGAGGTGCAGGCGTGCAAGGCACTCGAGGACTTGGACCGTGCCGAGTGGCTGCGCCCCTTGTCTGTTGTCCAGGTAATGCGAGCCGATACCGGAGCTCCCACTATCGAGCTGGTCCTCCCTGCCGGCACCGACAAGATTACTGGTCGTCTGACGCTGGAGGATGCCTCCGAACGGATCGGACGCGTGGCGTTCGGTGAGCTCGAACTCATCGATGCCCGCAGCATCGATGGAACACCCCTGGAGCGCCGCCGGTTGCTGCTCGACGGCGACCTGCCCTGGGGCTATCACCGCCTGGCGGTCGAACCGGGTGACGCATCGATGCTGCTCGTGATGACGCCCGGCAGCTGCTGGCTGCCGCGGGCGTTCACCGAGGGACGGCGGCTGTGGGGCATTGCCGCGCAGCTTTACCTGTTGCGCTCGACTACCGACTGGGGCATCGGTGATTTCGGTGACCTGCGCCAGCTGGTCGAACTGGCCGCCGATCGCGGGGCCGACCTCATTGGCCTCAACCCGTTGCACGCGATGTTTCCGGACGATCCCGAACACGCCAGTCCATATTCGCCGGCGAGCCGTCTGCTGCTCAACATCCTCAATATCGACGTGACCGCGGTCCCTGAATTGCTGCACTGCCCGGAGTTGCGCGAGCTGATCGGCTTCGAGGTATTCGGGCATCACGTGCAAGCCTGCCGCGCAAAACACCTTGTGGACTACGCCGAGGTCGCCGCGATCAAGCTTTCCGTATTGGAAAAGCTATTCGACGCCTGCCGGGCTTCGGCGGATTCTGGGCGCTGGGGCGCGTTCGAGGCGTTCCGGCGCGAACACGGCGACATGCTCGAGCGGAACTGCCTGTTTCTTGGGCTTCGCGAGCACTTCGCGCGCGAAGCACCGTCCCGTGCCGACTGGCATGTCTGGCCCGAGCAATACCGCGATCCGGCCTCGCCCGCCGTCGCACGCTTCGCGGCGGTGAACCGGCATCGTTTGGATTTCTTCGCATGGCTGCAATGGGTGGCCGACGTGCAGCTCGGTGCTGCGGCAGCCACAGCGAGGGAGCGTGGGATGGCGGTGGGCCTTTATCGCGATCTGGCAGTTGGCGCCCACCGCGCCGGCGCCGAGGCCTGGGCCGATGCAACCGCGGTAGTGTCAGCCGCCCTGGTCGGCGCTCCGCCGGACATCTACAACCCGGCCGGACAGAATTGGGGGCTGCCGCCGTTTCACCCGCGCGCGCTGCGGGAAGAGGGATATCAGAGCTTCATTCAGCTCATTCGTGCCAATATGCGCCATGCGGGCGGGCTGCGAATCGATCATGCGATGGGGCTCCAGCACCTTTACTGGGTACCACAGGGCGAGGAGCCTTCAGCCGGCGCGTATGTCCGGTATCCGATGGAGGACCTCATCGGCATTCTCGCGCTCGAGAGTCATCGTCACGGCTGTCTCATCGTCGGCGAGGACCTCGGCACCGTGCCAGAGGGTTTTCGCGAGCGCATGGCCGAGGCGAACATCCTTTCCTACTGCGTGCTGTTCTTCGAGCAGGAGCCGGAGACGGGCGCCTTCCTGCCGCCGAACGCCTACCCGGAGCTTGCCCTGGCAACTGTCGGCAGTCACGACTTGCCGACCCTGCGCGGCTGGTGGGAAGGACGCGATCTCGATTTGAAGGAACAACTCGGTCTTTTTCCTGCGGTGGGGGAAGCCTCGCGTCAGCGTCAGGCGCGCGAGCGTGATCGGATGCAGTTTCTAGAGGTGCTCCGCCGCGAGAGGCTGTTGCCTGATGATGGCGAACCGGACATCCCGACCCTGGCCCGGGCAGCGCACGCTTTCCTCGCCCGGACCCCGTCTGTTCTGGCGATGGCACAAATCGACGACCTCACCGACGAGGTCGAGCCGGTGAACGTTCCGGCCACTTCCGACGAGCACCCGAACTGGCGGCGGCGCCTGTCGATGACATTGGAGGAACTGGCTGCCCGGCCCAGTTTCATCGATATCGCCGAAATCTTCCGGGCCGAGCGCGGCGAACCCGCCCCTGCCGAAACGAAGAAACATGTCTGAGGCCGGTGCAGCCCCCATCCCTCGGGCGACCTATCGCCGGCAATTCCACAAGGGGTTCGGCT
>Ga0210407_10004524_pt1 | contig 10933 bp, 9 predicted proteins | sample IncBWC27MmetaG_FD_150860 | JGI IMG/M metagenome (GOLD analysis project Ga0210407, IMG submission 150860) | Forest soil microbial communities from Barre Woods Harvard Forest LTER site, Petersham, Massachusetts, United States - Inc-BW-C-27-M | ecosystem: Environmental > Terrestrial > Soil >... | reverse complement strand
GGCGGGAGGCGCATCGGAGGATCCACGATCACGATGCAACTCGCGCGGCAGCGTTTCGGAATCGATTCGCGAACTCTGCGTGGAAAGTTTCAGCAGATCGTGCGGGCGATCGAGCTGGAACGATCTTATAGCAAGGACGAGATACTCGAGGCCTACCTGAACATCGCGCCTTACGGCGGCAATATCGAAGGCGTCGCGGCTGCGAGCCTGGTCTACTTTCACGAACAACCGAAGCAACTGTCGCTCGCGCAGGCATTGACGTTAGCGGTGATTCCGCAGAGCCCGAGCCGCAGAAATCCGTTGCGCCGCTCGGGTCACGATGCTCTAGACCGCGCCCGCTTAAGAATCGGCGCGCTGTGGGTGAAGACTCATCCTTCAGATTTTCCCAATCCGGGCGCGACAATGCTGGTTCACTTCTCAAGCCGCAGTGAACTGCCGCATCGCGCACCGCATCTGGTCGATCGAGTACTCGCCGTCAACGATTCCGGACACGTCACATCGACGATCGATCCCGGCCTCCAAACGCTGCTCGAGCTGCAACTCAAGACCTTCATCGAGCGCAGTCATCACCTGGGTATCCGGAACGGCGCCGTGATCCTGCTCGACTATCGAACCATGCAGGTCAAGGGTTACGTCGGTTCGGCCAACTATCGCGACAATCAGATTGACGGGCAGGTCAATGGATTGCTGGGCCGACGCTCGCCGGGTTCAGCGCTCAAACCATTTATCTACGCGCTCGCGATCGACCAGGGGTTGATCCATCCGCGCACGATGCTCAAGGACACCAAGCTCAGGATCGCGGCTTACAATCCGGAAAACTACGACCACGATTTCCTGGGGCCGATCGACGCGACCAGTGCGTTGGTCCGCAGCCGAAATGTGCCGGCGATCGAAGTCGCGAACATGCTTCGGGCGCCGGGGCTGTACGGATTCCTGAAGAAGGCGGGCATCCGGAACCTTCGCGACGAAAACTTTTACGGCCTTGCGCTCGCGCTCGGCGGCGCGGAGGTGAGCATGGAGGAGTTGGCCGGGCTCTACGCGATGCTCGCGAACGGCGGTCAGCTGCGGCCTTTGATCTTCACTACTCCGCCAATTGCGACGACGGGAAATGCTGTGAAGCTCCTGAGTCCCGAGGCGAGCTATGCGGTCCTTGAGATGCTGCGCGACAACCCGAGGCCGTCGAATGATTTCACTACATCGCAAGTGCCGAGTGCGCAGACGATTCCTTGGAAGACTGGAACTTCGTTCGGGCTGCGCGACGCGTGGGCGGTGGGAATCGTTGGTCAGTATGTGCTGGGAGTCTGGATCGGGAATTTCGATGGAACGCCGAATGCGAATTTCATCGGGCGTGAAGCCGCGGGACCGCTTTTTTTCAGCATCGCCGACGCGCTTGCGTCGCGCGGAGGTTTGCACGAAGCGATCCTTCATCGGCATCTCAACTTGAAGCGGATAAAGGTGTGTGCGCTTTCCGGCCAGCTTCCCGGTCCGTACTGCGATCATTTCAAGGAGACGCTTTTCATCCCCGGAAAGTCGCCGATTGCGACCTGCTCGATCCATCGCGGAATTGCGATCGACACTCGCACCGGTCTGCGGGCTTGTCCCGGCGACCTGGCAGACGCCACAACGCGCACCTACGAGTTCTGGCCATCGGACCTGCTCAAACTGTTCCGTTCCGCGGGATTGGAGAGAAAAATGCCGCCGCCGCTCGATCCGGCGTGCCGGAGATTCGCCGGCGCCGGCATGCCGCCGATGATTTCCTCGCCCAACCGCGGCATCGCATATTCGATCACCGCCGATGGCGGCACGGAAATTCCTTTCGCCGCGGTCACTGACGCCGACAGCCGCGTAGTCTATTGGTTCATCGACGATCAGCTGGTGGGAACGTCGCTATCCGGCGAATCCTTCATGTGGAAAGCGCGCCCCGGAAGATTCCTGGTACGCGCAATCGATCAGCAAGGCCGCGCGGTGGCCGAACAACTGAAGGTGCTCGCGTCGGTAAACTAGCGGACGCGATCAGTTTCCGAAATCCCAGCTCTCGCCGTTGTGATACCGCGCCAGCACGTTTTTCGCGATCAGGATCTTGTGGACCTCGTCGGGGCCGTCGGCGAGGCGCAGGGTCCGCGCGCCCTGGTACATGCCGGCGAGCGGCAGGTCGCCCGAGACTCCCGCCGCGCCCCACACCTGGATCGCGCGATCCACGACTCGCGTATAGGCCGCCGGGACGAAGATCTTGATCGCCGAGATATCCGTGCGCGGATCGTTGTTACTGTCCATGCGTTCGGCGCAGTGGATCGTCATCAGGCGCGCGGCCTGGATATCGATGTATGAGTCGGCGATGAAGCCCTGGATGAACTGCTTGGTCTCGAGCTTGCCGCCGTGCACCTCGCGCATCGTGGCGCGCTCGACCATCAAGTCGAAGGCCCGCCACATCTGCCCGACCGAGTTCATGCAGTGATAAACGCGACCAGCGCCGAGGCGATCCTGCGCGGCCTGATGGCCCGTGCCGGTCTGGCCGAGTTGGTTGGTGAGCGGCACGTGGACGTCCTCGTAAAGGATTTCGCAGTGGTCGCTCTTATGGCCCCAGACCTCGACGCCGCGCACGATTTTAACGCCGGGCGTGTTCTTGGGCACGATTATCTGCGTCATGCGGCCATTGTCGCGGCCGCTGCCCTCGGTGCGGCACATGACGATCAGAAAGTCGGCGCGAAACCCGTTTGAGGTGAACCACTTGTGCCCGTTGATCACCCAGTTGTCGCCGTCCTTGCGCGCCGTGGTCTTGATCGATCGCGGATCCGAGCCGGCCGAATCGGGCTCGGTCATCGAGAAGCCGGATTCCATCTTGCCTTCGGTGAGCGGCACCAGCCACTTCTTCTTCTGCTCCTCGGTGCCGTACTTGAGCAGGATCGTCTGGTTGCCCGAGTTGGGCGCGACGACGCCGAACAGCGAGGCCGCTCCCATGCTGTAGGCCAGCACCTCATTCATGTACGCATGCTCGAGGAATCCGAGGCCACTGCCACCATACTCCGGCGGGAGATGCGGCGCCCACAGGCCGGCCTTCTTCACTTTTTCCTTGATCGATTCCCTGAGCTCGCGAGACTTTTGCCGCTCCTCGCTCGATCCGCCGTCGCGATATCCCGCCCACAGTGCGCGCTCATTGGGCAGAATATCGTGATTGATAATCTGCGCGGTGAGCCCGCGAATCTCGTTGATGCGGGAGTCGAGCGTCGGGATAGGTTTCACGTTCATGTTCATAGTGGTTTCCTCTTGGGGCTCAATCCGTCGAAGCGGATCTGCGCCGCGTTATCTGTCGTACTCGCTCTTGCAAAGATCCTGGTAGTCTCGCCGATTCTGCGCGAGCAGTTTCGCGCGGGCCTCTTCGGACAAACCATTGAGCATAGCTACTTCCTCGTAGCTGGTGGGGATGTAGCTGAGATGCGAAATCAGCCCGTAACCTTTGTCCCACACGTGAAGCTGCACTGCACGCGGTTCCATCGTAAATTCGAATCCGTCTCCGCCCGACAGGTTCAGCGGGACTTGATGACAAGTACTCGGCGAGGTCGAAGCGATCGTTCCGGCCCATGCGACGTGAATTGGCCGATGGATATGACCGCATGCGACTCGCACGACCTGCGGATGGCGTCGCACAACGTTTTCCATCATGCGGCCGCCGTGCAGCCCCGACGCATCCATCCATTGCACGCCGGTGCGAAACGGCGGGTGATGCATGAAAATCAGGGTCGGAGAATCGGGCCGCTCACCGAGCGTAGCGTCGAGCCATCGCAGCTGTTCCTCGCACATCATTCCATGATGGTGACCCGGCACCGAGGTATCGAGTCCAATCAGCCGCACGGGAAACTTGTCAATCGCATAGTGCACGAAGGGCGCATCGGACGGCGGAAGATAGTCCTCGCCGGCAAATGCATCCAACAGAACCTCGCGGCGGTCGTGATTTCCCGGAATCACGAACACGGGAGGAATTGAGGCGGACAGCATCTCGCGCAGCAAAGCGTATTCTTCCGGGCGCCCGTGGTCCGTGAGATCGCCCGACGCGATTACCGCGTCCGGCCTGGGATTTAGACTATTGATATGAGCGACGGCCTGCGCGAGCTGCGCGTTGGTCGGCACTTTGCGATAACAGAGGCGATCTTTCGCCACCACGTGAAGATCGGTCATTTGCGCGATGATCATATTCACCTCGCGCGAGCGCGCTATTCGAGCTCGCCCAAAACCCAAGCCGCGGTATCTTCGGGCAGCTCAGGAATCCATCGCATAAAATCTTCGACGCTGGCGCCAACGACTTGGGTACCCAGGTTGTTCTGCAGCAGTTCGTGAAAACGGCCGGCGATCCTGCGGCTGAGCAATCCGCAGCGGCGCAACGTCGGAAGCACGAAGCCCGACACCGGTCCGCGACGGCGACCCGGACGCGGGCGGATTAACTGATCGCGCTCGCGCTGCGCGCAGGCCAGCAGCTCGACGGTGTCGATACCCGTCTCGGCCCAGCTCTGCATCAGCGAGGCCATGAAGCCGGCCTGATTGCCGCCGCCGATAATCGCTATGGCGGCGTCGAACGCGAAATCCTCGAGGTCCTCGAGCTCGGCGGCCGAAAGGCATGGCACGCACCGTTCAACATACTGCACGCCGTAAGCATGATGACGCGCCTCGTCGCCCGAGACGTAGGTGAGAACTTCCTTGAGCAGCGGCTCCTCGGTGAGATTGCGCATCTCGCGGAAGCTGTAGAGCGCGAGCCCCTCGACGACGATCTGCATGCCGACGAGCTTCTTTGCCCAGTCGCCGGTCTCGAGTGTGCTGTCGAGCAGACCTTTGAGGTTGGGCGCGATCGGGCGGACCATATCGAGCTTCTCGATGTAGCGCGCGAACACCTCGACATGCCGCGCCTCGTCCATGGTCTGGGTCGCGGCGTAGAACTTGGCGTCGGTGTGCGGGACCGCATTGACGAGTTGCGCGGCGACCATCAGGGCGCCCTGCTCTCCGTGCAGAAAGTTGCTGAGGCGGAAACTCGCCATCCGTTTCTTCAGCTCCCACTCCGTCTCCGCGCTGAGCGAGCGCCAGTACGAAGTCTGTTCGATCGGAAAACCGATTCCGAGCGGCGTGGCGGCCAGCGCAACGTGATCGATTGGACGCTCCCAATCGAGGTCGCGTTCAGCGATCCACTGAGCTTCCGCGGCCTTGACGTACAAACGACGCAGCTCCTCGACCTCGGAACCGTAGTTCCACTGATAGACGACCTTCATCGCGGTCGAAAGTTCGGGTTCCTGGGTGGCGGACTTGATGTCGAATTCACTCATAGAGATGTTGTGTACTCCGAGGACGCGATAGCGATGTCCGACGTTAGCGCCGAGTGTTTAACGGGACAAGTGCCGTATCAGTGCGCGGGCAGTGCGGTTTGCGCAGCCCACTTAAGAAGCGCCTGCTTCTGATCTTCGCTGAGGCGCGCCGAGTGATCGAGCGAGGTGTAATCTCCGGGCGGCATCGAACCGGCGCTGACGGCCTCATCGATGCTCTTCAGCGCCGCCGATCTTTTTTGGGCATCGTAAGATTGCCAATCGGAAAAATTCAGCACACCGCGCGCGGAGTTGGACGCAAGGTAGGTCGGCGAAACGGCCGCGTACCACGGAGCTTTTCCCGCTCTTGAGTGGCACTGATAACAGGCGCTCTGAAGGATCGAGCTCACTTGCGGGTCGCTGCTAACAGCGTTCGCGGCCTCGGGAACGGTCGTCTCCTGAGAGCTCGAGCATCCCGCGATCAGCAGCGCGAGAGTAAAAAACCACGCGATTGAGAAGGGAGTTGTCTTCACTTTTCACGCAGTGTAGCAGGATATGAAACTAGGCGCTTGAAAGAGCCAAGGATCGCAGATGTAGTTGATCTCGGCCATGACTACCATCGAGCGCTCCGTCGACCTCGGATGTCATCCTGCGACACGCGTCGATCTCGTGCGCGCCATTTCGGTGGTCGTGCGCCGAACGGCAGGCGGCGAGCTCGGCATTGCGTATCGCCTCGACGGAGACATTGCGCGCATCCGCATTGCTTCGCCGAAGACGGAGACTGTCGCGACACGGCTCTGGCAGCATACGTGCTTCGAGGCCTTCGTCGCGGTAGACGGGTTGAACGCCTACCACGAGTTCAACTTCGCACCATCAGGCGAGTGGACCGTGCAGGCTTTCCGCGGTTATCGCGACGCCGTTGGTTTAGCTGGTCCGACACCTCCGATACATATCGCGGCGCGGGCCACCGACGAACTGGTCGAGCTTGAGACGAGCATCAGGCTCGAAAATCTTTCCGCCAGCCACCGGCACTCGGTGCTGAGGCTCGGGCTCTCAGCGGTCGTCGAGGCGGGCGACGGGACGCTTTCGTACTGGGCGCTTCAACATCGAGAAGCGCGGCCGGACTTTCATGACGCCAAAACATTTGCGATGCGCCTGGAAACGCCGTGAAGCAAGCGCAACCACGAGGTCTCAACCGGCGGCGAGTGGCGCAGCTTCTATCAGGATTGAAGAATGAACATTCCGCGGGTAGCCGAATCGCCGTTCTCTCGCGCCGATTTCTCGGACGTCCCTACAAACCAAATCCGCTGATTGGATCCGCTGGCACGCCTGAAGTGTTCACGGCTTCATTCGATGGATTCGACTGTGTCACCTACATCGAGACAATTGTGGCGCTCGCGCGCGCTTCCAAAGTTGATGACTTCGTCGAGTGGCTGCGACAGATTCGCTACGAACGTGGCCGCATCCAATGGGAACGACGCAATCATTATATGTCGCTGTGGATTCGCAACAATGTGCGCGAAGGGGTAATCAAGCCAGTCTCAATGCCGAGTGTTCCGATACTCAGGATAGAGCGCACTTTGAATGTCGTGCACGGACTCGATCCACAGCGAGCTCGCATGAAGACCGTAGCGAAGCGGGCGATCCCTCGACTCGGACGACATTTGCGAGGCGGTGATCTGATATTCTTTGTGTCGACACGAAAGAATCTCGATGTGTTTCATGCGGGAATTATCCTGCGCGATGAGAAGAAGATTTTCATGCGTCACGCGTCGCGCAGTCAGGGCGGTGTCGTGGAGCAGGAGTTGAGCGAGTTCCTCAAGGCCAATCGGATGGCCGGCGTCATGGTCGTGCGGCCGCAAGAGATGACGCGGCGGAGTCGAGTGTGAAGATCGTCTATCCAGAGGATTACTCATCGGCGAGTATTCAACGACTGCTCGACGATGCCGATTCCGATGTTCTCTTTCTCGGCGATCCGCGTGTGAACATCGAGCCCGGACCGCACATGTTCGATAGAATGGCGGAGGTCATGCGTGAAACCGGCGCTGGCTGGGTTTATGCCGACGCGATGGGCCATCCTCGTATCGACTATCAGATCGGAAGTATCCGCGACGCTTTCGACTTCGGCCCGGTAGTTGGTGTCTCCGCTCACGCTGCGCGCGAGGCAGCAATCGACGGCGCCTGGAAGTGGGGAGCACTCTACGATCTGCGGTTAAGGATTTCGGAAAAACACCCGATCGTGCGGATTCCCGAACCACTGTACAGCGCGTCGACGATTGATGCGCGGCCAACGGGACAAAAGCAATTCGACTATGTGGATCCGCGCAATCGCGATTACCAAATCGAAATGGAGCGCATCGCGACGGCGCATCTCAAGCGAGTCGGCGCATGGTTGCAACCGCAGTTCGACAAGGTTCCTGTCACTGAAAAAAACGTTCCGGTAAGAGCCAGCGTCGTGATCCCGGTCCGGAATCGCGAACGGACAATTCTCGAGGCCGTGCAAAGCGCGCTGGCCCAGCGCGCCGATTTCGAATTCAACGTGATCGTCGTCGATAACCATTCGACGGATCGGACGACAGAAATCTTGCGAGGTGTTGGCGATTCGCGTCTCAGGCACATCGTCCCCGAACGCATCGATCTCGGAATCGGCGGATGTTGGAACGAGGCAATTTACTCGAAAGACTGCGGACAGTACGCCATCCAGCTCGATTCTGACGACCTGTACGCCAATGACGGCGTGCTTCGGCGAATTGTCGCGGACCTTGAAGGTGGGCCTTACGCGATGGTCGTAGGCTCCTACACCATGGTCGACTTTTCGTTGAAAGAGATTCCGCCCGGTCTTATCGACCATCGCGAATGGACTCGCGAGAACGGAAGAAACAACGCGCTCCGTATCAATGGCCTCGGTGCGCCGCGCGCATTCAGCACATCAGTTCTGCGCCGAATCGGATTTCCAAATGTCAGCTACGGTGAAGATTACGCCGTAGCGCTGCGCATCAGCCGCGACTACGAGATCGGCCGCATCTACGAATCCGTTTACCTTTGCCGCCGTTGGGAAGGTAACAGCGATAGCGCGCTGCCTATCGAGGTTGCGAATCGATACGATCAGTACAAAGACTGGCTTCGAACTATCGAGATTCAGACTCGTATGCGGCAATGATCCGCGAAGTACAAGAACTGTTCGAACGGCAGGTTCGGGCATGGCCGCAGCTTGCGAAAGGGGTTGAAGGCCTCGCGCGGGCAACGACGCGGCCAGTGCGGATCGATTGGTTCTTCATCTTCATCCGTCACATTCCTCATCGAATGGCCAGCACGACGGCGTCGGTCGATAGCGAGTCGGTTGCGAAGCGCCCCTGTTTCCTATGTGCGGGGAATCTGCCGTCGGAGGAAGAGGGTCTGCAGTTCGATGAGAGCTTCACGATCTACTGCAATCCGTTTCCGATCGTGGATAGTCACCTGACGATCGCTCACCGAGAACACGGCGCGCAGCGCATCGCGAACCAGTTCGGAAATATGCTCGACCTTGCCGCGGGGTTGCCGGGATATTTCGTCGTCTATAATGGTCCGGAGTGCGGAGCATCGGCACCGGATCACATGCACTTTCAGGCAGGCTCGCGAGTATTGTTTCCGATCGAGAAGGACACCGCCGGACTGGCTGGCGTTAGCGCGCCGAACTATGGAAGAAACGTTTTGATTCTTCGTGGACGGGACCGATCTGCCTTGATCGATCGAGCGGATCGGGCAATTGAGCTACTCGCGGAAACAACTGGCAAGCGGCCGGAGCCGCTGGTCAACATCGCCGTGTTTCATGAGAGAGGTGCGTGGGTCGCGTATCTGTTTCCGCGAGGAAAGCATCGGCCAGACGTCTTTTACACTGGCGAACTGACAGTGAGTCCGGCGTCGATCGATTTGTGCGGAATATTTGTCGTGCCGATCGCAGAGCATTTTGAAAGAATCACGGGCGAGGCGGTCGCGGCAATTTTCCGAGAGGTTAGTTTGCCTGACGATCAGTTTCGGGATGTCACCGCCAAGCTGGAGAGTATGCGTTGAACGTTTCAGTAGGTCTCGTTGAAGGACGACCTGCCGTCGAAGTCGAATTGACGGGTACGTTCGCGGATGCGTCCGGCAAGCCGTACACCCCGGGGCGTTACAAGTTTGCTTCTGAGACTACGCTGACTCCGTCGGACCCGGCTTCGTGCGCGTTTGCGCTGGACGACGTCACGATCGGAATCGGATTTCATTGGGAACGCAAGGAACGACAGGTATTTCGCGGCGCTTTTCGCCTCGTGAAACGCGAAGCCGGACTGACGGTGATCAATGATGTTCCGCTCGAGGAGTACGTCACCAGCGTGATTTCATCGGAGATGAGCGCGTCGTGTCCGCTCGAATCGCTGAAAGCTCACGCGGTGATCTCGCGCAGCTGGTTGTGGTTTCCGAAAACATCACCCTCTCCTTCCAGGAGACCACAGAACGACGGTCTCGATTCTCACGAAATTATTCGATGGTACGGGCGCGAAGCGCATCCGGATTTCGATGTGTGCGCCGACGATCACTGCCAGCGATATCAGGGCATCACGAAAGCGTTCTCTCCTGCTGCAGCCGAAGCTGTTTGCGCAACGGCCGGGGAGTTTCTCCGATACAACGGCGCGATCTGCGACGCGCGGTTCTCCAAGTGCTGCGGTGGAATAACCGAGCGCTACGCGACCGCCTGGGAAGATGCAGACATTCCCTATCTTGAATCAATCTACGACGGTCCGGCGCCACTCAGCTCTTACAGTCCTGGGACATGGATACGTTCCGCACCGCCGGCTTATTGCAATACGGACGATTCGGAACTTCTCTCCCGTGTTCTCCCGGGATTCGATCAGGAGACTCGCGATTTCTATCGATGGCAGATCGAGTACACGCCCGAAGAACTCGCCGATCTGATACGTCAAAGGCTCGGCGTGGATCTTGGTCCGATTCGCGACTTGGAGGTGCTCGCGCGCGGACCTTCAGGCCGAATATATCGGCTGAGGATCACAGGAGCGCGCGACCACATCATAATTGGCAAGGAACTTGAGATTCGTCGCGCCTTGTCGCGCACACATCTTTACAGTTCTGCATTCGTCGTAAATAAGGAGTCTCGGCACTTTGTCCTGAGAGGAGCCGGCTGGGGACATGGCGTCGGCCTATGCCAGATCGGCGCCGCTGTAATGGCAGATGCGGGCAAGACTTATTCAGAAATTTTGCGACACTATTATAGTGGGACCACCGTCAGCGTCTGATGATGAGTGGCCGGGCTATTGTTAACGAGGAAGAGTGCCAGAATTTCCTTGCCGCATTCGATCGGTTTCACTGGGCGCTGCTGGATTTACATCGGCTTGACTGACTGGTAGCGTCGCTGCCAGAACGCGTGTCTAGAAGTCCGACCAATCGCTGCGGACCGCATAAACTGAATTTCCAGTCGACGTCGGCCGAGCGTTGGTTCTTTCAGTAGGGGGCAGGCCTTGGCGACGACTGACGAAGGGGCGGCTGGCCGCAAGCGGGGAACGGAAACCCCGACCAAGCCGTCCTCGGAGAGCGGCACTTTTTCTGTACGCGGTGATTACTGGACGCTAGGCTACGGCGGCACCACCTTCCCGCTCAAGGACCTCAAGGGTCTCAGCTAC
>Ga0210407_10004517_pt1 | contig 10940 bp, 6 predicted proteins | sample IncBWC27MmetaG_FD_150860 | JGI IMG/M metagenome (GOLD analysis project Ga0210407, IMG submission 150860) | Forest soil microbial communities from Barre Woods Harvard Forest LTER site, Petersham, Massachusetts, United States - Inc-BW-C-27-M | ecosystem: Environmental > Terrestrial > Soil >... | reverse complement strand
TGCCGATGCGGAGAGATGGCCGAGTGGTTGAAGGCGCTCGCCTCGAAAGCGAGTATACCTTGACGGGTATCGGGGGTTCGAATCCCTCTCTCTCCGCCAGAATCTTTGTTATCATGCACTTAGGTCCCGGTGATACCGCTACTGATACCGGAATCAGAGAGGATCGCCCGTCTTTTTCGTATCTGTCAGCAGAACCTAGTTCCTGCTCTGTAATCTCAAATAGGGTCCCCGAGACGCTGGCTTCTGCAGCGGCGCTCGGCTCGATGTTGAAATAGGGCACCCCTCAGCGTCTGTAATCGTACGGACGTATCCGGGCAAAAAGTCCTGCCGACCGGTTAGCTCACGACCGAATGTGGCAATTTGCACGACTCTGTGCTGCAACTTTCCATAAGATAAAGAGCAATACTGTAGGCGCGGCGGTCATTCTCGATCCATTGCATCTCCCTCAGCGGGCGACGTACGTCTCCTTTCCATTGCAAGATCGGTGCTTACGTTGGCGCGGTTTGCTAGTCTATTTGCAAGAGGAAACGAGGGCAGAATGAAACGACTTTCATTTGCGATCTTCGCGCTGGCCGCCTTGACAGCGTCAGCGCAGACGGACCACGCACACCATGACATGGAGGACCGTGGCAACCAGGGGATGGGATTTGCCCAAGACAAGACCACCCATCACTTTCTCCTACGCAAGGATGGTGGAGCGATCCAGGTCACGGCTAATTCGAGCGACGATAAAGCCAGCATCGAGCACATCAGGATGCACCTAGGTCACATTCGTGCTGCCTTCCAGTCTGGTGACTTCAATATCCCTGGTTTCGTGCATGACCAGACACCGCCCGGTGTGTCCGGCATGGTCAAGTTAAAGGACCAGATTCACTACAGGTACGAAGAAATCGCCCAGGGTGGGCGGGTCATCATTAGCACCAAAAACGCGGAAGCTGTCGAAGCGGTTCAGAGCTTTCTGCGCTTCCAGATAACCGAACACAGAACGGGAGACGCGCTGGAAGTGAAGTAAGGACCGATCTACTGTCTCCTGAGCCAATCGAAGATCTCCCGGTGCAGGAGCGTGAGCCCTAATGTGGCCACTTGGTGCCCACCGCTCTTACCGGCTTTTCACCTGTCCCGCCTCGTAAAACTGCTCAGCCTCCGTGGACCCGGCAAGCGCCACCGTGGACGACTGTCCTGCCGCGATGGTTTGCGCCAGTTCGTCGAAGTAGCCTGTGCCGACAAATCTCTGGTGACGTACCGCGCCGTAACCTGCCGACTCGGCCAGTGCAAACTCCTTCTCCTGAAGCCGCGCGTACGCGGACATGCCTTGCGTTGCGTAGTCCCGCGCCAGTTCGAACATGGCCAGGTTCAGCGCGTGGAATCCGGCCAGGGTCACGAACTGGAACTTGTATCCCATGGCCCCCAGTTCGCGCTGGAAACGGGCGATGCTGGCGGGATCCAGCTTGCTGTTCCAATGGAAGGAAGGCGAGCAGTTGTACGCCAGCAGCTTTCCGGGGTAGCGCGCGTGGATGGCTTCGGCGAAGCGGCGGGCTTCTTGCATGTCCGGTTCGGAGGTCTCGCACCACAGCAGGTCGGCGTACGGAGCGTAAATGAGCGCCCGGGAAATGGCCGCGTCCAGTCCGCCTTTGTAGCCGAGGAAACCGTCGTTGGTGCGTTCGCCGGTAAGGAACTCCACGTCGCGAATATCGTTGTCACTGGTCAGCAGCTTGGCGCTTTGGGCGTCCGTACGCGCGACCAGCACCGTAGGCACGCCGCAAATGTCGGCCGCCAGGCGCGCGGCGATCAGTTTCTGGACAAACTCCTGCGCGGGCACCAGCACTTTGCCGCCCATGTGTCCGCACTTTTTGGCCGAAGCCAGCTGGTCCTCGAAATGCACACCAGCGGCGCCCGCTTCGATCATGCTCTTCATCAACTCAAAAGCGTTCAGGCTGCCGCCGAATCCGGCTTCTGCATCGGCCACGATAGGCGCGAGCCAGTGGATACCATTCTTGCCTTCGGAATGGTGAATTTGATCGGCGCGCAACAGAGAGTTGTTGATGGCGCGGACCAGCGTAGGAACACTGTTGCTGGGATAGAGACTCTGATCGGGATACATCTGTCCCGCGAGATTGGCGTCGCCGGCCACCTGCCAGCCGCTCATGTAGATGGCTTTCAATCCGCCCTGAACCTGCTGCACGGCCTGGTTGCCGGTCAGAGCGCCCAGCGCCGGAACGTAATCTTCTGAATGCAGGATGTCCCAAAGCCTCTCCGCCCCCAGCCGCGCCAGGCTGTGCTCGACATGGACACTGCCCCGCAACCGCACGACGTCTTTGGCGGTGTACGTCCGCGTGATGCCGTCCCAGCGGGGATCGGTGCTCCAGACATTCTGCAATTCCGTTTCGGTCAGTGGTTGCATCATTTCAAGCCTCCAGAAAGTCGATTCGTGCCTGCGTCCCTTGAGTATTAGAAGCCAGCCGCTTCCGGGCATCAAATCAAGTAGTCCGAATCGGGCGAGTTGGACAAAATGGCCTAGTAAGGGCTAACCTCACTGACAGCAGGCATAAGAATAGCGATTGAGCACGGATTGGGGTCTCAGGTGGTTACTGCGCCGCGCGTCAAGAAAAGCGCTGAAATCCCGGACTCGCTCCTGCAGGAACTGAAGGAGAACGTGGCCTCCCGTCATGTGGGCAGGGGCGTCGCGTTGCTCGACTCCTGCTCGCATGTCTTTACCGCGTTGCAGCCGGAACAGAGGAATGCAGCGTCCTTCGTTGGCTACGTTGCCCAGTGGGTGGACATAGGCTACCGCGAGCCGGGCCTGATAGAAATGCTTCTCGCCCGTTTCTCCCGGGCCGCGCGTGCCCGGCTCTCGTTGGGCGACTATCTGCAAATGCGCATGGCGGAAGGCCTGCTGGCCCTGCTGCATGACGAACCCGATGATGCCCTGGTCCACTTCGACCTGGTGCTTTCCCTGCAGGAGGAAATGGAAGACCAGCAACTGCTGTCCATTGCGCAGTTTTGGACAGCGCGTTGTCACCGCAAGAAGGGAGAATACGACCAGGCTTTGAAGCACGCGGCCGCGGGCCGGGAGCTGGCGTTGACATTGGGCTTCGAAAAAATGGCGGCCGTGATGCGCGTGCTGGAAAGCTGGCTGCACTTTCAGAAAGGGAACCGCCATGAGGCGGTCCGCATCCTGGAACAGGCTGAGAACACCTTGCGCCACACCGATGACCACGTAACGCTGGGTAACATCTACTCCGCACATGGCCGCATGGTCCGCCGCCAGGGCCGGTACAACGAGGCCCTCAAGTTCTTCTCCCAGGCCATCGAGCATTTTCGCAGAAGGAATTCGCAGCATCGTAATCTGGCGCGCACGCTGGTCAACATTGCCTATGTCCAGCGCCTGATCGCGTTACAAATCAGCCGCCACATAGACGCCGAGAGCGCCCGCCATCGCAAGGCGGGAACGCCGGGGCTGGCGGGTGCGCGCGCCAGGCGCAACCGCACTCAATTGGAAAAGGTCCGCGGCGAAGCGCTGGGGAACCTGGAGGAGGCGGAGAAAATTTATTGCCATCATAATCATCATCACGGGATCGGCAGCGTACATGAAAACCGCGGACTCCTCTATCTTGACACCGGCGATCTTGACAACGCCGCGGCCCAGGCCCAGATCGCATACAAGATCGGCCAGGAGGAACCCGACCACATTCTGATGGCCCGCGCCTGCCTGGTGCGGTGCACCATCGAGAATGCCAAACTGGAAGAAGGCATTGAGGGCGCGGCAGGCTCCTGGGCGCACGCCCAGGCGGCGAAGGAGTATGCGCGGGAAGCGGTGGAGGCAGCGCGGCATACCCAGAACCAGCGTTTGCTGGCCCGGACGCATATTGCCCAGGGACTTACCGCCTGCAATCCTCTCTTCAATGATTTGGAAGACGCCAAACGCTGCTGTGATGCCGCCGCGTCGTTTCTCCGGACAGTGGACTATGACGATCTGGGCGAGCAGCTTCAGTTGCTCAAGCAAAAACTGGCCCGCCGGGGCAGTGTAGACCCCGTGCTGCGCTCCTGGACGCAGGGAATCACGGGGGACAAGACCTTCCAGCAAATGACCGAGCAATTTGCCGAGCTCGTCATCCCACGGGTATGGGAAAAGGAGGGGAAAAAGATTTCCCGCGTTGCCCGGCGGCTCTCTGTCTCACCGAAAAAAGTACGGCGCGTTCTGGGCCGGCTGGGAAAGCTGGGTAAGAGAAAATGAACCCGCACAAATCCAGCGTGTTGATGGTCCGGATACCCCCAACACCGCTGAATTCCGTGTCTTCCAGAGTGAAAAGACCGGTTCCTTTCGGGCCGTGTTGTCCCGCAATGATTACGCGGTTTCATGCGAGGCGCGCAAGGGCTGCACGATCGTTGATAAAGAATTTCTCATCAAGCGCGTGGCCCCATTTCATAATTTCATACTGGTGGAGTCGAAGCTTAAGGTATTAAGATACAGTCTGGAACAGAAAGGACTGCGACGGTTCCGATAACCAATGTATACTTTTGATGAGCTTTCCAAAGGACTTGCTGGCGGCACAGAACTTCAGCCAGTGTCCAGGGCGGAGAATTGGGGTTTCCGCCCCGGACGCCAATAGTCAAACTATGCCGATGAGTCAAACGCGAGAAGAGATTTTGCTGGACCACGATGAAAGCAGCAGCTTTCATCGGGACAGTGCCCGGCTGGAGCGCTGGATGGCCATGCGCAACCATCTTCTGGCGCGCCGGATGCATATTCTGTGGTGGACGCTGGCCGGGACGATCGTCGCCGCGCTGCTCACCTTCAAGTTATGCCATTTCGAGGGCGTAGCGCAGCTCATGCCGCCGGACAGCTCCAGCGGCGGACTGGCGTCGCTGGTTCCGAGCCTGGTGAAGACGCCTGGATTGGCGGGGCTGTCCGGGCTGGCCGGCGACCTGCTCGGCACCAAAAGCACCGGGGCCTTGTTTGCCAAGGTACTGCAGAGCCGCACGGTCGAGGACAATCTCATCAGCAAATTTGATCTGAGAAAGAGATACGGCCAGCGCTATTTTGAGGGCGCCCGCAAAGTCCTGGCGTCGCGTACCAGCATCGCCGAAGACAAGAAGAGCGGCGTATTGACCATCACGGTAACGGACGACGACCCGGAATTCTCCGCGAAACTGGCTGCCGCGTACGTGCAGGAGCTGGACCGGGTCATGCTGCAAGTGGCCACCTCATCGGCCCGGCGGGAGCGCGAGTTTATCGAATTGCGGCTGCAGGAAGAAAAGAAAATCCTGGACGAATCGGAAGGCCGTTTCAGCAGATTCGCCAGCACTTCGATGGCGCTCGACATCCCGCAGCAGACGCGGGTCATGGTGGAAGCGGCCGCGCGCCTCCAGGGAGAGTTGATTGCCGCGCGGGCCGAACTGGAAGGCCTGGAGCAGGTGTACACCGGAGACAACATTCGCGTACGGTCCGTGCGGGCGAAAGTGAATGAACTGCAGCGCGCGCTGGACAGGCTCAATGCCGGACAAACCCAGGTCCCCGACGGGACCAACCGCAGTCCCTACCCTTCGATCAAGAACCTGCCCCTGGTAGGAGTGGAATGGACCGATCTCTATCGCAACACAAAAATCCACGAGACCGTCTACGAAATGCTCACGCAACAGTATGAAATAGCGAGGATCCAGGAGGCGCGAGAAACGCCAACGGTCAAAATCCTGGACGCGCCTGTGGTGCCGGAAAAGAGGCACCCCGGACGTGCACTCGTGGTTGGGATTGGAGTTGTCGTGAGTCTTTTGCTTGCCTGTGGCGGACAAGTATTGCATTTCAGGTGGCAGAGTCTGGACTTTGACGATCCGCGCCGGAGATTTCTAGCAACATTTTTCCGCGCGTGACGCTTCTAAGTATAGGGAATTCTGAGTTTTAGCGAACAAGCATAAGGAGAAGATACATTGTCCATTGCGCCAGATGTGTACTCCCGGGCCCGAAGTCTGGAGAGCGCATCCGACCTGCTGATCGAACCCTTACGCAGGCCTTACAGTCAGCAACGTCATTGGGGTGCGGTCGTCGCCCTGTGCGACGCCGTGATCATTCTCGGCTCCGGCGTGGCTGTCTACAAGCTGAAAGGGTGGCTGCAACTGGAGTTGCCGCAGCAGAACCAGGTGCGTCTGGCCGGCCTGCTGGTCTGCTACACCGTGCTGGCGCTCATCTGCAAAGCGTCGCAGAACCTGTACGCTTCAAGCATCCTGCACTCCGCCCAGATCTCGCGCGTGCGCACGCTCAAGAGTTTTGTACTGGCGTCGGTGCTCTTCATTCTGTTGCTTTTCCTTTCCGGCCAGGGACCGGTTTCACCGTTCTTTGTCGCCCTTACCATGCTGCTGGGTCTGGCGGGAACGCTGGTGATGCAGAACGTGCTGGAGCGGCAGAACTCCAAGCGCATTGACCGCGGCATGGGCACGGAGCATGTACTGATCGTGGGCGCCGGACAAATCGGCCAGGCCTTTCGCAGCTACCTGGAAACGCATCGTTACCTGGGCAAGACTTTTTGCGGGTTCGTGGACGACACACACCGTTCCGGCGCCGACTGGCTGGGGACAGCCGCGGAGCTGCCCGTCCTGCTGAGCAAGCATTTTATTGATGAGGTCTATTTCACGCCGGAAATCGACCGGGCCCTGATCATGGAATTCTCCATCAGCGCGAAGGAGGCGGGCGTCGCCGTGAAGGTAGTTCCGGACTTGTACGACGGGCTGGCCCTCGGCGCCGGTGTGACGTACATCGGCAACGTGCCTGTACTGCAACTGAGCAGCTGTCCCGAGCCGCCGTTCCTGCAACTGATGTCGAAGCGCCTGATTGACATTGTGTGTGCCGTGTGCGGGCTGATCCTTTCCTTCCCCATCCTGATCGCGGCGGCGATTGCCATCAAGATGGAATCGGTCGGTCCGGTGATCTACGCTGCCTGGCGGGTCGGCCGCAAAGGCAAGAAATTCCGCTGCTACAAGTTGCGCACCATGGTGGACGGCGCCGACGATCTCAAAGAGGATTTGCGGCACATGAACGAGCGCAATGGCGCAACTTTCAAAATCACCAACGACCCCAGAATCACGCGTGTCGGCCGCCTCCTGCGCAAGTACAGCGTGGATGAGATGCCGCAGTTTTTGAATGTCCTGCGTGGAGAAATGAGCATCGTCGGCCCGCGTCCCCATCCCGTGGACGATTTCCGCCAGTATCGTCTCACCGACCTTCGCCGCCTGGAGGTCCCTCCCGGCATCACCGGCTTGTGGCAGGTAAGCGCCCGCCGCGACCCCTCCTTCGAGAAGAACGTCCTGCTCGATCTGGAGTACATTGAAAAGTGGAGCTTCATGCTCGACCTGGAAATTGCGCTGCGCACCATCCCCGAAGTGTTTCGAGGCTCCGGCCGTTAGGGACCTGGAAACCTGGGTTCCTATACGAGCCAACCGATGCCGCTCTACAAGGGATGGTGGCCACGTCGCAGGAAGAAACTTCCCCGGAAGTACACGTCCTTGTGCAGCAGGATTTCACCGCTGACCATCCGTTACAATAGATAAAACCAACGTCGCCGGGAAAAAGGCGATTTCCCTCATGGGCCCGGGACAGAAAATATCACGGGCAGGAGAACGACACATGTTGCATCAATCACGCTCATCTGCGTGGATTTATATTGGCGTATCCAGTTTGCTTTTTTGCTTTGCTTTGCCGGTCGCTGCCCAGAAAATCAGTGCCGTACAGACCTCCCAAAAAGTCAGTGTCGTACGCCATGAGTTGCACCACGATGTTTCCCAGCCGTTGAGCACCATGGCCCTTATTGCTCCGGTGCAGACGGATACAGAACCCGAAGAAAATGAACCTGTGCGCCGTATCCCGCTGCGTCCAGAATTCATGTTGCCAACCGGGCCCGACACGGTCCGCCAGCAGACTATGGCGACTCCCTCTCCAGAACTGCAATTGACTGCGGGGTTGAGTTTTGAAGGTCTGGGGGATTCCACTCTCGGTTTTACCGTGACCGGCGCCCCCCCCGATACCAACGGCGCCGTTGGTCCCACCCAATATGTCCAGTGGGTGAACACTTCGTTCGCGATTTTCGACAAGACCACCGGCAACAAAATTCAGGGGCCTACCCTCGGAAATGCTCTCTGGGTAGGGTTTGGGGGGGTCTGTGAAACCGGCAACAGGGGCGATCCGGTCGTGACCTATGACAAGCTGGCTAACCGATGGGTCTTCAGCCAGTTCGGTTTCAACGTCACCAGCGGGCGGCCGGTCGCGCCATTTACCCAATGCATTGCCGTTTCCACGACATTCGATGCCACCGGCCCGTACAACCGCTATTCTTTTACGTACAGCAGTTTTGATGACTACCCCAAAATGGGTGTCTGGCCGGATGCCTACTACGAAACTTTCAACTTGTTTAACGGCAATACGTTCGTCGGCGGCGAGGTTTGCGCTTATGATCGCAATGCCATGCTCAGCGGCCTGGCTGCGACGCAGCAGTGCGTTACCCCCCTGTCCGGTGAGGGCGGATTGCTGCCTTCCGACTTTGACGGCACCATAGCTCCGCCTGCGGGGTCGCCAAATTACGTGGTAGCCTTTAACGTCAACTCGCTGGACCTGTTCACGTTTCACGTGGATTTCGCCAACTCCAACAATTCCACCTTTATCGGTCCGACAAATATCCCGGTGGCGCCTTTTACCCCGCTGTGCAATAGCAGCCCTAACGGGACTTGCGTACCGCAACCCGATCCTACGCAGCAACTGGACTCGCTGGCCGACCGCCTCATGTACCGGCTGGCCTACCGCAACTTCGGCGACCATGAATCCCTGGTTGTGAACCACTCGGTGGTGGCCGGCTCCAGCGGCGGGGTTCGCTGGTATGAAATCCAGAGCCCCAATAGCAATCCCACCATCGCGCAGCAGAGCACGTTCGCACCGGATACCGATTTCCGCTGGATGGGCAGCATTGCCATGGACAAATCCGGCGGCATGGCCATGGGATACAGCGTGTCCAGCAGCGCTACACACCCTTCCATCGCCGTAACGGGTCGCACCGCCCTGGATACTCTAAGTACCATGCAGACGGAAAACGTCATCATCAGTGGCACCGGATCGCAATGTTGCGGAACAAGGGCGCTTTCCCGCTGGGGCGACTACAGCGCCATGCAGGTTGATCCCAGTGACGATTGCACGTTCTGGTACACCACCGAGTACATAAAGGCTGACGGCATCTTCAACTGGAACACGCACATCGACACCTTCAAACTTCCCAACTGCGCCGCGGCCCTTCGCTTTAAAGCAGTCACACCCTGCCGCGTCGCCGATACGCGAAACGCGAATGGCCCGCTTGGCGGTCCGTTCCTGGCCGGAGGAGCAGCCGGCCGGGCGTTCACGATTCCGGGCACTTGTGGCATACCCACTTCAGCGCAGGCTTACTCCCTCAATGTGACGGTGGTCCCGCACGGCGCTCTGAATTTCCTGACCGCGTTCCCTTGCGGACAACCGCGACCCCTGGCCTCCAACCTCAATTCCGTTGACGGCCGCATCAAGGCCGTGGCCGCTATATTGCCAGCGGGCACCAACGGCGCCGACTGTTTCTTCGCGTCCAATGACACGGACCTGGTCCTGGACATTGACGGATATTTTGTGCCCGCTACCGATGCCACTGCCCTGGCTTTCTATCCTGTAACGCCGTGCCGCCTTGTGGATACACGGCTGGCTGCTGGACCGCTGGGTGGCCCGTCTCTAGTGGGCGGCAATCCCAGGACCTTCCCTCTTCTGTCCAGCCCCTGTAACGTACCCAGTACCGCGCAAGCGTATTCCCTGAACTACACGTCGGTGCCGCAGGGCGCCCTGAACTTCCTGGCGACCTGGCCCGCAGGCCAAACGCAGCCACTGGTGTCAACGCTGAATGCAACCACGGGCGTCGAGACCGCGAACGCGGCCATCGGGCCGGCAGGCACCGGCGGAGCCGTCACGGTAATGGCTACCAACAATTCGGACCTGGTGATTGACATCAACGGCTATTTCGCGCCGCCTGCCGCGGGCGGCTTGTCCCTCTATACTCGGACGCCATGCCGGGTGCTGGACACGCGAAACCCACCAGGGACTCAGTTCAGTGGACAAATAGACTCAAGCATCGTGACTACGGTGTGCGGGCTTCCTTCGACGGCGCAATCGTTTGTGCTCAACGCCACGGTTGTTCCCCCGGGGTTTCTCGGCTTTCTGACACTGTGGCCACAGGGGACAACTCAGCCGCTGGCCTCAACACTCAATGCTCCAGACGGCGCTATTACCTCGAACATGGCGATTGTCCCCACGGCGAATGGCTCCATCAGCGCCTTTGCACCGAGCCCAACGCACCTGGTACTGGATATCTCGGGATATTTCGCACCGTGACCGCCAGAAGACGTGCCCGGGCCGTCCAGGGGATATCCCCGGATGTGAGATGACCACATGGGCAGACCTTGCAAAGGACTGGGGTAAGCCGCTTGACCCACCACCACCGAAACCGAAATGAAAGCGGACTCTCGTAACGAGCCGGCATTCTCAAAGGCTAAAGGAAAGCGGATTCCTCCCCTTCGCCAAGCTCAGTGTCGGAATGACAAGTACACGACGGCCTTTTGTCATTCCGAACGGAGTGAGGAATCTGCTTTGCCCCCCCAAGGAAACCCGGGGACAGTCCCCAGGTTATTTGGTGGTTTTGGCGGTTCACATCCACGCCGGCCTCTTGAGGCATTTCTGTGAGCTAACCGTTTTCGACGCGTGACTTTATATCCGAGTACGCCGTGTCGATCAGCCTGCTTAGCGCTGCGGCGTTTGTGGCCGTTCCCGGTCTCAGCTTCACATGGCGCATGAACTTGCCGGCGCCTTGCAACAAGCGGGCTGGATCCGGCAGCGCTGCGCCGTGAAAGAACCCGACGTTTACGTGGGAATGGAATACATTGACGTAGCCGAAGGG
>Ga0210407_10004516_pt1 | contig 10941 bp, 10 predicted proteins | sample IncBWC27MmetaG_FD_150860 | JGI IMG/M metagenome (GOLD analysis project Ga0210407, IMG submission 150860) | Forest soil microbial communities from Barre Woods Harvard Forest LTER site, Petersham, Massachusetts, United States - Inc-BW-C-27-M | ecosystem: Environmental > Terrestrial > Soil >... | reverse complement strand
GTCGAAACGGTTTCTTCGAGCCCGTATTGGAAAGACACCGCCATCTTCATCGTCGAAGACGATGCGCAGGCCGGGCCCGACCACGTGGATTCACACCGGTCGGTAGCCCTGGCAATCAGCGCATACAACAAGCCTGGCGCGCTGATCCACAAATTTCACAGCACGGTCAGCATGATTCGAACGATAGAACTGCTACTGGGCATCGCGCCCATGAACCAGCTGGATGCTTCGGCAATCCCCATGGACATTTTTCAGGAGACGCCGGACCTGACGCCGTACAAAGCGGTATTGCCGGTGATTGCCGCGGACAACTTGATGACTCACAAGCCGAAGGACAAGGCCGCCGCCGAGTGGATGAAAAAATCGGACCGGCAAAATTTCGCGCATGCGGACATGGCCGACCCGAAAGTGTTGAACGCGATCATCTGGTTTGCGTGCACGGGAAGCGGATCAAGCCTTCCGCAATCGGCGCGGCTCCCCGCGTATGAAGCGATGCGCCTTGGAGTCGTCAATTTGGACGACGATGAGCGCGGGCCCAAAAAAGACGACGACGATTGACCGTTTATTTCTGCGGCTTGGCCCACACGATGTCGTACTTGCGGTCGAACGTGACGAACATCAGGCAAGTATCCTTTGATTTGCAAGTGAACCAGTGCATGGCTTTGCTGGGCATCATGGCAAAGCCGCCGGGGCCAAGCGTCGCTTCCACCATGCCGTCCATCCCGGTGAGCACGTCGCCGCGGACCACCATCAATTGTTCTTCCGCGGTGTGATAGTGCGCGGGAACCACGCACCCCGAGGGAGCTTCGAGAAGGAAAGTGGATGGACCGTTGTCGGGATCGCCGTTCTCGCGGGCAACTTTGAGGCAGGCGGGTTCGCCGTCGAAAACAAGGTTGGCGCTTGCGAGCGGCGTGACTATACCGTGCGGAGAATTCTGTCCCTGTCCCCGCGATGACGCTCCCACGGCCGCGAACAGGATCAACATCGGCACAAAGCCAAGCAGCATTTTCAGCGTTCTTCCGGAAATGGCATTCAATTTCTTCATGTCCGGCCTCAGCGGAATAGCAGTGAACTAAACTCCGTCAAGTTTCGCCGCCACACCATCCAGGTGTGATACCCCGGCGTCTCAATGTCCACGTGCTTGATATTCTTGCTCGCTAGCCAGGCGCGGACCTTGCGATTGATATCGATCAAGCGGTCGTCGGTGCCGCATGCAATCCATAGCAAGTGAAGATTCTCCGTGGACTTGGAATTTACTGCGGGAAATTCCTCGTCAAACTCTTCCGTAATGCCTCCGGAGCTGAAAGCGCCGATCCAGCCGAATTTGTCCAGATTATTCAGGCCTGTCAGCAAAGATTCCGAGCCGCCCATTGATAGACCTGCGATGGCGCGTGAGTTGCGGTCCTTGATGACGGAGTACTCGGTTTCCACGCGTGGGATAACTTCCGTGATTAAAGCCTCGCGGAATTTGTCGAAGTTGCGATCCGTCAACGAACGATCGCGAAACACGCTGGAGTTGGGCTGAAGAACCTCGGGCGCGCCGTAGCCCAGCGGCATCACCACCAGCATGGGCTTGGCTTTGCCTTGCGCGATCAGGTTGTCCAGGATCACGTTGGCGCGGCCCACCGCCGTCCAGGCGCTCGCGTCGTCGCTGAATCCATGCAACAGATAAAGGACCGGATACGATTGCTTTCCGCGCGGGTCGTAGCCCGGTGGCGTGTAAACATAGTAGCCTCGATCGTCGCCCACTACTCCGGACTTATAGAAATGATGATGAATCTCGCCGTGCGGCAACGCCGCGATTTCCCAGGAAGCCGAAGCCGCTCCGGGCACATGCAACTCGCTGGCACGATAGAGAAAGTTGGGCTTCACCGCATGGTTGGAGGGATCAAACATGCTGACGCCATCGGCGATGAACGAGTAGCCGTAATAATCAGGAGCCAGCGGCTCGGTCGTCACAGTCCACACGCCTTGATCGTCTTTCTGCATGGGAATCGGCTTGGGCACGCCTTCAAGCGAAACCGCCACTTCTTTGTCGTTGGGAGCCCGCAAGCGGAACGTCACGCTTTTATCCGCGTGCACCTCGGGCGAAATCACCGGCGGCGGAGGCGTCTGCGCCGGAGCCGTAGGCGCCATGAGAGCCGCCAGTACGACAGCCATAGTTAGAATTGCGGGCCCCAAAAATGTCCGCTTCATGATTCCTCTCATTTCTGCCACGCGTAGTGGTATCTCATTCGAGCCCCAATTTCCAACCTCCGCGCCGAGGGATGATACAACAAGCCGCGTTCAGTCGCGAGAAAAGAGCGCCCGTCATGGCGAAACAGCGAAAGGCCGGTTTAGACCGCAGTTACAAGGGAGCCGTCGGGGGCGACGAACCCGTAGGCCATGCGGGGGGTGTTGAAAGCGAAGCCGGGATTGCCGTGGCAGTCGAGGAGGATGAGGCCGCCAGTGGCGTGGGTGCGTTTGGCGAGGAGATGGACGGCTTCGCGGGCGGCGAGATCAGCGCTGGAAGTACCGCAAGAAATATTGTTGGGCGTATCCACGCAGGTGGCAGGGCGGCGCAGAAAATCGACGGCGGATTTTGCGAGGACGACTTTCATGATGGCTTCGCCATAGCCGGTGCAGGAGACGCCGCCGGCTTCGGAGTCGGCGTAGCAGCCACAGCCGATCAAGGGCGAATCGCCGACGCGGCCGGGAAGTTTGCAGCAGGTGCCGCCGGTGGAGGTGGCGGCGAAGAGACTACCATTCGCGTCGAGGGCGACGGCACCTACAGTGCCCTGTTCGTGGCCGCGGTGATGCTCGGCGGCGTGTTTGTCAGCTTTGCACTTCATCCAGGCTTCGTGTTCCGCTTCGCTGACCATTTCCTCGCGCTTGCAAAGCTTGAGTCCGTGTTCGATGGCGAAGCGCTCGGCTCCTTCTGCGACAAGCATCATGTGCGGGCAATTCTCGAGGATCTTGCGGGCGACCTGAATGGGATTTTTTATGCGTTGCAGAGTGGCAGTGGCGCCGGCGCGTAGCGTTGCGCCGTTCATCAAGATGGCGTCGCATTCGACGTGGCCGTCGAGATTGAGGTGCGAGCCGTAACCGGCGTCGAAAACGGGATCATCTTCGAGGACGATGATCGCGGCTTCTATGGCATCAAGAGCAGCGCCGCCACGGGACAGGATGGACCAGCCGGCAGTGAGGGCACGGTAGCAGCCCAACTTGCAAGCGTCGACGGCTTCGTCGGGAATGTCCCAGGCCCCGCCGTGAACAATGAGGGCAGGCTTCATGATCAAAGAATCGCAGAGAAAACGGAAAATGGAAAATAGAAATTCGAAAAACCAATTAGGATAGGAAGAATTTGTTCAGAAAAACAAACTGAACGCAGAGGACGCAATGTTCGCAGAGGAGAAAAAAGGGTCAGACGAAGAAATCGAGTACGAAGAGGAGGAAGCCTAGGAAGAGGAGAAGGGCGGGGCCGTTGATGCGGCGGCGCGGGAAGCGCGTGATGGAGCGGAGAAAAGAAACGGGAATGGCTTTGAAGCGAGATTCTTCGCGGAGGGCGTAGAAGGGACCGGCCGGAGTATAGCGGGAGAAATTGCGGCGGAAAAAGGAAAGCTCATCCTGGAACCACACAAAGAAATCGCCGCGGCTGCGCCACATGAGCGCGGCGCCAGCCAAGAATAAAAGATAGCCGAAAACGGTCAAGGGCCCGAGCGCCGGGCCTGTTCCCCAATTCATAAACCCTCACAGGCGGCCCACATGATTTGTGGAATAGGACGTCCGAAACAGCCAAAAGGTTACTCGCCGTCGTGAATGGTGACCAGGCGGACGAGTTCAAATTCTTTTTTGCCAGCGGGGGTGACCACCTCGATTTCGTCCCCGACTTTGCGATTGAGGAGCGCCTTGCCGATCGGCGAGGTCGTGGAGATGAGGCCCTTCTCGGCGTCGGCTTCCTCGGTGCTAACGAGCGTGTACTCGATTTTGACGTCGCGCTGTGTGTCCAGCACGGTGAGGCGTGAGCCGTAACCGGAGCGATCCTTGGGAATATTGGTGAGATTCAACATGCTGAGATCGCCCATGCGCTTCTTGAGATGGGTGATCTTCAGATTGACGTAGCCCTGGCGTTCCTTGGCGTACTTGTACTCGGCGTTTTCGGAGAGGTCGCCGTGGGCGCGGGCGACAGCAATTTCCTTGGGGAGTTCGACGTTGAGCTCATGCGAGAGTTGCTCGATTTCATCCTGGAGCTTTTTCTTGATCTTGGCTAGTGGGTCGGACATGGTCGTCGGTTTGTGCGTTCGCTAAAAAAGTTGGCGGAGCCCGAGACCAACGGATGGTCTGCCGGACCCCGCGTAAGCAGACATTATAGATGCGAGGGAATTGAACTCACAAGGGGAAGCATGAGATCACGTGCAAATTGTTCGACCCGAAAGGATTGCGGGATTCTTGCGTGATCTAGCGGACCTTTACTTCGAGGGTCTGGGATTTGGTGTTGCCGGCGGCGTCAGCGATAGTCAGCGTGTAGGTAGTTGATTTAGCAGGAGTTACGTCAACGCAGCGGGAGTAGGAAGGCCACACGGGATTGGACTGAGGCTCGAGCTTGACGGTTTTGGCGTTGGCCACGCCGTAGCAGAGTTGGACGGTTTCGCCGCGGCGAATAGTGCCGGGAGTGGCGTAGAAATTCTGGATGGCGAGTTCTTTTCCACCCATCTGCTCGAGGGCGATGCGATCCTGCTCCTGCTGTTTTTGGGTTTTTGTTTGTTTGGCGCGTTCCTCAAGGTCGCGGTTTTCTTTCCAGCGAGAAACGAGGATCCCGACGACGACGAGGGCGACGATGACGAGAGCGGTCCCCGAATAAAGAAAAGGATTTTTAAATACAGATTTTTTCGGCGGGTCTGGTTGAGCGAGCATGAGGGCACTCCGTTCGAACAAAAGTGTTCACTTAGAAAATAGCGCGGATTGGCGTGCAGAGGAAAGCCGCGATTCGCGGAAGGCGGGTCTCATGGATTGGCGGCACGGGCCAATTCGCGCCAAGTGACAAGCTTGATGTTTTGTTCGTGGAGCAAGCTCCGGAATTCCTGGCTGGTAAAGAAATCGAAATCGCGCTGGCGCCAGGCGGCGCCCCAAGTATCGCGCTCGCGCGTGGCGGTTTTCATTTCATCGTCGGCGAAAGCGAGGTGGATGACGAACTCGGTGACGCCGGGCTGAAGATTCTTCAGGGCGTTCTTGTAGAACTCGGCCCACTTTTCTGGCGGGACATCGGGCGGGATCGTGACGGTGTGATCGAGAACCAGGTCGGCGGGAGTCAGGCTTGATTCCAGGTACGGCCGGTCGGCAAACCAATCGTGCGCGAGGAAAATGGGCAATTTGTATTCGTGGGCGAGGCGCAGAACAATCTCAAACAAGTCCTTGCCATTGTCGTAGAGGCGATATTGGTGGGAATCGAGATGGGTAGGACGAACGCCCATGGCGTAAGCGCGTTCAATTTGGGCACGAAGCTCGCTCTCGACATCTCTGGGATTTATTTTTGTGGCCGCTGACCAGTCGTGATGGAAATAGCCGTTCACGTCGACGAGACTGGGAACTTTGTCTTTCGAAGCGACAGGACCCCAGCGGTAATAGACGCGTTCGCTGGTGAGGGTAAGGTGCAGGCCGAAATCGAGATCAGGATGAGATTTGGCGTAGTCGGCAATTTCCGGGAACCACGGGCATGGCACCATGATGCTTGCGGAGTTGACGAGACCGGTGTCTAGTGCTTTGATGGTCGCCGCGTTCACGGAGTGCGTTACGCCTACATCGTCAGCGTGGACAATTAGCAGTTTCGAATCGCGCGAGTAGCCAAGCTTTTCGGCAAGCGTCTTGTCGTTGTTCTGCGCGAGCACCTGAGGAGTCGAGCTCAACAAAACCAGGAGCAAGACCAAGTGTCGATGAGATTTCATGCGATGCCTAAAGTACAACCGATGAACTCAGAACTCAACTCCACTGCAGGGCGGGCGCTTTTGGAATATAGTCGCAGTCTTAACGGGCAGAGGAGGCGCGAGTGAACTGGAAAACAATATTGACAGGAAGCGCGATAGCATCGCTGCTGGTGTGCGGGGCGGGTGCACACGGGGAAACGTCACTCGCAGTCAAGAATCTGCGCTGTGAATACAAAGTGGAACCGATGGGGATCGATGTGCGAAAGCCGCGGCTGAGCTGGGAGCTGGCGAGCACGGAAAAGGGAGTGCTGCAGACGAGTTACGAGGTGCGAGTGGCGGGGTCAGAGGCAGAACTTGCACGCGGGAAGGTCATCTGGGACAGCGGGAAGCAGGCGTCGGATCAATCGATTCAGATCGAATACGGGGGACCAGCACTCGAGAGCAGAAGAATTTATTACTGGCAAGTGCGCGCGGGAGACAACCACGGCCATGTGTCGGAGTGGAGCAAAGCTTCGCACTGGGAGATGGGGTTGCTCGAAGCTTCGGATTGGAAGGCGAAATGGATTTCGCCGAGTCTCGCGGAGGAGGAGACGAAGTCGAACCCATCTCCATTGTTGAGGAGAGAGTTTGCCGTAAAAAAGAAGGTGGAGCGCGCACGTCTGTATGTGACTGCGATGGGGCTGTACGAGATGGCGCTAAATGGGAAGCGTGTAGGAGAAGAGTATTTCACGCCGGGGTGGACGGCGTACGACTTCCGCTACCAGTATCAGACGTACGACGTGACAAGCCTGACGAAGAGCGGAGAGAACTGCCTGGGAGCCATGCTGGGAGACGGATGGTTCCGAGGAAGAACTGGCTGGGAGGGCAAAAGAAACAGCTACGGCAAGAAATTGGCGCTGCTCGCGCAACTAGTGATTACCTACGCGGATGGGACGCAAGAGATTATCGGCACTGACGACAAATGGAAGGCGGCGACCGGTGCGGTGCGGGAGTCCGACCTGTACAACGGGGAGACGTATGACGCGAGGCTGGAGAGAACGGGCTGGAGCGAGACGGCGTACAACGACAAAGAGTGGACGGGCGTGATGGTGGCGGAGGCGCCGAAGGTCAAGATCGTGGCACCGGCCGGACCGGCGGTGAAAAAAATCGAAGAGATCAAGCCGATGAAAGTGTTTCAAACGCCTGCGGGGGAAACAGTTATCGACATGGGGCAGAACATGGTGGGCTGGGTGAAATTTCGCGTAACAGCGCCGGCGGGAACGACCATTACCCTGCGCCACGCGGAGGTTTTAGACAAGGCCGGGAATCTTTATACAGACAATCTGCGCACGGGAAAACAAACCATTCGCTATACAAGCAAAGGCACAGGCGCGGAAACGTTCGAACCTCATTTCACTTTTCAGGGATTCCGATATGTCGCGGTGAGCGGGTGGCCCGGTGAAGTAAAAGCGGAGGATTTTGCTGGAGTCGTGGTGCATTCGGCGATTCCGAGGACGGGCACGTTCGAAAGTTCCAGCGGCCTGCTGAACCAGCTGGAGCACAACATTATTTGGGGGCAGAAAGGAAATTTTGTGGACGTGCCGACGGATTGCCCGCAGCGCGACGAACGGCTCGGGTGGACCGGGGACGCGCAGGCGTTTGCACGGACGGCCTCGTTTAATCATGACAGCGCGGCCTTTTACACGAAGTGGCTGAAGGATGTGGCGCTGGACCAGGAAGATGACGGCGCCGTGCCGTTTGTGATTCCGAATGCTCTGACGCATCAGACCCGGAAGGGCGCGGCGGCCTCGGCGGGATGGGCGGATGCGGCAGTGGTGGTGCCATGGACGGTCTATCAGAGCTACGGCGACAAGCGGATTCTGGAAGAGCAGTACGCAAGCATGAAGGCCTGGGTGGAATACATGCGGAAACAGGCCGGAGCGAGCTACATCTGGAGCTCGGGATTCAGTTTTGGCGATTGGCTGGCGTTCGCGACAACGAGATCGGATTATCCGGGAGCGACAACAGATAAGGATTTGATTCAGACGGCGTATTTTGCCAGGTCCACAGAGCTGCTGGCAAAGACAGCGCAGGTGCTTGGGAAAAAAGAAGACGCGGCGGAGTATGCGGCGTTGGAGGAAAAGATCAAGGGAGCTTTTCAAAAAGAATACGTGACGCCGAACGGGAGGCTCTCGTCGAACACGCAGACAGCTTATGCACTGGCGCTTGCGTTTGGGCTGCTGCCGGATACGCAGCGGGCAGAGGCGGCGGCACGGCTTGCGGCGGACGTGAAGAAATTCGGCCATTTGACGACGGGATTTCTGGGCACCCCAGTGCTCTGCCAGACGTTGAGCGATTACGGGTATCTGGATGAGGCGTACATGCTGCTGAATCGAACGGAGTATCCGTCGTGGCTGTATCCGGTGACGAAGGGAGCGACGACCATCTGGGAAAGATGGGATGGGATCAAACCCGACGGGAGTTTTCAGGATGCGGGGATGAATTCGTTCAATCACTACGCGTATGGGGCGATTGGAGAATGGATGTACCGCGTGGTGGCGGGGATTGAGATTGATGAGAGCGCGCCGGGGTACAAGCACGTTTTGATACAGCCGAATCCCGGCGGTGGATTGACGCACGCGAACGCTTCGGTGGAGAGCATGTATGGGCGCTTGGCGTCGGGTTGGGAGATCGCGGATGGGAAGTTTACGCTGCGGATTGAAGTGCCCGTGAATACGACGGCTGCGGTGCGATTGCCCAAGGCGAAGCTAGAAGAAGCAAGCGAGGGCGGGAAACCGCTGGGAAACCGCGGTGATATTTCGGGAGCGCGGCAGGCGGGTGATGCGGTGGTGTTGGAGGTGGGGTCGGGGAAGTATGAGTTTGTGAGTGGGTTTAAAGTTGAGGAGAAGAAATAGGAGCGCGCTTACGTGTGCATGAATCAGTGCTCCAGCTTGAAAATCCGTTCCATCCGTAGCCATTTCTCGCCGGGGCGAGCTTCAGGTAATGCTCTCTGAAACTTCCACATCAGGTTTTCCCATTCCAGGACTTTCGGATTTGTGCGGTCGGCGTCCATTTTTTTTTCAAATGAAAAAGATTCGTCGACTTCCAGGATCATGAACATTCGCGTTCCGAGAAGATAGATTTCCAGGTCAAGGATGCCGGCGTCTTTGATGCTCTTGGTAATTTCGGGCCAAATTTTCTCGTGGTACCGCTTGTACTCGGCGATGAGTTGCGGGTCATCCTGTAAATCCAGCGTGAGGCAGTAGCGTCTGGTCATGCCAGTGTGCCTTCGTTGTTCAGGGAACCGGGAGCCGTCGCCGGCGCTGAAGAGGGCCTGTAGCCGGAGAGACCAAAATAAAGGATGAATAGGTAGCACAGCAGCGGCACAACGAACGCGGTTTGAATGCTGGAAGAGTCAGAAATGCGGCCCATGATCGCGGGGAAAAATGCGCCGCCCAGAATGGCCATGACGAGAAGTGAAGACCCACGCTTGGTGAGCGGGCCGAGATTCTTGATGCTCAAGGCGAAGATGGTGGGAAACATGATGGAGTGGAAGAATCCGATGAGGACTACGGCCCAAACGGAAATCAGACCGGTCGCCAGCAAAGCGACACTGGCACAAATCAAAGAAGCGGCAGCGAATAGAGCAAGCAAGCGCGATGCGGCAATCCTCTTCATCATCGCCGAACCGATAAAGCGGCCGGCCATGAATCCGATTTGGTGCAGCAATAGATAAAGCGCGGCCGTTTTTTCCGGAGTTCCGGGGACGGAGAACTGTGCGTAGCGGATGACGAAGCTGGCCACGCCGACTTGCGCGCCCACGTAAAAAAACTGGGCGGCGACGCCTTTCACGAGATGGGGATGAGAGAGTACGCTTTCGGAATTCGGTTCCCCTCTCACAGCCCCACTTTCTACAGCTGGTTCTTGCACCTCTGGTAGATGAGCCAGTTGGATGAGCACAGCGACAACAATAAAAATTGCGGCGATCAGCAAGTACGGGCCCTTCACAGTGCTGGCTTCCGCGGCGCGGTAAGCTTCCAATTGGGCCGCACTCATGGCCGCAATTTGTGCGGAGGTATTCTCGACTCCGGTAAGAATGAAAGCCCGTCCGACGATGGGGGAAAGGACGGCGCCAACAGCGTTGAAGGATTGGGCAAAATTCAGGCGGCGCTCGGCGCTGGCGGGGGGGCCGAGGACCGTCACATAGGGATTGGCGGCGACTTCGAGGAAGCTTTGACCGCAGGCCATTACGAAGAGCGCGAAAAGAAAAAAGCCGTAAACGCGCGAAGAAGACGCGGGGAGAAAAAGCACGGCGCCCACAGCGCAGAGAAACAGGCCGGTGAGAATCCCTTTCTTGTAGCCAATTTTCTCCATCAACCGTCCGGCGGGGAAAGCGGCCAGGAAATATCCGCCGAAAAACGCCACCTGAATAAACGAAGATTGAAAATCGCTGAGGCCGAAAGCTTTTTTCAGATGTGGGATCAGGATGTCATTGAGATTGACGCCGAAAGCCCACAGAAAGAACAGGCTGGTGATGAGAACAAAGGGCACAAGGAAGCGGCGTTCCGTGACGGGTACGGATTGGTCTTGGCGCAGTGGCGTGCCTGCAGAAGTGGTCATCCGGCTTCTCCGTTACGTCAGTGCGCGGTCCAGGTGCGTGTAACCGGCGTCCACGAAAACGTGCTGGCCGGTGATGTGGCTGGCTCTCTCGGAAATGAGGAAGAGAACCATGTCGGCGATTTCTTCCGGCTTGGTCATGCGCTTTCCCAAAGGAATTTTGGAAATAATCCTTGAGAGTTTTTCCTCGGGATTCGGAAATGTGGAGACCCATTGGCGGTACAGCGGGGTCATCACTTCGGCGGGGACCACGGCGTTGACGCGAATTCCGGTTGGGAGCAGCTCAGCAGCCCATTCGCGCGTGAGGCCGAGAATCGCGGCTTTGGCGGCGACGTAGCCGGAGGTTCCTCCCTGTCCGGTTACCGCGGTTTTCGAGCTGATATTTACGATGGAGCCGCGCGCCGTTTTGAGCGCAGGCAGTGCATGGTGGGCCATAGCGTAGTAA
>Ga0210407_10004514_pt1 | contig 10949 bp, 7 predicted proteins | sample IncBWC27MmetaG_FD_150860 | JGI IMG/M metagenome (GOLD analysis project Ga0210407, IMG submission 150860) | Forest soil microbial communities from Barre Woods Harvard Forest LTER site, Petersham, Massachusetts, United States - Inc-BW-C-27-M | ecosystem: Environmental > Terrestrial > Soil >... | reverse complement strand
TCAGGAACGTGACGCGAACGCCCTGGTTGGGATCATGAAAAACCTCCTCGTCCCAATCCGCCTGCAGCATGTTGGCGAAGCCCTGCACGGAATTCGTAATCGAAGCCACCACGAAGCCAACGTGGTGGAACGCGCCTTCGGGCTGCCAGGTTAGGGAAATCGCATTCATCGTCAGAGCTAATTCGCGGTAGCAGCCCTACTTAGTCTCGGTCTTCGCATCGGATTCAGGAATGCCCATGCGTCCCTTGTCGGCAATGCGGGCGAGCGGAGTATCCGATTTCAGCCAAAGTTTGATGTCGAAATACAACGGATACAGAAAATTCATAAAACGCACGGGCAGTGACGAACGCTGTTCCGCGGGGCGCGTTTCGAGCGCGTACCCGTTATCGACGAGCAGGTTGCCGATGCTTGACTCAATGTCGCGAACCTGGGCTGCAGTGAACATGCGTTTCCATCGGCCGATTGTGCCGGCTTCCGTCTCCTTGCCGTCGCCGCGAAACGAGGAATTCGGATTGTGCACCGATCCCAGCGCGACCTGCTGAATGCGGTCATAGTCCAGATCGTGCTCAATGAATCTGCCAATGCACGCCAGCGTTTCGCGCGGATTCTGCACCAGATCTTCGTAATGAACTTCCATGTAATCGGCGCCTAGCGCCTGACCATAGCGCTGGCCCTTGCTTACAATCCATCGCCAGAAGATGGCGGGCACCAGGAATGCGCGGCTGCGGTCCCAAGGCAGAGGACGAATCCAGCCGATACGGTGCAGGGATGCGGTGACGTCGCGGCCGTCGCGAATAATGTGGACGACGAGTGCCTCGGGAATCACTTTCTTGATTAACGGAAGATAGAGCAAGTGCAGCGGTGTGGATTCGGCCCAGCGATTGACGCCTTGCTGGCGAGCGATAGCCTCCATGACGATGCGAAGGAAGTCGCCCGCATTCCGGCAATCCTCCATCACGCGCTCTTCGATTTCCTTTCGATCGAGTCCGGTACGCTGAAACAGCTTGCTGGTGAAATAGGCGTCGAGCAACTGGCGGCGGTTGCCGCGACGGGCGAGATTGCCGAAGCGCACGCCGAGCAGGTTGAAGGCGTTACTCTCCGCATGATAGACGGCGAACCCTCCGGCGGATAGCAGCGTGTGGTAGAGGAACTTGGTTCCCGAGCGTCCGCAGCCCAGCACAAACACCGGAGCCTGAGAACGAGCGCCGCGCGCGCCCGGCACCACCGCCTGACCTACCGGATGATTTGCGACAAGGGCGTTGGCGTTTTCCATGGCGTCTTCAGTGACTCTGGTCGCAACTCTGATTGCCGGATTCACGATGTTCTTCGCCCCGAACCTCAGGGCTGGACCGGCTCGGCCACCGGCGCCGGTTCTTCTTCGAGATCGAGCGCAGACATATTGGCGAGCCGGCCGACGGGGGTATGCAACTTCAGCCACAGTTTGCTGCCGAGAAAAGCGGGATACATTCCGCGCATCCACGATTGCCGCAAGCCCCGCCGGCGCTCGGCGGCGGGCAGCGACAGTTCGTAGCCGTTTTCCTGCAGGCACTCGCCTACGGTCGCTTCGATGGCGGCGACATCGGCTTGGGCGAGGCGTTCTTTCCAGCGGCCAAGCGGGTTGATTTGTTCTTTCGCGCCTTCTTCGCGAAATGAAGAGTTCGTTTCCGACAGGCGGCCTAGGCCGGCGCGCTGAATCCGATCGTAGTCCAGATCGTGATCGATAAAGACGCCAAGTTTGCCGAGCGTTTCGCGCGGGTTGGCGATGAGGTCTTCGTAGCGGATCTCGATGTAGTCAGCAGGGAACTTGCGGCCATGAGCGCGCCCTCGGTGGACCATCCACTCCCAATACAGCGAAGTCGCCACCAGGCTCTCGGTTTGATTGCGGTCCCAGGGCAGAGGAGTGAAGCCACCCATTTTCTTGAGCGAGAGCGCAATGTCGCGCCCGTCGCGGATGATGTGTACGAACAGCGCATCGGGAATATCGCGCTTCACGCGCTCCACGTGCAGCACGTTGTCAGGATCATACACCGCCCAGCGCTGCACTTGCTGGCTCCGGGCCACCGCGTCCATGACGACGCGGATGAAGTCTCCACCGGTGCGGCATTCGTTCAGGATGCGCGCCGACAATTTCTCAGCATCGAGGCCGGTGCGCCGGAAGCCCTTGCTATGGAGCCAGGTCTCGAGGATCCTTTCGCGGTGCGCGGGAGTTTTCATGGATCCGAAGCGGGGAATCAGAATCTTGTAAATCGGCAGAAAACCGCGGTAGATGGCAAACCCGCCGGAAGACAATAACATGTCGTAGAGCAGATTCGTCCCGGAGCGGTGGCAGCCCATCACGAAGACAGGAGAATGCTTGCGTTCGCTTGGACTGGGCGTAGCCACCCTAAAAATCTTATCACGCAAGGCGGCATGGTTTGTTTGAGAGCCCTGTTAAAACAGGGGTTACAGAAGTCACCAAGAGGTGTGCGTTTCGGCGTCGACCGCGATCCCTATTCCACCCCGGCAATGGCGGCTTCGACCGCGTCAATGTCCGCCCCCAAGTCCCGCCCATCGGAAGCAGCGCCTGCTCCCGGGGAGGCCTTGGGGCAGCCCGGCCCTTTTTCGTGGCAGAGCCTCGGATCTTTGCTGACGCCGTCTTTGAGGTCGCGGATGCCAGCCGCTTCCGGCGATCCGACGACGATGTTACCTTTGGGAAAGGACCCGCGCCCGCTGATGATCAGGTTCTTCTCGAACCTATAGGGGTCAAAGCAGGCTTGCAGAACGGCTTCACCGCCCAGCGCCTGGGTCTTGGATGCGCAACTTTTGGGACCTCCGCCGGCTGAGGCTACCGGCTGCCGCCGATCTCCCACGGAAAACACGCTGTTGGTCAGCGCGAAGTTCGGCAGCTTCGGTCCGTCGTTCAGAACTGAGAGCAAAACGCTTTTGACAAACGCGGTTACGTGATCAATCTGGATGTCATGCACGGGTGGCTCTGTGGAAACCAGAATCAGGAAGGGGCCGCCGCCCTTGTAATCCTGATCGTGCAGGTTGTCGGCGAAGAGGTCGTGGATACTGTAGCGGCCGCCGTCGGTGGTGGCGCCTCCCATCTTTGAGAGCGCGTTGGCAATCTGCAACACCCCGGCAACATTTCGAATCCGGTTAAATCTGACGGTGACGTCGTTGACCCGGCAAGCCGGGCATTTGTTGGACTGGTTCTTGGGAGTGAGCAAAATGGAAAATCCGGTCTGGCTGAAACCTCCCCAGCTGTTCTCGAGCAGATTGGCTTCGAACAAAAGGCGGATTGCGCTCTTGAGCTCAAAGTTGTTCTTGACGACATAGGGATTTCCCGAAGCGGTGGGCCTGTAGCCAGGTTCGCCCTCCTTCCAGAGCATGGGGCGGAACAGATGATTGCGGCGGATCTCGATGTCGGTAGGAACTATGGTGGCGGCGCTTCCGCCGAACATAACGTTCTCGCCGGCGGCCTCGACAAAGTTGTTGTAAATCTTGAGGGCGGAGATGGGTTCGTCGCCCCCGCCGCCGCCGATGCCGGTTGCATCGGTGCATTTCCCGCTTCGTGCGATGCAATTCAGTCCGCTGACGTAGGAGTTGATGACAGCAATCGTGTGCGCGCCGTGGATCATTCCAATGCCGTGGCCTACTTCCGCGCCATCGGCGGGGTGGACCCAGTTGCGATCGAAGATGACGTGGTCTGTGTGTTCGGCGATCACAATACGCCCGATGTTGGCGTCGGGAGGCGTGGTCCACTCAATTCCAATGAAGCGGAAGTGATCTCCGACGGCCACGCCCTCTGGGCGCCGCGTAACCACGGTCGCGAGCAACTTGGCCGGTCCACCGGAGGGTTGAGCAAAGGGTGGACGCCCGGGAAGGCTGGCGACTCCGCCCCATGCTGGCGAGATGCGGGTACCTTCAGGGGGAAGTTTGGAGTCGGGTGTGTCGGTTCGCACCGTGATGTAGTGCTGGTCGTCGCATTTTTTTGAAGGCAGCACGGTCGCTTCGAAAGAGGCTCCAGCGGGCAGAAGCAGCGTGTCTCCGCACTTGGCGCCCTCGATGGCGGTCGCCAGATTGGACTTGGCGGGCACGTGAATCTGTTTTCCGGGCGAAGGTGTTCCGTCGAGCGCAGTGTAGTAACAGGCTTTTGGAAGTTCGGCGATGCCGTCCTTGGCGCCGAACTGCGCGACATTGCCCTTCCCGCAATAGGCATTTTCGCCCGTGGGAGGCCCAGCCGCCAGCGCCGGCAGCGTCGATCCGATGACAAAAGCGGAGACCAGGCAAAAGAGATGTAAGTTTTTCGGCCGCGAGCTCTTTACCGCGGGAACAGAGCGAGAGGATCGCAAAGGAAGCGGAGGCATGTGTCAGTTCTCCTTTATTATCTATCGCACGCCATTATCTACCGCACGCCCCGCGCATGCACCCGTAGTCACCGCGGAGACTCCACAGTGTACCGGGTTGACTGGATGATAGCACGGGCCGGATCGGTTAACTTCCCGGGTAAATCGTGATTGCGGAGAAAAAGAGAAGGTCCGCGGCGAACCGCGGACCTTGATTGCCTGGAAGCTGACAATCCTTCGAAGCTGAAGCGTTATTCTACGTTTGCCAGCGCTGCGTTGAGCCCCACAATGTCGGCCCCGAGGTCCTTGCCGTCCGTGGCCTTGTTCTTGTAAGGGCTGCTCGATAGAAGCTCATAGTTTCCGCCATTGCCGTTGCTGAAGCTGGTGAACCCAACATCATTGATGGTTGGCGGGAACATGTTGTTCGCTGGCCAGGTCGACGGCGGAAACGCCGGCGGAGCCGCAACCAGGCCGTTGTTGCTGAATGTAACGGTGGTGAAACACCGGGTGATGCTGATGATCGGCACGTCTTTAAAGGCACAGCTCGTTGGGCCGCCCCCCGCGTTCCACACCGGGAACCTGCCGGTCATCACCAGGTTGTTGGTGAAGACCAATCCATACATTGGCGCAGTCGCGACGTAGTTCCCCATAATCATCAGGTGGCTGTTGGGATCCGGGAAAGCGGTGACGTGACTGATGGTGACGGTGTTGAGCGGGTTCTTCGGCCATCCGTTCAAGATCTCGAACGCGGAGCCGCCGCCTACATACTTGCTGCTGAGGTCGTCGAGAACCACATCATGGATGCTCCAACGAGTACCGGCCAACGCTGCCGCTCCACCAGTGCCGTTCCCGGAGAGGGCGGTCGCCAGTTGGAGTCCGCCTCCGGCATGCGAGATTCGCACATAGCGGATGGTGACGTCGGTTACCTGACACAGCGGACAAACGTTGGTGCCGCGAATGGTGTGTTGATTCTTGGGGGTGAGCAGAATGCCGTTGCCGGTTTGGCTGAAGCCTCCCCATGAATTCTCCATGAGATTCGCCTCGACCAGCACGCGAATCGCGTTCTTGAGTTCCAGGTGATTCTTCACGATGAACGGATTGCCAGTCGGTCCGCCGACGAAGTTCGGGCTGCCCTTCATCCACTGGAAGGGCTTCCAGAAGTGGTTATTTAAGATTTCGATATCGGTGGGGGTAAAATTGGACGCTCCGCCGCCGAACATGACTGCCTCGCCCGAGGCTTCCAGGAAGTTGTTCTGGATCTTGAAGGGACCATCCTGAGTGTCACCGGTGCCCCCGGCGACGGCATGAGAATCGACACATACTCCGGTCCTGGAGACGCAATGGAAATCGTTGAGGTAGGAATCAACCACTGCCGCGTAGGTCATGCCGTTCAGGCCCACACCGTCCTGAGTTTCATCCTGAGCCAGTCCATGCAGCCATGAGCGGTCCACAACGAGGTGATCGGTGGTGCCTTGGCCCGAGATCAAACGGGCGCTTCCCGGAGTTCCGGCGGGACGAGTAATCTCCAGGCCGATGAAGCGGTAATAGTTCGCGCCGGTGGCGAACTGGAACGGGCCATCACCCTGGGCTTGATTCTGTACTTTCGCCATCACGTTCTTTGGATTGGAGCAGCTATACTGCGGGCGCCCCGGGAGAGAAGCGACCCCGGCATAGCAGGGCGTGGCCCGCTGACCCTCTGCGGGCAGAGCGCTGTCCGGTGAACTCGTTCGGATGATGATCCAATGGTTGTTGTCGCAGTTTTTGGCCGGCACTATGAACCTGCCGGTAAAGGTTGCGCCCGCCTGCAGGTGGATCGTGTCACCGCAGTGAGCGTTGTTCAAGGCCGCTTGCAGATCGCCCCCGGCGTTGACGTTGATGACTGATCCCGGCGCGGGCGTGTCGGACATCGCACTGGGAACGGTCACTCGCGGCAGTTCCGCGGGACCATCGAAATTGCTGCCGGCAACGACGGTGACGCTGAAATTGCCGGTTGCAGTCTTGGCGGCGGCGTCCGTGACCGTGACCGTGAAGCTGGATGTACCGGCTGTGGTAGGCATGCCGGCAAAATCCCCGTTCGCATTCATCGCGATTCCTGCCGGAGGAGCGCCTGCGGAAATGCTCCAGAGGTAAGGCGTTGTGCCGCCGGTCGCGCTAAAGACTTCGCTGTAAGTGTCCCCCTGTTGACCCTGGGGAAGGCTACCGGTTGTGACTTTCAGTCCCCGCTGATTCACCGGATCAACAGTGACTGCGGAGTTGGACGACTTCGACGAGTCGGCATTGCTGGTGGCTTTGACAACCAAATTGGTTTGCGCGGTTACGGTTGGGGCAGTGTAGAGACCGTTGGCGTCGATCGAGCCTGCAGTCGCCGACCATTTCACACCGGAATTGGAAGTTCCGCTGACGGTGGCTGTAAACTGCTGCTTCTGATTCGAGACCAGGTTTACGCTGGCGGGGGACACACTGACGTTGACATTGCTGGCACCGCTACTGACATCAATGACGAACGTCTTGTTCCCCTCATCGAGGTTCGGGGCGTCGGTCACAATGACCTCAAACGAGTAGATGCCTGCCTTTGTAGGTCTGCCCGAGAACGAACCAGTCGTTGGGTTCAAACTGATCCCCGGGGGCAGCGCGCCGGTTTTCACCGAGAAATGGTAGGGGAATTTTCCGCCGCCAACTGCGAGCACAGCATTGTAAGAGTCACTGACCGTGCCGGCGGGAAAATTTCCGTGGAGAATCAGGTTGTTCGGGGTCGCGTTGTTCTGCGAGCCGGCGGCTTGCAGCGTACCGCACGAGGTGGTCGTCAGCGCGACTGCCAGCAAGAGGATTACAACACTCACCCGCTGCGCGAGCGCAGGGGAAAATCTGGAATGAGATTTAAGAAGAGCACTTTCTGGTTTAAACGTTGCCACTGTTTCAAACATTGTGAGCCTCGACCTTACAGAATTTGGGGGACTAGTCGATTGTCCTCACGCTCAATCTATCGGGAGAAGGTAACGGTTCCCAGATGCCAGAAGTTCATCGAGGGCGTAGTTAGTACATGCTGGCACTGCGTGTCCAGATTCGTATGCGTCACTGTCCGGCGGTGTTTTATCGGCTAAGTGAAAACAGGCGCGGGACGGGCGGTCTGGCCGATCTTGTTGTTCCGGAATGGCTTGGAAACTGAGGCGGAAAGTAAGGGAAACTAAAGTAACAACATTAAGGGAGCATTAAGGGTTTACTGGCGGGGTTCCCGTAGCAAGACTGCGCGCAGTTGATCGTATACGTGATTTCCGAGCACGCTCTGCATGCTGCGGCGAACTCGATGCTGAAGGCGTTTCTGCCACAACCCGCGGCCGTGGCAGGTGGCGTCGAACTCCTCGATGGTGAGATCTCGCAGCACGGCTATGCGGCCGAGTTCGTAAGCGCTGGTGCGGGACGAGTTCGCATAAAACTTGCTGTTGGCGACGGTTGTGAATCCGGCGTGGCGCGCCATCTGGAGGGCGCGCTGGTCGTAGCGTCCTCCGGGACAAGAGAAATGTTCGATCGAGTGTCCGATGATATTTTCGATTTGGAGTTTCGCATCCACGACCTCGCGCTTCAGTTCCGGTTCCGTGAGGTCGGAGAGATAAGGGTGCGTCATCGAATGGCAGCCGATCTGAAAGCCTTGCGCGTCGAGGTCGCGCACCTGAGTGGTATTAAGGTAGCCGGGCGTGCCCAGGAATCCGACGGTGAGGTAGAAGGTTGCGTTGAAGCCGAACTCATGGAGCAGGGGCGCGGCGGCAATAAGATCGGTCTCGCAGCCATCGTCGAAGGTGATACAAACGCCCGGCTCGGCAGGATAGCGAATCGCTTCGCCGACGTTCAGACCGCGCCATCCCGACTCTTTGATCCACACCATCTGGCGGCGGAAGGTTTCGAGCGGCAGAATGTAGCGCACGTAGCCGGGTTCGGACTGGCAGAGTTTACGGCCAGCGATTTCCAGTTCGTGGTACATCAGGAACACAATGCGCGAGGCAGCCATGATGTTTCTGAGGCTAGGGTTGCTTGTCGGCGCCGATCGTCTGAGAGTGCCGGTCGAGCAGGAGGAGCAGCGGATCGCGTAAAAACGGGCTCCCCGCCAGCAGGCCGGAGATCAGCGGATTTTTCTGGTTGCAGCGCAGCGGAGAATTGTCGAGTTTCAGAACCCAGCCTCCGGCGCTTTCGACCAGCGCCGCCCCAGCGGCAACGTCCCACTCATTTTTCGGAACCAGCGTGAAGGTAAGATCGGCGCGACCTGCGGCGACCAGTCCGAGTTTGTAGGCGACCGAACCCATGGGACGAACGTTGAACTCGGCAGACTCGAACTGCTTCCACTCGCCGCGCTTCACTTCGCTGCGGCTGGCGAGCACGAGCGCGCCGTGCAGGTCCTTGCGCTGGCTCGGTTGTGAGGGCTTGCCGTTGTAGGTCACGCCAGTCTCGAGCGAGCCGAGGATGAGTTCGTCGGTTGCCGGATTACAGATTCCTCCAGCTACCGGAATTCCATTCTCCACCATCGCGATCGAAACGCAGAACTCGGGGATCCCTTGCACGAACTCGCGAGTGCCGTCGAGCGGATCAACGACCCAGACGCGCTGTTTGTCGAGCCGAGTGAAGTCGTCCACGGTCTCTTCCGAGAGCCAGCCTTCGCCCGGTCGGAGAAGGGTCTTGCGCAAGACGTCGTCGACCGCGCGGTCGGCTTCGGTGACGGGATCGTGTCCCACTTTATATTCGGTTTCAATGGCGCCGGGAGTGAAGCGGTTAAGCACGGCCCGCGCCGCTTCAAGTGCGGCATGTATGCGTTCGAGCAGTTCTTGCGAATTGGAAGAAGACATTAATGCTCCGAAAGTCAGGTCTTAGGTTCTAGGTCTCAGGTTCCAGCTCGCAGCTTCGTGTCTGGGCCTGAAGCCTGACACCTGACACCTGCGACCTTTACTTGGTTTTTCATGCCCACAGCATTCGTGCTCCAGTCATCAGCAAAACCGTACACAGGATTCTCCGCAGCCACAGTACCGGAACGCGCGTGCTCAGATGCGAGCCGAGCATTCCGCCGGGGATCGACCCGATCAGCAACGCACCGACCAGATGCCCGTCGACGTTGCCCGCGCGCCAGTGCAGCAGGCTGGTGACGCCGGTGAGAATTACGGCGTGGGCAATGTCGGTGCCGACCATGATCTTGGGAGCGAACGAGTAAAACAAAAGAAGCAACATCATAATGATGCTGCCCGACCCGACCGAAGTGATGCCAACCAGAAATCCGCCGACTAATCCGATGACACTCATGAAGGCGAACGACTTCATGGTGGGCTCGCGCTTGGCGAGATGTTCTTCAATCCGTCCCTGGAACAGAAGCAGCGTGGGAATCAATACCAGCAGCAGTCCCACAGCGGATTTGATGAAGTCGTTGACGCCGGTGCCATAGACCTGCCGCAGGTGTACCAGAAGCGTCACGCCGAGGTATGAGCCAGGAATGCTGCCGACTGCCATCGCCAGCACTACCTTCTTTCGCACTGTGCCCTTCCACAGATGCATGATGCTGGCAGGAATCTTCGTGAAAAAGTTGAATAGCGCATCGCTACCGACGGCAATAATAGCGGGAATGTGCAGGCCGAAGATGAGCATGGGCAGCAGCAACACGCCGCCGCCCAAACCCGTCAGGCCGATCAGCGTTCCGACGATGAACCCGATCAACACTTTGAGTAGCAAGAATTCCATGCCGTCTTTTCGACTTGATGAGTTCTCAGTTCCCAGTCTCGGTTCTCAGTAAACCAAAAAGGAACTGAGAACTAAGAACCGAGAACTGGGAACTGTTTTTCTACCCGTTGCCGTTGGCGCCGACAAAGCCCTCGCGCTCGAGGTGCAGAATAATGGTCTGCGCCGCTTCCTCGGGGCTCAGCTTGGCCGTGTCAATCACGACTTCGGCATCGATCGGCGCCTCGTACGGATCTGAGATGCCGGTGAATTCCCTTACGATGCCGGCGCGTGCCTTGGCGTACAGGCCTTTGCGGTCGCGCTGTTCACAGACTTCGATCGAGGTGGCTGCGTGAACCAGAATAAACCCGCCGAACGGTTCAATCATCTGCCGCACCGCTTTGCGAGTCGCCTCATAAGGAGCGATTGGGGCGCAGACCGCGATGCCGCCGTTTTTGGTGATCTCGGAAGCAACATAGCCGATGCGGCGGATGTTGATGTCGCGATGCTCCTTGGAGAATCCAAGTTCGCTCGACAGGTTCTTGCGCACCAGATCGCCGTCGAGCAGGGTGACGGGACGTCCGCCCATCTCGAGGAATTTGGTGATCAGAGCGTTGGCGATGGTCGATTTGCCCGATCCCGAAAGCCCAGTAAAGAAAATGGTGACGCCCTGCTTGTGCCGTGGCGGATAGCTGCGGCGCAATTCCTGCACGACCTCGGGATAGGTGAACCACGCCGGGATGTCGCGGCCTTCATTAAGGCGCTGGCGTAATTCTGTGCCGGAAACGTCGAGCACCTTGGCGCCCTGCGGGACTTCATCGGCTGGCACATAACGGTCTTCGTTCTGCAGATACACCATCATCTGGAAGGGAACCATGGTGACGCCCATTTCCTTCTCATGCTTCTTGAACAGTTCCTGAGCGTCGTAAGGAC
>Ga0210407_10004511_pt1 | contig 10952 bp, 7 predicted proteins | sample IncBWC27MmetaG_FD_150860 | JGI IMG/M metagenome (GOLD analysis project Ga0210407, IMG submission 150860) | Forest soil microbial communities from Barre Woods Harvard Forest LTER site, Petersham, Massachusetts, United States - Inc-BW-C-27-M | ecosystem: Environmental > Terrestrial > Soil >... | reverse complement strand
GAGAGCCAGAACCCGCCTGCGCTTAATCATCGGCTTCCTGGTTCTCGTGATTGCCGGCGGCGGGATTGCCGTGTCCGTTGCGCGCTTGCGCGGACCTGAGCGGTCCCTCCCAACGGGTCGTGTCGAGCGCGGCAATATCGATCCAAAAGTTTACGTTTCCGGCGAACTTCGTACTCCCAACACTTCCATGCTGGTTGCGCCCTCGGTCGGCGGGACCCTGCAGATCATTTACCTGGCCAAGACGGGCTCGGCCGTCAAACTTGGAGACGTGGTCCTCCAATTTGACCCCAGCGAGCAGGAATACAACCTCGAGCAGGCGCAGTCCCAGCTCGCTCTCGCCGATCAGCAAATCGCCAAGGGGAAAGCCGACGCGGCCGTCTCTGCTGCCAATGACCAGGTCGCTCTGCTCCACGCGAAGTACGACGTCCGCCGCGCCGAACTTGACTGCAGCCAGAACGAGATCCTCCCCGTCATCCAGGGAAAAATTAACGACCTTGCGCTGGAAGAGGCCAAGCGTCGCCTGGCTCAACTCGAGCAGGATATTAAGTCCCGTGTCGCTTCCAATCTTGCTCAGCTTGCCGTCTCTCAGGAGCAGCGTGCCAAAGCCCTGCTCGACATCAAACTCGCCCAGGACCACATTCAGAGCATGATCATCCAATTCTTTTTTGGCCCGGGGATGTCCGCTCCCGAATACCAGGAAGGCGACCAGACCTCCTCAGGGCGGCCGATTGCCACCATCCTGGATGTAAGCCAAATGGAAATTTTCTCGCAGGTTCCCGAGACCTCCCGCGCTGATATTTCCACCGGTGAGACCATTGAAATCCGCGTCGATGCCGATCCCAAACAAACTTTCCCGGGGAAAGTGAAGGCTGTTTCCGGAATGGCCACCGGTTCAGATTGGGGCGGCGATCCCACACGACGGTTTGACGTGACCTTTGCCATGGACGCTCAGAACTCCTCGATGCGTCCCGGTCAGACGGCGCAGATTGTCATCCGCGGTGAAACGCTGAAAAACGTTCTGCACATTCCACGTCAGGCCGTCTTCATGCGCAATGGCAAGCCTGTGGTCTTCGTTCGCGCGGGCCGCACCTTTGAATCAAAGCCCATTCAGATCAAGCACTCCATGGAAAGCCAAATCGTTGTGGATGGAATCAGCGAAGGGACTGAGGTCGCTCTCGTTGATCCCGAAGCAGCCGGGCCGAAGTCCTCATCCACAGGCACAACATCTACTGCGCCCGCGAGCGGCAAGCGGTGACCCCCTCAGGAAAAGCCGCCAAGCGCGGCCTTATCCCGCTGCGTCCCGAACGCGATTGGGTTCAATACCTCTCTGATCTAAGTCTTGGTCTGCAAAACCTTTCCCAACACAAACTACGGTCGCTGCTCACCATGTTGGGGATGATTTTTGGCGTGGCCGCGGTTGTTTCCATGCTTTCCATAGGCGCGGGCGCACAACAGCAGGTGATGGCGTTCATTGAGCAACTGGGGTTGCGCAACGTTGTGGTGGAAGCCAAGGAAGCCGTCAATTATCAGGAGATGCAGAAGACCCGCAAGACTTCCCCGGGGCTCAGCTTCCAGGATTACCGCGTGATTCGCGCCAACGTTGCCGGTCTCACCGGCTCGACTCCGCGCAAGCGGTTTACGCCCACAAAGCTCCTTCCCAAACCGTCTCGTGAAATGCCCGTTCTTTATGGAGTGGAACCGAGCTACGAATACATTGCCAACCTGCGCGTGGTTGCCGGCCGATTTTTCAGTGAAGATGAGAACATGCGCGGCGCGCCCGTCGCTGTTTTAGGACAGGGAGCTGCCTCCAACTTATTTGGAGCGCAGGAAGCCGTCGGGCAATACGTGAAAGCCAACACGCAGTGGTTCCACGTAATCGGTGTGGCCGGGCCCCAATTGACTGCGCAAGCTCCCGTCGCCGGACTCCCGCCGCAGGACCTCAACAATTTGATTTATGTTCCCTTGCAGGCCGCCGTCTCACGGATGGAAGATGCAAACACCGGATTCAAGGATGAACTTGACGGCGTCTACTTGCAGGTGGGCACTACTGACGCCAGCGTGGAAACCGCGGAAGTCGTGCGCGGCCTGCTCAATGCCTCACATCGCGGCGCCGACGATTTTTCCGTCATTGTTCCCGCGGAATTGCTGGCCGAGCAGAAGCGCACCCAGCGTATTTTCGACGTGGTGATGGTGGCCATCGCCTCAATTTCTTTGCTGGTCGGCGGCATCGGCATCATGAACATCATGCTGGCCAGCATTTTGGAGCGCACGCGCGAGATTGGCGTTCGCCGGGCCGTGGGCGCTCGCCAGAGCGACATCATTCGCCAGTTCCTTATCGAGGCCGTGATGATCTCTTTCGTTGGCGGCCTCATGGGCATCCTGGTCGGCTTCGGCATGTCGCAAATGATCGCCGTGCTGGCGGGATGGACGACTATCGTCACCTGGATTTCCATCGTGCTCGCTTTCGCGGTTTCTGTTTCCGTGGGATTGATTTTCGGGATTTACCCGGCGCGCAAAGCCGCACGGCTCGATCCCGTGGAAGCCATCCGTTACGAATAATCTGTCAGAGTTTTTTGAAATTGTTCGCACAGGGGAGGGGTAAGATGCGCCGTACTTCCATTTTTTTGTGCCTGGCACTCTCACTTGCCATGATGTCCACCAGTGTTCGAGGTCAGTCGAGCCAGTTTCCAACTCCCGATTGGTTTAGAACGGTCACCAGGCGCCCTCCGCTGCCCTCACAGATTCCGAACGCCGAGCATCTCCGCGATTACATTGTGGATGGCAAATTCCACCTTACTCTCGAACAGGCCATTCAACTTGCGCTGGCGAATAACACCGCAGTCCGCGTTGACGAGCTTTCCTTCCAGAGTTCCTCGTACGCCATCCTTGCCGCGAACGGGCCTTTCGATCCTCTTTTCACTTCCAGCTTCAGCGCCTCTCGCAGCAGCACGCCCCAGTCAACGAGTTTAGGGGGCGCCTCTGTCCTCAGCTCGCTTGGCCAGAATTTCCAGTCCAACTATTCCCAGCTTTTCCAGACGGGAACATCCTTCAACGCCAGCGTCAACGTTTCCCGCAGCAATAGCAATAACTCGTTCAACACGTTTAATCCCTCGCTGCCCTCTTCCATCAGTTTTTCATTGTCACAGCCTCTGCTTCGGAACCGCGGGTTGTTTCCAAATCGCGCGGGAATTCTCATTGCCCGGCGCAACCTCCATCAGTCGCGCATGAGCTTTGAAGTCCAGGTGAGCGCCATTATCCAGAATGTTGTCAGCCAGTATTGGAGCGTTGTTCTGGCGCGCGAGAATCTCGATGTTTTGAAGAAGTCGGTCGCTCAGGCTCAGGCCAGCTATGACCACGACAAGCGTGCTCTCGAACTCGGAGCACTTGGGCCGTACGACATCTTCCAGTCCCAATCACAGCTTGCCTCACGAAAAGTTGCCGTCACTCAGGCGGAATATACCCTCCGCGAACTGGAAGACTCGCTTCGCTTGGCCATTGGCGCCGATCTTGACTCCGGAGTCTCAGCCCTGGATCTCGATTTGGTGGAAGCTCCCGAGCCGTCTGGCAATCTGGTCACCGTCGACATCGGCCAGGTTATTACCACAGCTCATGCAAAACGACCCGAATTTGAAGCCCAGAAGGATGCGTTGGCTGTGGACGACTACACCATCCGCCTGGCTCACAATCAATTGCAACCTTCCTTGAACCTTTCCGGGTTTTACACAGGAAGCGGCCTTGCGGGAAATCTTCTGGATACCAGCACTACGCCACCGACCGTTATTTCCGCAACCGGCCTGGGTACCACCCTGAACCAGTCAATCGATTTTACCTCTCCGACTTATGGCTTCACTCTCTCGCTGAGCCTTCCCATTCGCAATCGGGCTGCCGAAGCCAACCTCGGCACCAGCGAAATAAACAAGCGGCGCGACCTTTACAACACGCGCCAGGTGGAAGAGAACATCCAGTTGGAAGCGCGCAACGCCGTCAATAATCTCGAAGTCGCCAAGCTTTCTCTGGCACAGGCAATCATTGCCCGCGATCTGGCCGTAAAGAATCTCGAGGGCGAACAAAAGAAATACGATTTGGGCCTGGACACGATTTTCGTCCTGCTGCAGACGCAACTTCAACTTACTTCCGCGGAGCAGACCGTTATTCAGGCACAGGTCAGCTACCAGCTCGCCCTGGTCGCCCTGGACCATGCCACGGGCGAAATCCTCGAGCACCACCACGTTGAAATCAAAGACCCCAAACTCTAGGGCCGACTCATCAAATCACATGATGCTTGACTCTTTTCCGGCGCTGTGATATTTCGGTTGTACTGGTCGGGTTGTCTGCGGGGCAGTTTAACAACCCTAAATAGCGTTGGGAGAAATTGATCGGCAGCACAAAAGTTTGAGCCATCAATACGATTTTTTTCCAGCAACACCCCACCCCGGGAGGTGAAGACCGCCAGGTTTTCACCTCCTTAATTTTTTGGGCCGCTCAGCTGAGAATTGGAAGCCGGCTTCAGCATGCCCAACCGCGGAACATCAATTCAGGTGGAATGGACAGGCGAGAGCTGCGTCGTGCCCCCCTTGCTGGATCGCTTATTGCCATACAGCAGGCGGTCGGTCCGTTCCAGAAAATGGTCAGGCGATTCTCCCTGTTCGTATCCCGCCCATCCCGCAGAGTAAGTTACAGGAACGCAGATACCGTTGTGATCTACTTCAATTTTGCCAAGCCGCCTGAACAGCGCCTCCACTTGCTCGGAGGGACATTCGGGAAGAATCGCCAGAAACTCATCGCCGCCCAGGCGCACGGCATAATCGGAAACACGGACGGCCTTGTTCAGCCGATCGGCAAACTCTCTCAATACTTTGTCACCGACCGGATGGCCGTGCTGATCGTTGATCAGTTTGAAATTGTTCAAGTCGAAAGAAATTACTGTAAGCGGATGGCCGTATCTTTCCGATCGCGCCAATTCTGCAGCGAGTCTTTGTTCGGCGAATCGCCGGTTGTAAAGCCCTGTAAGTGGATCCACGGTGGCCAATCTGTGGAATTCGTCGCCGCGGACTTTCAATACACTTATCACTTCCAATTGTCCGGAAAGTTGCTTGCGGAGCCGCTTGATGGTCACCTGCTGATAAACAACGTAGGTATTGAATAACAGCACCAGACCTAGAAGCCCCCGAACCGATTGATTCAAACTGAATTGAAAATAAGGGTCTTGGGCGTTAAACATTCCGGGAAAGCTGAGCGAGAAAACAGCCAGAGTCAGCAGCAGCGTCACGATAATGGCCACGGCCCACAGCCACCAATCACGGCGGTCAAGTATTTTCAGACTAGAGTGGATTTCTTCCAAACGGCTTTCCGGAATTACTTCCGGGATTGAAGAAGGATCTGTGTTCATGGCAGGCATGGCTCCTGCCCGGAGCCCAAGTCGGGGTAGTTGGATCAATTATACAAGTTCACACCGCAGATATCTGGAAATCGTAGGACTTCCTGTTTGCGGATTGGGCGCACGGCGTACTACTTCAGTTTTGACCGGCCCGATGGTTTGGCCGGCTTCATTTCACCGCGCTTTACGGCCGAGACGAAATGATCGGCCACGCGCGTTGGACGGGGAATCCGGTAGCCGTCGCAGACGGCGATCGTGAACTCCACGGCTCGTTCAAGAGAGAGGCGATGGCCAGTGGAAACAAAAATGGGCCGAGTGCCTGCGCGCGTCCGCAATACGGCGCCGATTGTTTCTTGAGTTGCGCCTTCCCTCGCGCTCTCTGATTCTCTTTTTGGCGAAGATTTTTTTAGAGCAAGTCCCTTTGGTGCGAACAAAGGGGTCCATGCGCCTGCATTGGCAGCCGGTTGGGCATATTCGCCAATCAACCGCGATTTGGCGCAGCCGATCGTGGGAGTGTCGAGCAAAACGCCCAAATGGCTGGCGATTCCGAAACGCCGAGGGTGGGCGTACCCATGGCCATCGCAGAAAATCAGGTCGGGCGCGTGGTGCAGCTTTGAGAACGCGTCGAGGAGCGCGGGGATTTCGCGAAAGCTCAGCAGACCCGGGACGTACGGAAATGTGAGGGGCTTCTCTACCCAGACGCGCTCGATTTCTTCAAGTTCCGGAAAAGTGAAGACGACCACTCCGGCGATGGCCCGGCCCGATCTGCTTTCCCAGGAGCGCCGCTCGGGGAGGCGGAAGGCAAGATCAGCGCCGGCGACCAGACGAACTCGGCCCAGGCGGTCGGTAAGTTCGACTCGGTCGCGCAGTGTCGCTTGAATTTCTCGCGCCTTTGCGGGGGTCACGTTCCAGCGATGGAGTTTCAGGTATTTCATCTGTTTATTTCGCGAATCCGTTGGCAGCCTGGCCTATGCGTGGTGGCCATCAAAATCCCCGCCCCTATGAAGCGGGGACAGGCTACATAATCCACTGCACGCGTCGCTTCCGCATTGTTCAATGCGCCGGAGCGCGCAAACAAGCTATCTTAAATAGCAGACGAATCCTACGGATTGACGTCTAATCTAATGCGACGGCTGGGATGCGGCGTTCATGAATATGCAAGCTGGCGTTGTGGCAACTCCGTCGTATAATGCTTGGCAGCCAGGAGCGCCTGGAGGAGTCCGTTGAAAGCAGCCATGAGCACCGACCATACCAAACTCGAAATCCATACGCGCAATGACGCTGGCATCGTGATTGTGGAGCCGCGTGGGCGGGCCACGCTTGGCGAGAACAGCGAGATTCTTGACCGCGAACTCCAGCGGCTGGCCTCCGAAGGCTGGACAAAAATGCTGGTGGATCTGTCCGGATTGGTGCAGATCGACAGCTCGGGTATAAGTGCGCTGGTCCGCCAGTGCACCGGACTTACGCGGAAGGGCGGGAGCCTGCGGCTGGTGTGCCCTCCCGGGCGCGTGCACGACGCGCTGAGCGTGACGCGCTTGCTGGAAGCCATTCCCACATTTCCGAAGCTTTCCGCGGCGATTGAAAGTTTCCACGCGCCTACGCCGAAGGCATCGACGCAGCAGCTGCGCGACCTCTAAGGGGTTGGGCTTCTGAGATCCACTTCTGCAAGTATTCCGAAATTTTCAGTTTAAATTCTAATTTCACGGTCTCGGGTTCGGTGAACCCGAGCGACATTCGCATTGAAAAGTTTAGCAACAAATTTGCAGCGACAAGCAATCTTTCGGAAGATTTTGATCGAATGCTCGACGGCCGCGGCCCTCGATTGCAACGCACGTTTGCCCAGCGAGCCCGGCGAGGTCAGTGATCCTTCGGCTTACCAATCTTCAGGTCGGTATCTGTCCAAAAGAGAATGAAATTCGTGAAGGTGTGAAAGACAACTGTGCGGTGGTCGCCGAAATCGTAATAGGAGTCGGCCATCTGCGGCAACCAGATAGTTACATCATGGGTCGGAAATTTGACCGGGAGGTAGTCCATGGCGACATACCACTGATGGACCTTGGTAACCGGGATTTCCTCCATCAGACCGGCTTCCAGGTGGACGACCTCGCCGGTATCCGCGGAAATCCAGGCGTGTCCCTTAAGTTTCATAGGATAGACGGCGCCGCTGTCGGTAAAAGAAGATGTGCGGGCCGGCTTGTCCCGGCGCTGCTGAAAATGAACCACCCAGGTGCGTTGGCCTTTCCATTCGGCGCCGCCTTCGCATTTCATTTCGTAGTCGCCCTGCAAGCTTGGTAGAAACATCAAGACGATTTCCGCCAGCCCTCTCTCCCCGCCCGCCATCGAGGACACGCTGTCTCCGCGCACAGGTTTTCGGCTCTCCTCCACGACCGGGGTTCCTTGCACGTGCTGGAATACCACAACATAGTCAAATGTTTCTGACCCTCCATCCATGACGAAGCCTTCCCGGTCGGAAGTCCGATAGGCGATTTTCTCCTGGGCGGTGAAATTTTGAAGATCGGTTGCCAACTCATTGGTGCGCGCGCCGGCCTGCTCGAGGACATCAGCAAGCACGCAGGGCGGAGATGAATTTGTGGACCGGATGGGCGAATCGACATTTGGAGGATTCCAGGAGAGGTTGCGGTTCTTCAGTTTTTTGTCGGCGTCATCAGATTGTTGGGCCATGAGGGAAGCGCATGGGATTATCAGGAGGCCGGACAGAATTAATGTCAGGACCAAGCAGAGGGCGGCGATGGACAGTCCGGCGGAATGGGGGTTTGTTTTCATAAGAAAATCCCCGCCCCTACTAAGCGGGGCGGGCTACAATAGGCAATTCACCGCAACAAAACGTGATTCCTCAATCCCTTCCCCACTACGGAATTCTTAGATCTTTGCTGGTTGCGGTCATGGTGCCGTGGACTGCTTCCTGGACGACCATGCGGAGGCGATAGGCGCCGGATGGAGCTTCGAGTTGCATCACGCCATTGATGCCGGATTTTGAAAGTCGGTCGAAACTTTCGGACTTGAGAGCAAGAGTCATTTCGGCTTGCTTGCCTGTGACAAAATTTCCTTGCGAATCGTAGAGCGCGGCGACGAAAGTGAGCTTTTGCACTTGGCGATCCTGCTGCGGTTGGAATGTAAGTTTTTGGATGTCCACGTGCGTTTGGAGGGTGAGTTGGGGGCTGCCGGAAGCGGCGGTTCCGAATTTTTCGGTGGTGACGGCGGGAAGGTCAGTCTTCTCGGCGGAGCCGCGCATTTCCGAGTCGATGGTATCGGCGGCGGGGATGGGCTGGTCGGTTGATCCCTTTGCCGGGGCGAAGTAGCCCGGGCGCACCAATACGATTCTGCGGCCGGCGTTCTTCAACTCGACTTTGATCTTGTGATAGACGCCATCTTCGTCTGGAGGAAAGCCCAGCAAATAAGTGACAGAAGGCATGACGCCGAGCTGGTAGAAGCCGAGGTCAAGATCATTGTTGTTGCGGAAGAGAAGGCCGCCAGTGCTTTCTGCGAAGCGGGCCATGGCGGAATCCTCGCTGTCGAGACGGTCGCCGAGAGATTGGATCTGGAATATTGTGGTCCCCAAGGGAAGCTCCACCACTTCGACGGATTCGTTGAGGGGCGTGCCCGGAGCCTCAGCGTACAAGCCTTTGGCATCGAGCGAGTTAATCACCACGCCCGCTCGTACAGCCTCGCTGATGATGGCGTCCAGTTGCTGGTCGAGTGTGCCGGAAAGAAAGCCGGAGGAGGAGAGGAGAAGCATGTGCCGGCCGGGGGTTTTTGAAAGCTGGTCGAGAGAAACTTTGATGGAGTCGAGAGTTGACTGAGCGGCAATGCGCGCCTGACCCCAGGTCTGCTCCGCCTGTGCATTCACTGCTATGGTCAACTCCGTGACGGCGCTCTGGTTCGGAAAGAGTATGCCGCCCGAACCACTGAGGTCTGACTTGCAAAGGGTAAGGTACTGACTCGAAGTGCAGCAGGCTGCTTCCTGAACCTTCGCTGACAAGGCCCTCGGATTGTTGTTCAGAATCTCATAGGCCTCGTAAGGTGTAATTCTGGGGCAGGAGGACAAGCCGTTCGGGGACATGCGCAGGTGAGATTCCACACGTGTTATGGCAGCGAGAATTGCCGGCGTGTCGGTGGTGAAATTCAGGATGGGGCCGGCGGAGGTTGTGAACAAAGCAATGCGATCCCCGCTCGCAGAAGCTTCCTTGACAAAACGGGTGGCAGCAACCTTGGCACGCATCATGTCGCCAGTTGGAGTGTTGATGTCGTCGAAGAGGAGAGCGATCGATCGTCCGTTAGAGAGAGGTTGCGGGGGCGCCGGAGGCGGGGTGGATGCCGGCTGATGAACTGGTGCGTCGATTTGAGTGGTTGCGGGCTTCGGAGGCGCGTTGGCGGGCGCCGCGGATGTGGAAATCGAAAACGAAGCGATTTCGCGAAGTTTGCGAGCGTCATAAAGGGTGAAGTCGTCTTTGGTGAGGCCGGGGACTGGACGGCCGCGGTTGTCGCGCACCACCACTTCGAGTTGGACCAGCCGCGTCTGAACGCGGATAGGCGCCTGCGGAACGTAGGGACGGCTGGAGAGCCGGACCTCGCCGGGGGAAAGTGTCTGGGCGATAAGAGCGAGTGTAAGGGCGAGAGATATCGATACAAGTCCCGCCATCATCAGAATCGCAGATTTGAATCGAGTACGCATGCGCCTGAAAGTCGGAATGGGTAGAAGTTAACTCGATTGTTACTTCAATTCAATCTAAAAGCAGGTGCCGGGGTTGTGGAGCATGAATCTTGCGGTCTTTTCTGAATAACTGCCGTCATGGTAACCTCCCATGGAAAACTGGTGAAGGCGGGCCATGGATCATTCCCATTTCATTGGTCAAATGCGCGCGGGCGTCTTGATGACCTGTGTCATCCTTTCCGGTGGCGCGCCGGTTCCAGTTTCGGTTGACGGTAACGCGCACCTGCCTTGTACAGATCTGCAGACGCCGACACGAATTCAGCCTCCCGTTCCAATAGCTTCACCAGACATGGACACTCTGGCGAAGAAAATGGCTCAGGAAATCAGCAAAAAGAAAATCGGCATACTTGTAGTCGTCGGCGGGGGAGGCCCTGAAAACAAAGTGACTGATCTGGGCGCCAAGCTGCGCGATGCCTTCAATGACTCGCTGGCTCGGCAGTCCCAGAAGACTCAGGTGCTAGAGGGTAAAGCGGTCCGCGACATGCTGCGCAAGAACCGTATCTCGGAGGGAATGCTCTACACCGATGTGATTGGGCCGTGGATAGTCCGCCACGCACCCGCAGACGCATATGTCATACTGCGCTTATTCGCGCTTACCGGTGCGCATGCCTCCGTTGTCGCGGAACTATTCACCAGGAACAAATGGGGATTCGAATCAATCCACCGCGAGGCGGGAATTCTGGCACTGGCCGATCAACAATTGGCGTCGGCCGAGGTGGATTTTCAACCTGAAATGAACAATCCTGGGGCGCTGCCGGTTTCTACCTACACTAGGTCATTAAAGTGTCTTGTGTGCCCGAATCCCTCCTACTCGGAGGAAGGGCGGCGGCTCAAGATATCCGG
>Ga0210407_10004508_pt1 | contig 10955 bp, 9 predicted proteins | sample IncBWC27MmetaG_FD_150860 | JGI IMG/M metagenome (GOLD analysis project Ga0210407, IMG submission 150860) | Forest soil microbial communities from Barre Woods Harvard Forest LTER site, Petersham, Massachusetts, United States - Inc-BW-C-27-M | ecosystem: Environmental > Terrestrial > Soil >... | reverse complement strand
AGGCCGTCGAGATGGAGGGAACCGCAGCCGGCGTTGATGTTGCGGCCATCGGGCGAACCACCCATGGAGACCACCTCGGCGCCGAGAGTGCGGAACAGTTCGGGGCCGAGCTTGTAGGCGGCGCCGTTGGCACAGTCAAGGACGATGCGGAAACCGGTGAGATCGGTGCCGGGAAGGACGCGGCTGCGGAGAAAATCGAGATACTCGGCGTCGAGAGATGCATCGGCAGCTGGAAGAGGAGGATCTTTCGGCGGCCGGGCGGCGCGATGTTTCAAGATGTCCGCTTCGAGGGTTTCTTCTACGGAGTCCGGGAACTTCATGCCGGCGTGGGAGAAAAGTTTTACGCCGTTGTCTTGGTAAGGATTGTGGGAGGCGGAGATGACCACGCCGGCTTGAAAATCATTTTGGCGGACCAGGCAGGCGACGCCGGGTGTGGTAATGACGCCTGCAAAGGCTACCGATGCTCCGTACTGCGATAGGCCGGCGGCGAGGAGAGCGGCGATGTGAGGCCCGGATTCGCGCGTGTCCATGCCAATGAGCACGCCAGCGGCGGAATGTTCACCAAGCAAATAGGCGGCGAGAGACCGGCCGGTGGCAAAAAGAGTGGCGTCGTCGAGCGGCGGGGTGCCGGGAACGCCGCGAATGCCATCGGTTCCGAAGAGTTCTTTGGGCATGAAAGGCTCACGCTCCATTGCAGAACGGGCGAGACCAAGAAAGTTTAGCACACGGTCGAGAGGACGCTTGGAAGGAGCAGCACGGAGGTTCGCTTCTGTAAACACGGAATACCAGCGCCGGCGCGCGAACAGCCGGCGAGAGGATTTGTTGCCGTAGCCGATTCGAAATACGCTACGCGGGCACGGTATGTTAACGTGATGGGAACGGAGTGCCTTGTGCCAGAGATAGAAGAGCCCACATCCACCGTTCGAATAGCCGGATCCACCTTCAGTTTGCGCATACTCGCCGCGGCGATCATCCTGCTGTTCTTCTACTACGCAGCGGGCGTGGTCATCACCGTGCTGCTGTCGATTTTGCTGGCCTATTTTCTGGATCCCGCTGTGGAGTTCCTCGAGAGGATGCGCGTGGCGCGGACGGTGGGCGCCATGGTGATGGTTCTGCTGCTGATCGCCGTTCTGATTGCGGTGGGGTACGGACTGGGAACGCGAACGGAAGATTTTGCGGCAAACTGGCCGAGATACGGTGCGGTGCTGAAACAAGCGGCAGGCGCCGTGGAAGCAAAGATCAAAGGAATCGAAGGCAAGGTTTCCGAGATCGCGCCAGAGACGGCTCCACCACAAGGGGGCGGGGAGCGGCCGGAAACAGCGATTGTGCGTACTCTTTTATTCCGCGGGATCGGGTCTCTGTACGCGCTGTTTCTGGAAATCACGTTTGTACCGTTCTTGGTGTTCTTCATGCTCGCGGGAAAACACGAAGTATGGCACGGAACGCTGCAACTGTTTCCGGCGTCGCAACGGACGCGGGTGAAGGAGACGCTCGAGGACCTGCGGGATGTTCTGCGGGATTACCTGGCGGGAATGACGCTGTTGACTTTACTGGTGATTGCCGCCAGCAGTCTGTTCTTCTGGATCCTGGGGCTGGATTATCCGATCATCACCGGAATTGCGTCGGGATTGCTCAATATGGTGCCGTACATCGGAGCGGTGCTGGCTTGGCTGCCGGCGTTTGTCATCGCGCTGGCCAAATGGAGAACTTTCGGACAGTTCGCGCTGATCGCCGGGGGATTGACGGCCATCCATGTCCTGGCGCTGAATTTGGTTGCGCCGCAAATTGTCGGGCGGCGCGTGCGTCTGAATGCCGTGGCCATTACCATTGCGCTGCTTTTTTGGGGTTGGGTGTGGGGCGGAATGGGATTGCTGCTGGCGATTCCCATTACGGCGGCCTTGCGCGTGATTTGCGAGCACACAGAATCCTGGCGACCCATTGGACGCTGGCTGAGCGCTTGAAGCCGCCGTGGGGATTCCTGACCGGCGACTCGTGGGAATCTTGCTTACCGCAAAGTGTCGCGCTTTTCATGTTGCGGAACCTTTTTTCCGCTAGTCTTCTTGTGCTACCAAGAAAAAAGCTTTTGGTATCAAGACGATGGTTTGAAAATTCGTGCATTTTGAAGGGGAGCTAACCATGAAGCGGTTGGGGGTTTATTTGAGTTCTGTGTGCGGACTGGTGTTGCTGTTCTGGCCGTCGGCGACGCTTGCGTGGGGGTGCAAGGGCCACCAGACCGTGGCTTTGCTCGCGGAGAAGCATTTGACGCCGGAAGCGAAACAATTCGTCGAGAAATTGCTGGCGGAGAATCCCATTGATGCGAAATTGAACCGTTATTGCGGCGGGGCGAGCCGCGATCTGATGGCCGATGCATCGACGTGGGCGGATGATGTGCGCGGGGAGCGGAAGAACGGACCGTGGCACTACATCGATGTGCCACGAGGGTCCGAGCGCGGGCCGCTCGAGCCATATTGCGGACCGCATGGATGCGTGACGAGAGCGATCCGCGAGCAACTGGTTATTCTGAAAGATGCGAAAGCGGACGGGGCCAAGCGCGCCGAGGCGTTGCGCTACATCATCCATTTTGTTGGAGATTTGCACCAGCCGCTGCACACCACGACGAACGCCGATGAAGGCGGAAATTGCGTGCCCGTAAAATACTTCCGGCGCAGCGCCCGCCAACACAATCGTTCCTATTCGCCAAACTTGCACAGCCTTTGGGATACGGCGATTCCGGATCGGGACGCGGAAGGCGCTGATCCAGCCGAGTACGCCGAAACGCTTGAAGCGCAATTCGCGGCAGACATCGAGGGTTGGCAGAAGGAGGGAATCCACGTCGATCGATGGGTGTGGGAAGGCTTCGATCTTGCGGAGAGCGTGGTGTATGGAGCCCTGACACCGAGAATCGCTGTCGAGCCAAACGTCCCCGTCGACAGTTGCTCGGACGACAACAACATCGGCGAGCGCCTGCTGCACCAGAACATCACGGCGGGCGAAACTTACCAGGACCGGGCGGCCCCCGTAGCCGAAAAGCGCATTGCGGAGGGTGGCGTCCGCCTGGCGATGATTCTCAACGATGCCCTGAGGGCGGCGCAGTAGAGGAGCCGGATGACGGCTTTGGCGAAGATCCTCGAGAGGGAACCGGTTCCGCCACACCTAAGGATTTTATGTAGCTAACAAGCTGCCAACGCTGGGGCTCGGGCAGTTTGGACCAAACCGGCATCCCACGCCGGACAACACCGTTGGTTAGGATCCAGAAAATTGCGCCCGGCTCGGCGTTCTGAACCTGCTCGTCGAGAAGGCTGGGCCCTTTTCTTCCACCCTCGGCCAAATCGCCGTGGCATTCCTGGCAGTGCTGTTCGAAAAGATTTCTTCCGGCGGCCACGGCATCCGCATCTCGTTCCAGAGGATTGCGCTTGGCACGGGCTTTTTGCGGGGCTTTGCTTAGTTCGGCATAGACCAGCGCGTCCTTATGGTACTTCGGGGCCGGAGGCTTCTCCTGGTGTGCGAGGACCATGGACACCGAGAGCAGCGCAGCGGTGGCGGCGAGAGCTCGGACACATTCCCTCATCGGTTGCCCCCCAAGAGGTTTTTGACCATCGAGCCGAAACCGGTGATTTCCCGCGAAACACCCCAGCGCAACAGGAGGCCATGGCTGTGGTCGTTCAAACCGAAACCGGCGGAGAGCCGGAAGGTCCAGCCCGAAGGCAGATTCCAGGCGACGACGGGGGCGACATAGTGAGAGGTGTCGTCGAGACCGAAGCTGTGAGGGTCGCCGAGTCCGCCGTACAGTTCGGCGCCGGCGATAAGATTTTGACGGCAGAAGGAGCAGCGTTTTGCGGAAGCTTTCAGGGCAAGAGGCCTGCTGGCGCCGAGGGCATAACCAAACTCCCAAGGGTGTTTGGAGAGATTCTTGGCGGCCAGGGTGTTTTCGGTAAAATTCCAGCCTTTGTGGGTGCCGGAAAGGAGCAGTTTGAATTCGAGCTCATGATTGTGCTCCTCTCGCAGCGCCGCGTTGCGGTCCGCGTAGTTTTTTTCCACGTCGTGACCTTCCACTTCCTTCAGGATCTTGTCCGCGCCGCTGATGTTCCCGTACTCGACGTAGAGAACCGGATTGATGAAATGCTCTCGTTTCAAGACGCGAAAGCGGTTTTCGAAGCGCAAGCCGGTAAACACGGTGGAATCGCCGAACGTGGACTGGCCATCTAGGTAGAACTCGGTGGTCCACCAGGCGGTGGCGCCGTATTCGAACTCCATCCAGAAGGCATGGAAGTTATTGCTGGTGCGTTGCGTGCCAAACGTGGAGAAGTATTCGATTTCAAGGTTGCCGGGCTCTTCGAGATAGTGGTCATAGGCGACGATGTAAGGGCTTTCCTGGGCCAGGGAAGACCCGGGGAGCGAAACGAAAAGGAGAGCTGCCAGGAAAAGTGTGACAGAAGCGCGAACCACGGAAGCGGACACTGCATCTCCTTGCAAGTCATTTGCAACAGGAAATAAGACTAACTTAGTCCGATATCAGATGCAAGCCAGTTTCAGCTGCAAACTCGCCCTCCCCGTCGGAAAATCCTGGCGGAAGAGAAGAATCCCGAGGCAAAGTCCTCCAAGAGAAAAGGGAGAAAGAGTTCGGCACCGCGAGGCGTGCGCCTAGGATTTGGCGTGTTTTCTGGACTCCGGGAAAAGGGCGAAAGCGCTAAGCTTGAGGATGACGGCGAAGCCGCCGCCAAGGCTCCGCCAAAGAGGGTATACCCGTGAAGACCGAGGAACTGGTTTTGGGGCTGTTCGACGAGGCTTACAGGAAGAAAACGTGGCACGGGCCCAATCTGAGGCAAGCGATCCGGGGGGTAAGCGCCAAGCAGGCTGCCTGGCGGCCGGGAGCGCGGCGACACAACATATGGGAAGAGACACTGCACGCGGCGTATTGGAAATACGCGGTGCGGAGACGCATCGAGGGTGGAAAGAGAGGCTCGTTTCGATTGAAGGGGAGTAATTTTTTTCCGCGGCCGGAAAAAGGCCGAGCCAACGAGACGGCCTGGCGCGCGGATAAGGAGTTGCTGGAACGAGAGCACCGCGCGTTGCGGGCCGCCATAGAGAAGATTTTGGGCACGCCGCGTGGGGCCAGGTTCGTTCGACAAATCTATGGAGTGGCTTTGCACGATGTGTATCATGCAGGTCAAATTCGGCTGCTGCGCCGGTTGATGTCGCGTTGAGATTTGCGGCCAGGCGGTCTTGCGTTAGAAACTTTGCGGGCGAATGGCTCGGACGATGGCGGCGGGATCGGCCGAGTCCTGAAACAGGCGAATAGCGGCGATGCCGGATGCACCGGCTCGAAAGCATGCGGGCGCGTTTTCCAGCGTGACTCCGCCGATGGCCAAGACCGGAATGGCTACAGAGGTACAGAGTTCGGCGAGACGATCAAGGCCTTGCGGCGCGCCATACGCGGCTTTAGACGGCGTGGCGAAGACCGGGCCGAAAAAGATGTAGTCTGCGCCAGCGGTGGCGGCAGATTGGGCAGCTTCTAAAGAGTGGCAGGAAACGCCGGCGAGAAAACCGCGCGGCACCGATTTCGCTGCAGGGGATGCTTCTAAGAGACGTTTTGCTTCTCGAACTGGCAGAGCGTTTTCTCCCAAGTGGACGCCGCCGGCTTGTTCGGCGAGGGCCACGTCGAGACGGCCATTGACGAGAATGCGCGTCGGAACCTTCGCGTGGCCTGCTTGCTTCGAAACGCGGAGTAACGCTTCGCGTGTGAGCGAGGCGGATTGTTTCCCCGCCAAGTCTCGCTCGCGAAGCTGAATCCAATCCATGCCCGCAGCGGCTGCCAGTTCGATCTTTTCCAGGAGCGGATCGAGCGAATCTTTCTGGGGAGCGGCTCGGAAGCTCGAGCGGTCGGTGACGTAACAGAGGATGGGCTTTCCCAGAGGCTGCGAATCGAGCGGCGAACTATTTGGGGGGGACACTGGAAGGACCAGGACGCGAACCGATAAGGCTGAGAGCCAACAGGATATCCACTACGCCTAGACCGCTGACGGCGCCGCGGAAGGAAGGATGGAGCACCACGTGAATGAGCGAAGGAAAATGGCTGAGGAAAAAATTGTGTTCCCAGAAGGCGGACCACGGGAGATAGAGGAGCAGGGCTCCCATTTCGAAGCAAACGACGACCAGCAGTGCACGTACGACACGGTTCATGGTTAAAGAGGGAATCGCCGCATCCATGGGTGCCGGCTATCAGCGGATCGGCTTCTGCAGAGCAGCGATGCGATCAGCAACGTCGCGATAGTCGATGTTCATCGCATAGACCTGGGAAAAGCTCTTAAGCGCTGCTTCCGGCTCACCCGCGGATTCCTGCGCAACACCTAAATCATACCGCAACGCGAGGATGCTTTCCGGTTCGACGCCCGGGGTGAGCAGAGCGCGCTCGTACCAGATGGCGGCGATGCCTGGCTGGCCTTTTTCCATGAAAGCGAGACCCAGGAGCGTGCAGCACTGCATGACATAGCGGAAGGGTTTGCCGCGCTCGGTGGCTTTGGCGACTTTTTGGAATTCGCTGATGGCTTCGTCGAGGAGGCCCATTTCGCGGAAGGCGGTGCCGAGATTGTAGTGCGTCTCGAGGTCTTCGTCCTCCACGCCCATCTCGCCGAGCTCGGCGCGAAAATCGTCGAAGACTTCCTTGAGCGGACTGTGCTCCGCCGGCCCAGCGGGTTTTTCTTCCCGTTTCGGCGGAGCGGCTTGGGGCGCTGCTTCCGAGCGGGACGGCGTGAGCGCGTCGAGACCAAGATCGTCGATCTCTTTTGCGAGGTCGGCGAGAAACTGGTCGGAGGCAAAGCCGGCAGCAGGCGGGACCGCCCCCGATTCGGGCTTGGGGACGGCGATAGGTGTCTCAGGCGGCTTCTGGTCGTAGGCGGGAACGAGTGACTCCGGCTCGAGGACCAGCTCGAACACCTGGTCGAGCTCGAATTCGGGTTCGGGAGCCGGCTTTCGAGGAACGACTGGCTTTCCGGGGACGGCAGGGGCGTGAGTCTCCGCGACAGGTGCGGGGATGTTTTCCGGTTCATGAACGGGAGGAAGCTCCGCGGAAATGTCCGCAAAGGAATTTGGGGCAGCAGCCTCGACGGGTGGTTCGAATTTCGCGGCCGCACGGGAATCGCGGGTTCCAGCTCCCGCCGGCTCTTCGGTAATCGAAAATTCCTCGGCGCCGACGGGCTCTGCGGCAACTTCGGGCGGAGCAGGAGGCGCGGCGGGCTTTGCCGGAGGCGGCCTGACGGCCGGCTCGGCAGGATGAGAGTCTTCGAGCATCGAAGCCCACTCATCGGAGAGGTCGACCTCTTCTTGAACACCGGAGGCCGGCGATACCTCGGCTGGGGCGGGTTCGGCAGCCACCGGTGTTTCAAACTCAAGCACAGGTTCTTTGCCGATTGGCTTGGGCTCGGCGGCGACCGTCGGGACTTCCGGGATGGTTGCCGCCGGAGCTTCCAGCCGAGCGGGCGCGGTACTGGCTGCCAATTCGGCGTCGGTAAGACCGGCGGCGCGCTGGAATCTGCGGCGAAGCTCGCCGAAGCGCTCCGCGCCGCGCAGGTCGGCGCGGTCGATGTGGATTTTCTCAAGTTGGGCGGCAAGCTCAGCGGTGCGGCGGTCGTCGCCGGCGCCGAGAACAAAGTCGAGAAGCTTTTCAAGGGTCGGAATGTGGCGAGGAGCGCGGCGCAAAATGGCTTCGAGAAGGCCAATAGCTTTTTGCGTCAGACCGTAGCTGGCGAAAAGGTCGACGTCGGTGAGGGACTGAGCGATGAACTTCTGGGTCTCCTCGTCGAGCTGGGGCTCGGCGGGTGCGGACACGGCGGAGGGTTTGTCCCCCGAGACGGGTGCAAAGGTGATTTCTGAGTCCGGACGCAGCTTTGGCGCAGGAGCCTTGGGTATGTCCGCCTGGAGATCTTCTTTGGGAGCGGGCGGCGCTGCTTCGGCGCCCAGCAAGCCCATTTGACGGAGGACGCCGTCCAGTTTGCGCTTGGCGGAATCGCTATCGGGCTGGCGGTCGACCAGCTGTTCAAAGATGGTTTTTGCGCGGTCGAGTTGATGGGCCGCGGCTAGTGCGTCACCCAAATGGGCGAGGGCGTCGGGAAGGCGGAAGGAATCGCTGGTCCGGCCGTAGAAGTCCACCAGCCACTCGAGAGGCTCGATGCGGTCCGGCAAGCGTCCAGCGAGTTCGTTTTGCAGGCGGCCGATGACTTCATGCTCGCCGCTGTCGATCATGGGGACGCGAATCTGGCCAACGATGGCCATGGCGCGTTCGCTTTGACCTGACTGGAGAAGCGCTTCTACGATCTTTTGCGCAGGCCCAAAGTTTTTGCTGTCGGCTCCCAATACGCGGAGCGCGAGAGCGGTGGCTTTTTCCCAATTTGTGTCTTTTAGATAAAGATCGAGGAGCAGCTCGGTTTGTTCGCCACCCTTTTCAAGATCGGCGACGTGCTCGAGGATCTCCACGGCTTGCGTGAGATTACCCTGGGAGGAAAAGGAACGGGCTTTCACGATGGCGGCGGCCAGGCAATGGGCATCGATCTTTAAAGCCTTGTCGGCAAGCTTATCGGATTCAGCCTGATCCCCGCGGGCAAGAGCGCGCTGCGCGGCGGAGACGTAGGTGTCGACGGCTTCGCGCGACAGGCCCATGGCCTGATAGAGATCGGCCAGGCGAATCTGAATGCGAAGATTGTCCGGTTCGGCGAGGAGAAGCTTTTTCAGGAGGCTGACGGCTTCGGGCTGGCGGTTGTTCTTGAGATGGATTTCCGCAAGCTGCAGAAAGAGCGGGCGGGCTTCGCTCATAACCCCCTGCTGGACGTACAGGTCGGCCAGCTTTTCGAGGGGTCGAATCTCTTCGGGGGCCAGTTTGGCGATGCGTTTGTAAACGGCGATGGCTTTGGTGAGAAAACCGTCCCCGACAAAAATCTGAGCGAGGCGCTCGAAATAATCGATGGCCTGAAAGGTCTCACCCTGCCGGATGTACAGCTCGCCGATGGTCATGAGAGTGACTTGATCGCGCGGCTCAAACTTGAGAATTTGCTGGTATTCGGCGATGGCCTGGGGGACCTTGCCCTGATTCAGCAGCTTCTGCGCGGATTCGACGTATTTGCTTTTGGTATAGGCCATTCGCGTTCTCAGACCATACGCGGCACACGTCTGCTAGAGGACCGGTCCTCCGCCCAAGGGCCCCAAGGGCGATGACCGGCAGACACAAGCCGTCCTTGCTAACGCTAGCAGGCAGGGAAAAGGCAAGTCAACGAAGCCAGAGATGGTTGTGAGCAGCCAGTTATCCCCGTCGGGACCGGGAAACTAGACGGCGAAGACGGGGCGAAGCGGGGTAAGAGTGTTTTCTGGCGTATTCTGCGCCGGGATGACGGGGGTGGGAAGCTGGCGGAGAGAGGGTAGCTTCCGGCAGTGGAGCGGAAGAAACGGCTGCTACTTGCGAGCCTTGAAGATTTCGTCGGCGGCGCGAGCAGTGCCGTCGCCGTTCCAGTGGGTGTCATCCAGAAAATAGAGATACTTTTTCTGATCGAGAAGAATTCGAGCGTCGTGAACATAGCGGTTTAGAAGAGGAACGGTCGGGACAGCCGCGTTCTGAAGGGCTTCCGCAAAGTCTTCGAGAGTTGCGCGAGATGCGGAGACATCCCGCGGCTGGGCCAGAAGGGGCGCGTAGATGGTGGAGCGGTTCGGAACCAGAAGGACCACCAGATCGAGGCCATCCTTTCCTAATTCCGCGGAATACCAGGCGAAATATGCGGCCCAGCGCTTCGCCGCCTTGCGTGGATCGCTGGGGGATTTCCATTCCGCGGGTAGAAAGACGATGGGTTCGCCGTTGCGGAGCCTTTCTTGCATGACCAAGGAAGCAAAAGAATTGGGGAGCAGGGTATCGTCCTGGATTCGCTTCTCCAGCTTGACCGAGAGCGCCCGGAGCGGCGAAGCGTGGAGCTCATTGAGCGGAGTTCCGAGACGGTCCGTCCAGTCCGCACCCATCGCGCGAAAGAAAAATGCCCGGGCTGCGCCACGGCCGCCATCGCGGGTGGCTGCTGGGGGATCTAGCAAGGCGCGGGATTCCAGGAACTCAAAAATGACCGGGCCGTGATGAACATGGAGCCGCTCGGCTGCGCTCCGAAGGCTGCGCAAGGGAAGGGGTTGCGGACCGCCGGCGTTGTAGAAATAGGCGCCAAAGCGGCGGGTGAGTTGAGCGGAGAGAGACTGTTCTTCGGGGAGTTCGCTGCCGACGGCAAAGGAATCTCCAATCACCATGCCGGCGGGGTTGCCTTGTGCCAGTGCAGGAGGATTATGGAAGCCATCAGCGTCGGTCGTGAAATCCACGGAGTGATAGCGGCGAAGGGCGGGAAGATTTCCCATCCCGGCGACTCCGCCGTAAGAATTATCGCGGTGATAGTGCTTGTTGGGGATGAACGGGCCGACGGCATTCGGGTAGCGGCGGAGCATCGCCTCCCAAGCGCGAAATGTCAGCGGGTCAAGCGGAACGAAACGCAGGACGAGGTCCAAGAGGAGAGAGAGAAACATCAGGCGCGGCAAAACACGTCCGATGCTCCAGGTTCTTGCCGAATTGGCGGTGGCGTCGTTCACCTTGCGTTATTTCTGCTCTTGCTCCTCGCTAGATTCACTAAAACTGAAAATAGAGAAACGGCGTTTGCTGGCCAGATGCAATGGTCAGAAGCGCCGCCGCGTATCCGAGCGAGAGACCTGCCACGGTCCACGAATTCCATTGGTGATTTAGTTCAAAGGGGTTGGGCGCGAAGTGCGCGATGGCGGCGGCCATGGCCAAGGCCACCAGCAAACCGATAAGCCCGGGAAACAGCTCGCCGGTGGAAAATGTGAACATGCGGGCGAGCACCGCCGCGGACTGCGAGAAACTCTCCGAGCGAAAGAAAACCCATCCAATGGTTACGAGAAAAAAGGTCCCCGCGCGCTGCACTACGACC
>Ga0210407_10004506_pt1 | contig 10959 bp, 10 predicted proteins | sample IncBWC27MmetaG_FD_150860 | JGI IMG/M metagenome (GOLD analysis project Ga0210407, IMG submission 150860) | Forest soil microbial communities from Barre Woods Harvard Forest LTER site, Petersham, Massachusetts, United States - Inc-BW-C-27-M | ecosystem: Environmental > Terrestrial > Soil >... | reverse complement strand
GCGGGCCGTGCCTGAGAAAGACGCTGCCGCGATCTACGAGCGGCTTTTGCCTCAGATCGAGAAAATTCCGATCGTAGACATGCACGCGCACCCTGGCTACTGGGACGACACCGACGTGGACGCTATGGCCGTCACGACCACGGACCTTGACCCATTGCGAACGCGTACGACGAACCCGGAGTGGCTCGCCGCCTTCAAAGCCCTATACGGCTATCCTTACTCTGATTTTTCGCCGGAGCATCTTCGTTGGCTGGACGAGAAAGACGATGAGTTGCGCAAGCAGTGGGGCAAGGAGTATCTCTCGAAGATGCTCGATAAGGTGGGTATCGAAGTTTCCGTGGCCAATCGCGTGGCCATGACCTATCTGGAGAACAACCCGCGATTCCGGTTTGTTTTCTTCGTCGACCCGTTTATGTTTCCGTTCAACAACCAAGCCCTTGCGATCAATCCAGACCGCGCGGTGTATTTTCCCATTCAGGAAAAGGCCCTGCACCGCTATTTGACGCAGGCCGGCCTCCGGGAACTGCCTGCCGACCTAGCCGGTTATGAGGCCTCCATCCGCCGGGTTCTTGAGCTGGATAAGCAGCAGAACGGCGTAGCGATAAAGTTCGAAGCACCGTATTTTCGATCGCTCGTTAACATCAGCGATCCGCCTCGCGAGCGGGCGGAGGCGATCTACAACCATTATCACGCTGGCGGTTCTGCTCCCGCACAAGACTATCTGGTGTTTCAGGACTACATCTTCCGCTACCTGATCGCCCAGGCTGGCGCTTTGCACCTACAGGTTCACATCCACAGCGCGGTGGGCAGCGGCAACTATTACCGCCTTTCCGAAGGCAACGCCATGGATTTGGAGAATATCCTGCGGGATCCCCGCTACAAGGATACGACTTTCGTCCTGATACACGGCGGTTATCCTTATGATCAGCAATCGATCTGGCTCGCCTCGCTACCGAATGTCTACCTGGACTCGTCCGAATTCATCCTGCTGGTCTTTCCCACGGAATACAGCCACATCCTGAAACGCTGGCTGGAAATCTTCCCGGAAAAGATTGTGTTTGGCTCCGACGCCTTCCCATATTCGAGGGAGGTGAACGTCCCGGCGACCTACTGGTTGGGCGTGCAGACCGCGCGGACAGCGCTGGCGGCAGCCCTTGCGGAAATGGTTTCCGCCGGAGAGATAACGGAAACAAAGGCCCTGGCAATCGCCCGCGGCTATTTCCACGACAACACCGCCAAGCTGTTCGGACTTCCGACGCTTCCTGTCCGGAACTAGGGACTGCTGCGGCCGGCAATTGCCGGATCCGCCTGTGCTGCGCCTCTTTACTTTCGCGCACAGGCAGTATCTGATCGCGAACGCGTACAAAGCGACCATGATCGCGAGCCTGGCCGCGCGCGATTCGAGCAATTCCTTCCCGCCTTCCGTGAGGTTCGCAGCGGAGGCCACGGGCAACCAGACATCAAATCGCAGTCCGCTGGTGCTGCCCTGAAACACGGGCGGGGTGACTCCGAGATTCGTAAGTGGGCGGGTGTTGAGGTGAATCGTCTGGCCCACGATGGTTGGATCGGCTGCAAATTTCTGCTACCAGAGGCGGTCAGCAAGGCAAAGAGCAGGCCGGTCGGTCGGTGGAAACCGAAACTACAAGCTAACTTAAAGGTTAGCAAAGGAGTTTTGTCGGTGCGACCTGGCCCTCTAAGCTATTGAAAGGAAAGGGTTGGAGTTCTTCGTGCCGCCCTAGTTGCCCCTACAGAGATTCATTGCGAATCTTGAATGCCTTGGCCCCAGGTGCCTGAGATTTTAATACCTAGAGGAGGCAGTGCGAGCCGTATGGCTTCGGCCAAGTGAATCGCTCGGCGGCCTGTAGCTTGGAGTATTTGCTCTCGACAGCTGAACCCATCTGTAACCACAAGCACTTCTGGATCCGCTTGCCGAACCGCAGGCAGTAGCACACGTTCTCCGAGGGCCTGCGACATTCCGAATTTTTCCTTTTCGAAACCAAACGGCCCAGCCATACCACAACACCCCGAATCGATGGTCCGCAAGTCAGCGCCCATCTTCCGCAGCAAAGACTCTTCGTCGCTCATCTTCATCAGAGACTTGTGATGACAGTGACCGTGAAGCACTATTTTACGGAGAAGTTTCGGAGGCTGGTAGCCTGCGGCATTTCGCTCCAGGAATTCGCTGAGCAAGAAAGTCTGTCTTCTCAGCCGATCGGCGCGTTCATCGGTCGGAAAGAGGTTATGCAGTTCATCGCGAAAGACGGAAGCGCAGCTCGGTTCCAGCACGACCATCGGTACGTTCGAGTCAATCTGACGACCGAAAGATTGCAGGATGCGTCGCAGATATTTTTGGGCCTTGTCGAGCATCCCGAAATCGTAGAGCGGCCGCCCGCAGCAAAAATGACGCATCGGCACCGTTACCTGAAATCCCGCCCGCTCGAGCACTTCCAGGGCCGCTCGGGCCACCTCCGGACGAAAGTAATTGTTGAACGTATCCGCCCACAGAATTACCTCGCGCCGGCCGGCGACAGCCGCCGGCCGGCCCCTTAACTGCTCGGGAGTCCTGCGCTTTCTAGACCACTCCTGAAAACTAACGGGCGCGAACCGAGGCATCTGCCGTTGCGATGCCACGCGCAGGATACCTTTGACGGCATGGCTGAAACCAGGTGCATGGCTGAAGAAATTGGCGAGGCCGGGCGCGAGTGAGGCGACTTGCGCCCACTTGTCGATCATCCCAAACGCGTAGGCCTGCAGTGGCCGAACTTTGCCTTCGTAATAGTGCGACATAAACTCCGCTTTGTAGGTCGCAACGTCGACATTGGCAGGGCACTCGGACTTGCAGGCCTTGCAGGAAAGACACAGATTCAACGCCTCTTTAACGTGTTCATCCTTCCAGCCCCCGCGCACCACTTCACCCTGGAGCAGCTCGAACAACATGTGAGCCCGGCCGCGCGTGCTATGTTCCTCTTCGAGGGTCACCATATAACTCGGGCACATCGAACCAGCATCCTGCTTGCGGCAGGCTCCCAGACCGATGCACCGCAATGTAGCCTTGGCAAAAGAACCATCGTCATCAGGGAACTTGAAATGCGTCTTTGGCTCGACGGGTTTGTAGTCAGCCCCAAGCCGGAGATTCTCGATGGGCAAGTAGGCATTGATCACCTTGTGGGGATTCATCTTGTTGTCGGGATCCCAGGCCAACTTGAACGCTCGGAAAGCTTCCATCAGATCAGGTCCGAACATCTTCGGAAGCAATGCGCCACGCGATTGCCCGTCGCCGTGCTCACCAGACAGCGAGCCACCATAACCGACCACCAAATCCGCAGCGCGGTCGATAAACTCAGCGTAATTGCGAATTCCTTTTTCCGTTTGGAGATCGAAGCTGACTCTCATATGGACACAACCGTGTCCAAAATGCCCGTAATAGGAGCCGGCATAGTTGTATTCGTTCATCAGCTTGCGTAGATCCCTCAAGTAGGCGCCCAGTTTTTCGGGAGCTACAGCGGAGTCATCCCAGCCCTCCCATTCGAGCGGCGCGCCGGGAGCAAAAGCGGCAGCGCGTGGGCCCGATTCGCGTATTTTCCAGACCTCCCGCGCTTCACTATCTGAGTAGAGGCGCATGCTGGGTGAGTTGGCGTGTCCTTTGAGCGAATCAATGAGTTGCAGGGCTTGCTGGTTCGCGTCATTTGCGTCATTGGAGCCAAATTCAACGAGCAAAAATCCACGGCCGTCGGGGAGAAGATCGAGATGGGGCGCTCCCTTCCTTTTCAGAGCATCGACGATGCTTCCTTCAAATCCTTCGAGCGCGATCGGCTGGAACTTCAGTATCTCCGGAACGTGGTCGGCCGCCAGAAAGGCATCGCCGTACCCTAATCCGACCAGTTTCCGGCGCTGAGGACTCTCGATGAGTCTTACCTTGGCCTGAAGCACGATCGCGCAAGTACCCTCTGTTCCGACCAGAGACCGAGCAACCTGGAATCCTTTCTCCGGCAACAATTCATCAAGGTTGTAACCGGACACCCGCCGCGGAATCCTCGGAAACTTTGCTCGGATTAGCTCGCTGTATTGGTCGCGCACCGTCCTTAGTCTTGCGTAGATCTCGGCAGGGCGTCCTCCCTGCTTGATGATGGAATCAAGTTCCTCGTCGCTTGTCGCACCAACGGTCATGAGCGAACCATCGTAGAGCAGGACTTGTAGCTCTTCGATGTTGTCGACGGTCTTGCCGCCGAGCAGAGAATGCGCGCCGCAGGAATTGTTGCCAATCATCCCCCCGATTGTGCACCGATTGTGGGTGGAGGGATCAGGCGCGAAGGTGAGCTGGTGAGCTTCCGCCTGGTTTCGCAGGGAGTCCAAGACTACGCCCGGTTGAACGCGTGCGTGTCGCTGGAGGGGATCCAACTCGACGATCTGGTTCATGTATTTGGTGAAGTCCAGCACGACGGCGACATTGCAACATTGCCCGGCCAGGCTGGTCCCAGCTCCTCGTGCCAGGACAGGAGCGCCATAGTTCCTGCACGCGGTCACAGCCGCGACCACGTCTTGGGCATTACGAGGGACAACCAAACCGATCGGAATCTGACGATAGTTGGAGCCGTCCGTAGCGTACAGGGCGCGGCTGCCGCGATCGAAACGCACCTCGCCTTCGAGCGCCCGCCTCAGCTCGGCTTCCAATGCCGACGCCTGCGAGAACGAATCAACCGGTTTCGAGTGCGAGCCAAGGGGCAACGGAGTGGGCTGATGCAAGTTTCCTCCGGCTGAAAAATTATCGAGATGAGCGGCCGACATGCGTCGGCGTCTCCCGCAAAGAGGCAAATCCCTCCTCGAAACTACTAGATTTTGCCGGAAATCTCACCTCCCTGGGCTCAGTTTTCAAGCAGGGCGTCACCCGGGTTCGCCAACGCATCCGGCTCCTCGGTCATGCAGAAACTGAGCCAATCGGATTCGGCCCGACCAGCTTCGAACCTAAAATGCCAATTCGCATGCTGCTTGGCCTCGCCTTTCGTTATCTGTGTTGTTCAGCGGCCCACCAATTTCTGCAGTTCTTCGGGGTACCGAGCACCTTGCACCGCAATCTTCGCGGCGGCGGTTTCGAGCTGCCGGAGATCTTCGGACGTAAGGTCGACGGCAGCGGCGCCGATGTTCTCTCCGAGTCGATGCAGCTTGGTTGTACCCGGGATCGGAACGATCCACGGCTTCTGGGCTAGCAGCCATGCAAGGGCGATCTGGGCCAGCGTCGCCTTTTTCTGTCGCGCGAATTTGCCAATCAGATCAACCAACGCCTGATTCGCTTTCCGGTTCTCCGGCGTAAAGCGAGGAACGATATTGCGGAAGTCGGTCTTGTCGAACTGCGTGCCCTCGCTGATCTTACCGGTGAGGAAGCCCTTTCCCAGCGGGCTAAATGGAACGAACCCGATCCCGAGTTCCTCGAGTGTGGATATCACTTCCCCTTCAGGCTCTCTCCACCAAAGCGAATATTCGCTCTGGAGTGCCGCGACCGGCTGAACGGCGTGTGCGCGACGGATGGTCTGCACGCCTGCTTCCGAGAGTCCGAAGTGCTTCACCTTGCCTTGCTGGATGAGGTCTTTCACGGCTCCGGCGACATCTTCGATCGGGACGTTGGGATCGACGCGGTGCTGATAAAACAAGTCGATGACATCGGTCTTGAGGCGTTTGAGCGAGGCATCGGCGACGTCCTTGATGTGTTCTGGACGACTGTCCAGGCCGCTCCAACGTTGTCCACCATGGGGGTCAGGCTTGAACCCGAACTTGGTGGCGATCACCACCTGGTCACGAAGTGGGGCCAGCGCTTCGCCCACGAGTTCCTCGTTGGTGAAAGGACCATAAACTTCGGCGGTGTCGAAGAACGTTACGCCACCTTCGACGGCCGACCGCATCAGAGAGATCATCTCCTTTTTGTCCGCAGCCGGACCATAACCGAAGCTCATTCCCATGCAGCCGAGGCCGATGGCCGATACTTCCAGATTGCCTTTTCCAAGTTTGCGTTTTTTCATTCCTTCTCCTTCCTGAAATAGAGCGTGCTTATGACGCTGCTCTTGAGGTGGTGATTCCAGCGCAGAATAGAGGGGCGGCTCCGGCGAGGTTCAGATTCGAGGGGACACGCAGGACGAGCCTCTGGTCCACGACGATGCTCTCGGAGTAGCCGCCGTGGGTGACGTCTCCGAGGTGCTTGTCCGGCATGTTAAAGGTAAGCGTGAGGTTCGGGCAGAACCGCTCAAGGCCAGCCCGGCACTCGGGACATGTGCCGTCCGAGTCCGCCAGGCAGCCAAACGCGCCGAGGTCGCCGGGCTTGAATTTGGTCACGGCGGAGCCGACCTTGGTCACGCGGCCGACAATCTCGTGGCCCGGAACAATCGGGTACACCGAGGACATGAATTCGCTCCACTCGTTACGCACCGAGTGAACATCAGAGTGGCAGATGCCGCAGAACAGGATCTCGATGCGTACGTCGTGTTCGGTTGGTTCGCGTCGTGTGATCTTGGTGGAAGCCAGCGGCGATGGTCGCGCTGGCGGCGGAATAAGCTTTGGCGTTGTACATGTGCTCACAGCCGCGCTATGCAGAATACGCCAGACTTCGACGCGCACGATTGTGGTTGCACCACGGAAGATCTTGCCGGATGGTCCCGATCCTCGTGACCCAATAGCCGGATAGCGCGTCATCGCCTGCAAACACGCGGATAGCTGAGTCGTCGCTCAATCCACTTGGGACCTGCCAGCATAGCCGTTTACTTAGATGCGGCGCGAATTCGGCTCCCGCTCAGCGTCACGGCACCCGTCAGCGCGAAGACTCGACCGGTAACGCTGGTACCCGTGGTGATGGTGCCGCTGGTATTCGCGAGAATGCTTCCTTCAAAAACAGAGTTCGTGCCAAGAGTGGCAGAGCTAGTGACCTGCCAGAACACCTTTCCGGCCGTCGCTCCGTTGGCCAGGACGACAGAGGAATTGCTCGCTGTCGTGAGCGTGCTCCCGATCTTGAAAACGTAGACACCGTTGCCGTTTAGCGTGAGGGTTCCGGTCAATTGCGCCGAGGAGTCGAAACAATAGACGCCAGGCGAGAGCTTGGCCGCACCTGGACTCGTGCCTAGAGTCTTCCCGGTCAGGTTGGTGCCGCAGGGTTGCGCGACTAGATTGCCGTATGCAGTGTGCACCGCGGCCTGAGCCGCGCTGGCGGCGGCATCGCCCGCGTGCGCTGTTCCCCCGGTCACCTTCCCGGGAGGAAAGCCGGTCACCGCTGAACCTGGACTCACACCCAAATCTCCGGTGATGATTGTCGAGCCCGTACTGGTCACCGTTGAGGCTCCCAGGACTGCGAAGCTCTGCGCGGAACCCAGTGGCGGCGCCGACTGCGCCCGGGCCAGGCTGCCCATACTCAGCATGGAAACCAGCACCAGTTTCTTCATATCGACTCCGAAATCGTCAGTTCCCCGTCGCCCAAAGTCGTGAGTATTCGGAGGCGTGAAACGGGTCGCGCCTCCGATTAACATTCCCGCCTTTAGTTATGGTCCTTATCATCTTTCTCGTGATGATCCTTGTCATGATGGTCTTTGTCCCGGTGATGATGGTCCTTGTCCCCATCGTCGTCGTCAGTCTTGCAGCCTGCTTTTGCCTGGTCCACCAGTGCGCAGACACCATTAACGTTGGTGCTAGTCATGGTCAAGGCAACGTTCGCCAAGGCACGCCCAACTAGGGCTCCACCGGTAATGGTGATGCTCCCATTAATTGGGTCGCCCGCGAGAATGTTTCCTTGGAACAGCGGCGGCAGCGTCGAAGTCGACAATGTCACAGCGCCGTCGACCGCCCAAAAAACGTTACACGCCTGCCCACCGTTGGCCATGACCACCTGAAACCCACTGCCCGTGAGGGCTGCCGCGACTTTGAAAATCCAGATCCCATTCGGATTCGTGGACCCGTCAAGCGTCAATGTAGTGTCCGTGAACGTTACCGCCGCCGGGAAACAGTAGACACCCGGGGGAAGCGGCCCAAGCGCCGGCACATTGCCCGTGAAGGCAGCCGTCGAGATGGTCTGGGTACACGGCGTGAGCAGGTTGTCCTTGAGCATCGCGTACGCACCGAGAAAGGCAGTTTGAGCGTTCATGGCAGCCAGGTCGTTCACGTCAACTGTCCCGGCAATCGTACACAGCGTGGTATTTACGAACGTGCCGGGGGAGACGCCTACGTCTCCGGTGATCACGCCGGGGGCAGTACAGGTTACATTCGTGCGACCCAGGACTGCGAAGCTTGCCGCCGCGCCCAGTGATGGCGTGGTCGCCTGCGCCCAGCAGAGGCTGCCCATGCTTAACATGCAAATAGCCAACAAAGCCTTTTTCATTTCGTCTCTCCTTGGCTGGATTTGTCCTCATCGTCGCTGACAGTCCGGGTTACACATTGTCGAATCGACTTTGAGTAAATAGAGTCGAATGCTAACAGCCAGTACAATCTGGCAGCTGTCTACTTTTGCACACTCTCGAATCAGAGGAACCGCGGGCGGTCTGCCAGCACCTGGTAGTACGTCAATTCTCTCTTAAGCTTCAATCCGCAAGCCGCGATGAGTTCAGGGCTTACGCTGGTCGCCTGCGTGCTTGTGATTTAGATCCTGGACGAATCGCTTTCGGGGAACCGCGAGATAGATCCGGATGGAGCCGAGCGCGCCTCTGCTTTCCACATTGCGCCGAAAGTTGCGCCGCCCCAAGCTACGAGGAGGCCGTTCGCCAGATGAACGAGGCGGATGAGCTCGCCATCGGGAAGCATGAAAACAGGAAGTCAATTAGCGTGGCCGGGAAGGATGCCAGTTGTGGCAAAAGGTTACTTTGCATTTAGGCCCACGAACTTGTAGCCAACTCCAGAGACGGTGATTATTAACTCGGGCCGCTTGGGGTTTTCCTCTAATTTTTGACGCAAGCTGCCCACGTGTGTATCGACGGTACGTGTGAACGTATCGGCGTTATAGCCCCACACGGAACGCAACAGTTCTTTTCGTGAGACGGTGTTTCCCAAGTGTTCCATGAAATAACGAAGAAGCTGGAATTCGCGAGCCGTTAGATAAACGGGTCTTCCGTCTCGAGTAACTTCCCCTCGTCGAACGTCTAAACGGATCGAACCGAATTCGTGAACACCTTGCCCCGCATGAATGGGGACGCGCCGTAAGAGAACTTCGATACGGGCGACCAGCTCCGCGGCCTCGAATGGTTTAGTTACGTAGTCGTCGGCGCCGATCCTGAGTCCCACTACTTTATCGATCGTCTCGCTCCGGGCGGTGAGGATCAGAATCGGGGTTGCCATTCCCGCGTGTCGAATATCACGACAGACATCAAGTCCGCTGCGACGCGGTAACATGAGGTCGAGAATAATCAGATCAAAGGGCAGGTTGGCTGCCTTCTCGAACCCTTCTGGTCCGTCGACGGCAGTTTCAACCACATATCCCTCGCCGCGCAGGCGGTCGCTCAGGGTGGTCCTTAACACCTGTTCATCTTCAACCAGCAGTATGCTTTCATTCATTTCGCGTCACCACATCGCTTCTTGGGCCCACGGCTGAGAATTCATATCCCTGCTCTTGGGCAGCGGTCAAATGCAATGTAAAAATGCTTCCAACTCCAACTTCACTTACGACGGAAAGTCTTCCGTCCATTGCTTCTGCAAGATGCTTGGCCAAAAACAGTCCCAATCCGGTTCCGCGTATCTGAGCGGCAGCTACTTCGGGGCTGCGGTAAAACGGCTCGAAAATATGCGGCAACTCCGAACTGCCGATGCCAATTCCGTGGTCCTGCACGCTGATCCTGATTTCCTTCCTGTTATGTTCGAGTTCATGAGCGGTGGCGGAAATACGAATCCTGCCATCTCTCCCGCTGTACTTGAGGGCATTTGTGATCAGATTCTCCAGGCACCCACAGACTGCGGACAGATTGCCAACGACGAACGGCAGGCCAGCCTCCACATGTTCTTCGACAGTGTGTGCAGATTCCTCAATCAGTCCCGCCGCGGTCTTGCGAACGCGTTGCAGGATTTCCGAAACCTGTAGCGGGCGCAATTCGTACTGGATCTTGCCGTTGCGTATGGACGCAAAGAGCAGAATGCGATCCACGAGATCCACCAGTTGACGGGCCTGGCCGGTGACAATCGAACCATAGTGCGCCATGTTCGATTCTCCATCTACAATACCGTCCTTGATATTTTCGCCGGCGGAAAAGATAGCAGTCAATGGCGTGCGCAATTCATGCGAAACAGAGGCCACAAACTCCATCTGGAGCCTGGCGAACTTCTGTGCTCGAAGGCTGGCAGTTGCGAGAAAACCCATGGTAGCCGCTAGCAACAAAAGTACAAGAGCACTGATTGTCAGGTTTCTTTCTCGTACTTTGTTTACCACGGCCTGGAGTGGACCGTTGCGGTGTTGCAGTACCAAAACCCAGGGATCCTGGCGCGCAGAGTACTGAATCGTGGGGAACCAAACTGGCCCTGAAAAACTGTGCCATTCAGCACTCTTCAGCGAATTGCCACCGTTAGCGGCCTGTCTAAAGTGCCCTCCCATGCTCTCGGGAGGTGGTCCGAAAATATTCATAGTAGCTTCGGCAGCACCCGCGCGCCCCGTTCCAAATTTAACATCCGAAGAGTAGATCAAGCGGGGTACGCTTCCCGGAACGACCACCGCCAGATTGTATTCAAGTCCTTCTCGGCCACCGAAGTACCGTTGAGAAAGATCAGGTAGGAGGTGATCCTGAACCGTGCTGAAATTAGGAACAACCACGATCCAATCTACTGCACGTTGCACAACCATGGAATGTGAATCGGCAGGCCGTGCGTGGTGCACGATGGGATGAACGATTGCGGGAATGTTCGCATCGAACTGCCATCCCAGGAGCGCGTTGCTTGGCATGTTGTGTCCGGGAGACCGGTTCCTGTCACGTCCCGATTGCCCTTGGTTTGATGAATCAGGAAGCTCCCACGCAC
>Ga0210407_10004505_pt1 | contig 10960 bp, 11 predicted proteins | sample IncBWC27MmetaG_FD_150860 | JGI IMG/M metagenome (GOLD analysis project Ga0210407, IMG submission 150860) | Forest soil microbial communities from Barre Woods Harvard Forest LTER site, Petersham, Massachusetts, United States - Inc-BW-C-27-M | ecosystem: Environmental > Terrestrial > Soil >... | reverse complement strand
CAACGCCGCGAAGCAACAGCAACAGCAGCAAGCGAAGGGGCAGCAGAGCCAGCAACGGCAACAGCGTCAACAGCAACAGGCGGACAACTCCGCGAAGCAACAACAGCAGCAGCAAGCGAAGGGGCAGCAGAGCCAGCAACGGCAACAGCGTCAACAGCAGCAGGCGGACAACTCCGCGAAGCAACAACAGCAGCAGCAAGCGAAGGGGCAGCAGAGCCAGCAACGGCAACAGCGTCAACAGCAGCAGGCGGACAACTCCGCGAAGCAACAACAGCAGCAGCAAGCGAAGGGGCAGCAGAGCCAGCAACGGCAACAGCGGCAGCAACAGGTGGATAACTCTGCGAGGCAACAACAACAGCAGCAAGCCCGAGGGCAGCAGGATCAGCAGCGGCAGCAGCAAGCGCAACGACGCAGCCCGGAGCAGGTACACCAGCAGCAGGTCGCGTGGCAGGGCAGCCGAGCACACAGCTGGCGGTCCGAGCATCGCGACTGGCAGCAACGCGGCGGTTACAACGGTTACCGGGTTCCGGATGATCGTTTCCGCAGCTACTACGGGCAGGATCACGGGTTCCGGATTTACAGTCTCCCGGTAATTTATGTTGGCGGACATCGGCGTTTCCAGTACGGCGGGTACTGGTTTGGTCTGGTGGACCCGTGGCCGGAATACTGGTCCAGCGACTGGTACGACAGCGATGACGTGTACGTGGACTACTACGATGGTGGATATTACTTGTACGACCGCCGATATCCCGACGATCGCATCGCCATCAGCTTCTACGTGAACTAGGCGCGCGATGAGCGCAGTGGCTCCGAATATCAGCAGATGAAGCAGCAGCGAAAGGAAGACCGACGATGCTTGGAACTATCTTGGTGGTTTTTTTGATACTGGCGCTCTTGGGTGCGTTGCCGCGGTGGTCGCACAGCCGCGAGTGGGGATACGCTCCGACGGGTGGAGTTGGACTGGTGCTCGTGGTGGTGGTCGTGTTGCTCCTTCTCGGGCGCATTTAGATTCTGTGGCGGCGATTGCGGCGCTGCGAAGCGTGCTCCTCGGTCGATGGCCGGTGGAGTGCCGGAGGTGAGAGCGGTGGACGAGTCGAAACGACGCGCAGCTAAGTTTCTGGAGAAAGAAATCAAGACGTACGTGGCGCTGTCGCTGTTCTTGTCGAAAAAGGGCATTCAGGAGCACGTGCGAATCGGTGAGAAAGAAGCGCTGATGAGTCCCACTTTCTACCAAGAGAGAATGAAGGAAGCCAAGAGAATCGTCCATGAACTCAGAAAAGCAAACTAGGGTAAAGCTGTTGCCGGGGAATGCCTCCGATGGTTGGCGCCCATGGGCTCTTCGGGTGGCAGCGGTGCTTGTGGTCGTGCTGCTGTGCGCCAGCGTATCGATCGCTTACTCGGTGCTGACGCATGAGCAAATCGTGGACCTGTTGTGGAAGGACGAGATCAGCCCGCTGCTGCTGCAGCGCTTTCCCGGGCTGACGGAAGAGCAACTGAAGGAAGCCCATGGATACGCGTATGGCGGCGCGGTGATCCAGGACCTGGGCTACTACCCGTTTGGCAGCGTGGAATTCAGCAACCTAGTGCATTACGTGCGCAGCGGGGACTTTGTCCGGGAGTTGCTGTTGCAGAGCCAAGATGCGAACGAGTACGCCTTTGCGCTGGGGGCGCTGGCGCATTACGCCTCGGACATTGCGGGGCACCCGGCAGTGAACCAGGCGGTTTCCATGCAATATCCGAAGCTGCGGGCGAAGTATGGGAACTCGGTGCGATATGCGGAGGATCACACGGCGCATCTGAAGACGGAGTTCGGATTCGACATGGTGCAGGTGGCGAAGAACCGGTATGCGTCGGACCAGTATCACGATTTCATCGGATTCCAGGTGTCCAAGCCGCTGCTGGAGCGCACGTTCCCGATCGTTTACGGAGTGGAGTTGAAAGACGTGCTGTCGCATGAGGACCTGGCGGTCGGTTCGTATCGATTTGCGGTGAGCCGGATGATTCCGCAGATGACGCAGATCGCGCTGCGGACGCACAAGAAGGACATGATGAAGGAGACGCCGAGCTTCGCTAAGAAGAAGTTCCTGTACCGGCTGTCACGCTCCGACTATGAGAAAGAGTGGGGCAAGGACTATACCAAGGCGGATTTCGGGACGCGGGTGTGGTCGGTGATATTGCGGTATATGCCGAAAATCGGCCCGTTCAAGGCGCTGGCGTTCAATAATCCCACGCCACAGACGGAGGATTTGTATTTCAAGAGCATCAACACCACGGTGGACCAATATCGGATTTATCTGAAGCAGGTTGGCACGGATTCACTGGCACTGGACAACTGTGACTTCGATACCGGCAAGGAAACCAAGGCGGCGGAGTATTCTCTGACGGACGAGACGTACGCCAAGTTGTTAGGGCAGCTGACAGAGCGGAAGTTCGATCTGACGTCAGTGGAGCTGCGTAACAATATTCTGAATTTTTATGCAGACCTTTCTCTGCCTCTGGAAACGAAAAAAGATGCTGGGCGGTGGCAGAGCGTACTGGCATCGTTGGAGCTGTTGAAGACGGCTACACCTACACCGGTCTTGGCGGCCAGCCCCGCAGCGAAGTGAGGCGGAACGCCAGGTAAGATTGCGCCTAGATGGAGTCGGAGCGGGCGGCCTTGGATTGCGCATAAGACTGCCAGGCAGAAGCCTGGCCCTACGAAAGAAAACGCTAATATGTGCGCAAGTGAACAGACTGGTTGGCCGATTGTGGCTAGGATTTCAGAGTAGGAAAAAAACAAACAGTCTTTCGTGCAAGCCATCCCCATCGAAACTCGCCCGACTGTCGCGGAGTAGCTCTACGCAGCTTGAGCACTAAGAGAAGAGACAATTCAGGAGGAAATTCGGATGAACCCTTTCAAAGCACTACTTGGTTTAGCGGCCGTGGCACTGTTGGGAACGATGGCGTTGCCCAGCGCGCGAGCGGATACGTGGAATAAGAAAACGGTGGTTACGTTCAGCCAGGCCGTGGAAGTTCCCGGGAAAATTCTGCCCGCGGGGACGTACACGTTTCAACTGCTGGATTCTCCGTCGGACCGGCACATCGTGCAGATCTTCAACGCCGATGGCACCCAGATCATCACGACGATCCTGGCGATCAACAACTACCGTTTGGAACCGAAGGGCGATACGGTTATGAAGTTCAGCGAGCGCCCAGGCGATGATCCAGAAGCCCTGCGAGCGTGGTTCTATCCCGGCGACAATTTCGGACAGGAATTCGTGTATCCCAAGGCGCGAGCGATTCAGCTGGCGCAGACGACAAAAGTAGCGGTTCCGGCCGTAGCGGTTGACGTGATCGACGAAGACGCGATCAAGACAGCACCGATCGTAGCGGTCACGCCGGAACAGGAACAAGTGGAAGTCAGCACGGTCATCCAGACCACACCGCCGGTAGCGGCCGCAGTAACGCCAGCGCCGGTCGCCGCGGTGGCAACGCCTGCACCGATGGCAGAGAAGGAAAGCGAAGAATTGCCGCAAACAGGGAGCTCCATGCCGTTGATCGCATTGCTTGGTGGGCTGTCCATCGGCATCGCGTTCGGGCTGAAGTTAATCCTCAAGCTGGCATCGTAAGCGAAGCAAGAGTCACCGCGCCGCGGACGTGATCGCAAGGTCACGTCCCGCGTCGGGAGAAAGCCTCTTTCGTGGTCCGCGCTCCAAGTCCCGACCGGCATGATGTGAGCAAAAGGCACTTGCCGTTTGCTCCTGTGTGGGTGTTTGTAAGCCTGCTGAACTTTGCGCCAGCGCTGGCGACGGAGCGTCCGCAGACGGGAATACACGCGCAGGCAAAAATTGCGGTGTCGACAAAGCTAGTGCTATTGCCTGTGAAAGTGACGGATGCGGAGGGAAAATTCGTCGCCGGTCTGAAGGCGGAGGACTTTCGGGTCTATGAGGACGGGCAGCTGGTTAAACCCACGATATTCGAAGAAGGAGATGTTCCGGTCACGGTGGGATTGGTGGTGGACCACAGTAGAAGTATGGGCTCGAAGCTGATGGGTGTGGTTGCCGCGGTGTCCTCTTTCGCGCATTCGAGCAATTCGCACGATGAAATGTTCGTAGTGGATTTCAATGATAACGTTTCGATTGAACTAATGAAGGGCAAGACCTTTTCGAGCGACGCGAAAGAGCTTGGGGAAGCGCTTACTGCGGTGTCTGCGCGGGGGCGAACGGCGCTCTACGATGCCGTGAGCGAGGGGCTGCATCACTTGCGGTACGGGCATATGGAGAAGAAGGCGCTGGTGATCATCAGCGACGGGGGCGACAACGCCAGCCATCTGAAGTACGCGCAAGTGCTGAAGCAGGCGCGCGAAACGCAGGCGCTGATCTACTCAATCGCGCTGGTCGGCTCGGATGACGGGGAAGAGAACCCGGGGCTGCTGCGGCGGCTCTGCAAAGATACCGGAGGGATCGCGTACTTCCCGCGGGCAGGCGAATCGGTTGCCAACGTATCGGCAGAAATAGCGCGGGATCTTCGCGAGCAGTACACGCTGGGATATGTGCCGCAGGATTTGCAGCGAGCGGAAGCTTTCCGAAAAGTGGAAGTAAAGGTGACGGCGCAAGGGCGTGGCAAGTTGCGAGTGCGAACCCGGCAGGGGTACTCGCTCGAAGCGGAAAAGGAGCCCGGGGCCCAATTGGTGCCGGGGCAGAGATGAAGACGATTTCTGAGCCAGAGAGAGCAGCGAGGTTTTCGCGGACGCGCGTGGTGCGTGCCGCCGGTTATTTGTTTCTGGCCTTCGGCATTCTTGCGCTGGGCTATGCGGGATTCGTGTTCGCGGATGCGCACACGTATCAGGCTCTGGAAATGAAGAAATTCAAAGCAAGTGGTCGTGTTTTCGAGCCGCATATCCTGGCGGAAGGAAATGTGATTGGGGAAATTCAAGTGCCGCGCCTGGGTATTAGCGCCATGGTCGTCCAGGGGGACTCCGCAGCGAATTTGCGGCGTGCGGTAGGGCACCTTTCCAAATCGGCTTTGCCGGGCGAGTGGGGTAACGTCGCGCTAGCCGGCCATCGGGACACGTTTTTCCGCCCGCTGCGGGATATTCGGCTGGGAGATGAGATCCGATTCCAGACTCCAGAGCGGAGCTTCAAGTACCGTGTGGAATCGATTGAAGTGGTTGCGCCTACCGACATACGGGTTCTGGAGTCCGCGACCGGGCATGAGCTGACATTGCTCACGTGTTTCCCGTTCCACTACGTCGGGCCGGCACCGAAACGTCTGGTGGTGCGTGCGCAGGAAGTTGACGGGAGCGTGCAAGAGCAACTTGCGCAAGAAGATCGAGCCCAGCCGCGAAAAGTTCCACCGGCTTGGTATTGGAACTTCGAGGCGGGATCGTGGCAATGATGAGCATGCTGCAGAGCTTGACCTCCTGGGCCCAACCGTTACCTGCGGGGAAGACCGTCCGGAATTAGCAGAAGGTGTGCGCAAGTGGACAGACATATCCTGTCGAGGCGTCTACCATAGTCAGGGCTTGGGGATAACCAGAACGATGTCAACGAGGTACGGGACGCTATACAGCGCGTGTTGTTGAGCTGGAATAGCGAGGCCGGCGGATGGGTAGTCGCGAAGGCAATAAATGAAACCGATCATTTGGGTGGGAGTTCTCTTAGTTGTGTTGGGCGGGTTAGCACTCGCCTATCAGGGATTTAACTATACGCATCAGGAAAGGGTCCTTGATCTCGGGCCGATCCACGCCACCGCAGAGAAGCAAGAGAGAGTTTCGATTCCACCGATTCTTGGAGGCCTGGCGCTGGTCGGGGGCATTGTCTTGATCGTGGTTGGTGGCAAAAAGGGCTCTTAACTTGAGCTGACGGGAACCCGGCTGAGGTTTTTTCGACAAGAGGTTTGGGCGGTAGGGAAGTGCAAGGAAGTTTTGACCGAGGAGGTCAGCGATGAAGAGGTTTATGGTTGGCGCAGTATGTCTTACGTTGGTCGCAGGTGTCGTGTACGCCGAAAAGATGAACAAGGAACAAAGGCGACTCGAGGAGTGCGGTACGGTGATGCAGGAAGTGCTCGGCATCCCGGACAACATTCCTCATGAGCTTTTGGAAAAAGCCGAGTGCGTGATCGTAATTCCTTCCGTCAAGAAGCTGGCCTTTGGAATCGGCGCAGACTACGGACGCGGAGCGATGGTTTGCCGGACGGGCGAACACTTCCGTGGAGCCTGGGGAGCCCCGGCGATGTACGCGCTGGAGGGTGGCAGTGTGGGCTTCCAAATCGGCGGCCAAGCAACCGACTTGATTCTACTGGTCATGAATGGCCGGGGCATGGAATCGATTCTGTCCAGCAAGGTGAAGTTGGGAGCGGACGCTTCTGTTTCCGCAGGTCCCAAAGGACGTGACGCTTCCGCAGCGACTGACGCGTGGATGCGAGCAGAAATCCTGAGTTACTCGCGCTCGCGAGGCCTCTTTGCGGGCATCTCACTGGAAGGATCGACGATTCGGCCGGACGATGACGCTAGCGCGGACGTTTATGGCCACCCGATCAAGGCGAAGGACATCGTAAGAGGCCACGAGACGCACGTGACTGGCTCCGGTCGGCGCCTGGTCAACGTGTTGCAAAAGAATGCACCCATCAATGAATCGGAGCGCGCTTCGAATCAGTAGTGGGAGTGACCAGCTGGCCGGAAATTGGTTCAGATCCCGGCCAGCCGTGAATCGTGAGAAAAAACGGTTCAGCGGAGCAGTCCGTAGAACTGAAGAGGCCACCTGCAAACGATCGCTTTGACAAGGCGATCCTTGCAGGTGGCCTTTAGTTTTTCGCGTGCGAGGCGCGTGCCAACGACCGGCCTGGAGTCAAAAAACAAACCTGAGCGTGTGGCACGGAAAGGTTGCGGCAGCGCTAGTAAGCGATCATTTGTGACGGCGATCGCCACTGTGTTCGGAATGGCCATTGGCATCCAGCCAGGTCAGGAGCGAGCGAATGCTGCCGTGGGCTAAGGCAATACTTGAATCAGCAGCGCCATAATAGAGATTGATGGTGTCTCCATCGGCCGCCACGGTATAGCCGCAGGGAAAGACGACGTCCTGGACATCACCCTGACGTTCGTAGTCGGCCTCTGGAGCAAACATCCAGGAGTCACCGCGGACGAGGCATTTTTCCGGCTCTTCAAGCTCGAAGAGAGCGAGACCGAGCCGATAGATGGAACTCGAGGGGGTTCTTCGCACGCCGTGATAGATCATCAGCCAGCCGCGTGAAGTTTCAATGGGCGGCGGGGACATGCCGATTTTGTTGGCATCCCACCAGGCGCCGCGGCGTGCTTCCAGCATAAGTTTGTGGCTTCCCCAATGACGGAGATCGGGAGAATAGGAGATCCAAACGTGAGCGCCTAGTGGCGTCATGGGTCGATGGATGAGGGCCCAGAATCCGTCGATCCTGCGGGGCAGGAGAGCGGCGTCCTTGTCGTCCGGCACCATGACGACGCCAAATCGTTCAAAGCTCCGAAAGTCCTCGGTGAGGGCCAAAGAAACTCCGGGTCCCCCGCGAGAATAGGAAGTGTAAGCCACCGCAAACTTCTTGAGTTCGGGGACGAAGGTAATGCGCGGATCCTCGATGCCCCAGACCTCCTCGGGGTAATGCTCGGGATCAGGGAGCAGTGTCGGTTGGCGATCGATTTGCCAGTCATCGACACCATTCGCGGACCGTGCCGCGCAAAGGTGGGAGAGTCCGCGGCGATCTTCCACGCGGCAGAGCAGCAGAGTCGAACCATCCTGCAGAAGAGTGGCCCCAGCGTTGAAAACGCTGTTGATGGAATAGGGCCAATTCTTCCCCGTCAAGATGGGGTTGGCGGGGTGCCGGCGAAACAGCGTTTCATAGTGTTGCACTATTGGCTTCTCATCGAAAGTGACCGCGCTGGCTGAATCGACTCGCAAAGTTATGCCTCCCGTGAAATAGCAATCGCCTTATGCCTCAGAGTTTGTTTTCGGTGCCGTCCGCTTGTTCCAACTTACGCATTTCGAGGAGCGCCATCAGGAAGGACAACGTGGACTCCGCTCCCTGATTTTCGTTGGCGCGGTCGGAATGCAGGCCGTCTCGACAGCCGCCGGTGGTGGGGTCGTAAAGGGCGATCTGCAGATCGTTGTCTCCCAAGAACCAATTGAAGGCGGACCAGGCCTCTTTGCGCCAGCGGCTTTTGCCGGTGGCGCGATAGGCCTGCAGGCAAGCGGAGACGACCGCACAGGCTTCCACTGGTTGTTGGTCAAAGCGGGCCTTCTCGCAATCCTTGGCATAGAAGCCCTGCGATCCGATGGGCACGAAATGTCCTTTGACCTCGCAACGTTGAACGGCGATCAGCCAATCCAACGCCGCGAGACCCGCCGAAACCATCTCGTCGTTGCCGGTGCGCATCCCGGCGCGAATCAGGGCCTGAGGCAAGCGCGCATTGGAATAGGCGAGGACATGTTCAAACCAATTCCAGTCAAGGGAATGGTTGGCACGGTAGGAATCGAGCAATCGAGTTGCCAGAGCTTCCGCGGCAGTGAGAGCGGCGCGGTCTCCGGGGAACGAGTCGAGATATTCCTGCAGGCCGAGCAATGCGAAGGCGCAAGCACGAGGACTCTGGAATTCGACCGCAGCGGGAACGGCGAGTTCGAACATACGGCCTGCCGCTCCGCGCCATCCGGCGTCCTTGGATCTGCCGAGAACGGTCCCCAATCCCCACAGGGCCCGCCCGTGACTGTCTTCTGAACCTTCCGGCTCGAGCCATTGGCGTTCGTAACTCAGGCTGTTTCTGAAGCGCTTCGTTGCGGGATCAAATGCAAGCCACAAGAAAGCCAGGTAGCGAGTGGCCAAATCCGGCCAAACAGCTGGTGCGCCGGCTCCGAGCTCTTCCAGAAGAATGGCCACGATCAGGGCGCGGGCATTGTCATCGGTAGCGTAGCCTTCGGGATAGTTGGGGACCGAGAAAACAGCGTGCTCGACGATGCCGGTGTGGTCGGTCATGCGATGGAGATGGTCGAGCTTTATGGCTGGGAGGCGGTCCAGGGTCTTTTCTGTGTTCTGTGCGGAGAATGTGGCGCGCGGATTGCGGAGGCGTTCGTTGTAAATGCGTTCAAAACTCTTCATGTACTTTTGCGCTACGCGATTCCATACCATGTCTCTTGCGAAGAGATACGCGCGCTTGCGCATGGCGTGCATGGCGGTGCCGTTGTCCAGAAGTTCCAGCGTCTTTGCGGCAATCGCTTGTGGATCATCAAAAGGAACCAGAGTGCCGCGGTCTTCGTCCAGGAGTTCGATGGCGTGTAAATAGGGTGTGGAAATGATGGCTTTGCCTGCGCTCAAGGCATACGCGAGCGTGCCGGAAACCACTTGCGCTTTATGTTTGTAGGGCGTGACGTAGATGTCCGCGGCACCGATCAATTCCACCATCTCTTGCGGGCTCACGAAACGGTTGCGAAAGATCACATGGTCCGCAACGCCGAGATCCTTGGCGAGGTTCTGCAGGTAAAGCCGGTATTTGTCGCCTTCGCGCCGCAAGATATGGGGATGCGTGGCGCCAGCAACCATATAAACGACATTGCTGTGACGCGACAGAATGCTGGGCAGCGCCTTTATAACGTTTTCTATGCCTTTGTTCGGCGAGAGCAGGCCGAAGGTGAGTAAGACATCTTTTCCTTCTGTTCCGAAGCCGTCTTTGTAGAAACTGGGATCGGTGAAGGGCAAATCAGGGATGCCGTGCGGAATCAAATCGATCTTGTCGATGGGAACGTGGAACGCTTCCTGCAGGATGTCCGCGGAGTGCTGGCTCATGACGATCAAGCGGTCTGAAAGAGTGGCGATTTCTTCCATCACGTCGCGCTGGTCAGGATTGGGATCGCGAAGCACGGTGTGCAGGGTGGTTGCAAAAGGCATGCGGAGGCGCCGGAGAAGCTCCAGGATATGTGCGCCGGCGCGGCCTCCAAAAATTCCAAATTCGTGCTGCAGGCAAACCAGATCGATATTACTGAAATTGAGAAAGTCGGCAGCCTGGCGGTAGGAAGCCAGATTATCCTCGGAGATCTCGAAACGTACTCTAGCGGGATAAGTGTAGCCCTGTGCGGTGTCGTTAACCGGAAGAGCCAGCAGCTCCGTTGTGCCGTATTCCGCATGAATGGCGTCGCACAAATCGGTGGTGAACGTCGCGATCCCGCAATGACGCGGGAGGTAGTTCCCCACGACGGCGATGCGCCCGGGAAGTACCGGGCGCAGGGAAGCCAGGCTGAACTTGACGGTTTTCTCCTCGAGCACCAAGGACGAGGAATCCAACAGCACCGCTATTTCGGCCAATGGCAATGTTTTCGGCAACGACATGCAGTCTCCCGTAATTCATGACGCGCGGGGGAAAACGCGGCACGACTACTTAAAAAACATCCGCCCGGGATGTGCTTTAGCGAGCGGCACTTCTGGCGGAAGGCTAGAATTCGCCACGGCTATCAGAGAACCACTGCAGGGCTATTCATGCAGGACCACGGTCAGCAGCGACTTATTTACTTTGATTTTGCCGTTGTACTCGATGAAGCCCAGTTTTCTGAATTTATTCATAAAAAAATTCACGCGAGAACGCGTGGTGCCGACCATGCTCGCCAAGGTCTCCTGAGAAACTTTCGGCAGGATGCGTTCTGGTTGCTCTTGTTTGCCGTAGCGCGCGAGGAGCAGCAGTGCGCGGGCGAGGCGTTTCTCACTGGAGTTGAAGAGTTGGTCGATCAGGTCTTCTTCCACCCGGATATTGTGCGAGAGCATGTACTTGATGAAATGGTCGGACAACTCATGCTCGGCATGCAGCACCCGGAGTAACTCGTTTTTCTCAATGACGAGAAGGGTGGTCGGTGTAATCGCTGTAGCCGTGCCCATGCGAGTCGTCTGACCGGCCATGCAGCCCTCGCCGAAGAAGTCACTGGGGCCAAACATCGCGACCACTGCCTCCTTTCCAGAGTTATTCACCACGGACAAT
>Ga0210407_10004504_pt1 | contig 10962 bp, 8 predicted proteins | sample IncBWC27MmetaG_FD_150860 | JGI IMG/M metagenome (GOLD analysis project Ga0210407, IMG submission 150860) | Forest soil microbial communities from Barre Woods Harvard Forest LTER site, Petersham, Massachusetts, United States - Inc-BW-C-27-M | ecosystem: Environmental > Terrestrial > Soil >... | reverse complement strand
CTAGCCGTATGGGCGGGAGATATCTTCGCTTACTTCGTCGGGAAGTCGCTGGGGCGTCACCACATGTCTCCGCAGATCAGCCCGAAGAAGACCTGGGAAGGCGCGGCTGCGTCGATCGTGGCCAGTGTGATCGTCGGCACGCTGTGGATTCAGCACGCGCCCGGAATCAGTTCCGCTCTGCTGCGCGCCGGCTTGATCGAACGACCTGGCGGCATGTGGGGTTTGGAGCAGCCGCCACTGTGGCCCATCATTCTGCTGTCGGCGGTGGTCAACATCGCGGCGCAGCTGGGCGATTTGGTCGAGTCCCTCATAAAGCGCGGCGCGGGAGTGAAAGACTCCGGCACGATCCTCCCCGGCCACGGAGGCATGCTCGATCGCATCGACGCCATGCTATTCGCAGTGCCGGTGGTGTGGGCATTTGGGGCTTGGCGGCTGATGCAGTAGCTGAACCCCGGCGCATCCTGCATAGCGTGTCGTATCTTACCAGCGCGTTCTAGTGGCTGAAAACCACCACTGATGGCCGAGGTCGGCCAGTCCATCCCCCACGAAGGCGTAATTGGCATCCGTGCTTCATGGAAGCAAAGGAGTTACGACGCCTCCGTGCTGGCAAGTCTGGCAAGGTACCTGCAGTGCTGTTTATCACGACTCACCCTGTAACGCTGGTATCCCCGGTTAGGTGGGCATGAAACGCAATTTTCTGGTGTGGGTTTTCTTACCTGGATTCTTCACTGTACTCTCCAGCGCGCAGGTGGACATTTCGCCCGGAGTGGCGCGCATCAGCCTGATCCAGGGCGACGTTTCGGTGCAGCGTGGCGACACCGGTGACTGGGCAGCTGCAGCGCTGAATCAGCCCTTGGTCGGTGGCGACAGGATCTCGACGGGAGACGGTTCCAGGGCCGAACTGCAACTCGACCATTCGAACATCCTTCGTCTTGGTAACAACGCGCACGTAAAAATCGCAACCTTGGAGCGCACGCAGGTCGAGCAGGCGCAGATCGAGCGAGCGCAGATTCAGGTCCAGGTCGGGCAAGGCCTCGCATACTTCACCGTCTTCAAGGATTCCGAAGCGGAGGTCGAGATCGATACGCCTAATGCGGCCATCCGGCCCACGTCGACGGAAGGCATTTACCGCATCGAAGTGAACGGTTTTGAGACGCAAGTGATCGTGCGGGAGGGAGCGGCCGACATTTCCACGCCCCAGGGCAGCACGCACGTAGAGATGGGCCAAGCCGCGACTGTACGTGGCACGACCGACGAGGCGGGAAGCGTGCTTGGCGGTGCGCCCTCCAAGGACAGCTGGGATTCCTGGAACAACGACCGCGACGGAGTGATCCGCAACGCTCAATCGTGGAACTACACCAACCGGTACTACGTGGGGAGCGAAGATCTCGATGTCTGCGGACACTGGATCAACATGCCGGACTACGGCCGAGTCTGGTCGCCTACCGTCGCCAATGGCTGGTCTCCTTATCGCTCCGGCCGCTGGATCTCGGAGCCGTACTGGGGCTGGACGTGGATTTCGCGCGAATCCTGGGGCTGGACGCCGTATCACTACGGCCGCTGGTTTCTCTATGGGAAATCCTGGGTGTGGTGGCCGGGACCGGTTGATGGCGATGGCAACTATCGGCCGGAGTGGGCGCCTGCCTATGTGGCATTCTTCGGATTCGGCGGTCACCCGGGAGTTTCCGCCAGATTCGGCTCGGTGGGCTGGCTGCCGATTGGTCCGGGTGATTCCTTCTACCCCTGGTACGGACAAAACGGTTCGCAATTGAACATGGTCAATATCACCGATGCGGCCAACATCATGAAACTCGATCGCGGAGTCGGCGCCGTCGCCCCGCTGCGCGATGACGACCAGTTCTCGAATGTGCGACTCGCCATTGCCGATGTGCGGATTCGCAAGGCGATCTCAACGGTTCCCGCAGATCGCTTCGGCACCGGACGCTCTGCGCCTGCAACCATGAGCCGCCGGGCTTTTCATGACGCGCGCCTCATCACCGGGAGCCTGCCCATCGTTCCAACCCGGGAAGCCCTTTCGGCGACGAATCGTCCGGCGAGCCCGTCGTCGATCGCGTCGTCGATCGCGATGATGAGCGGCGGACGACCGGAGCGCTTCTTCACCAAGAGGCAGCCGCCAGCGGCACCGCAGTTCCTCGATAGGCGGGCGGCCCAGATACAGACACAGGAAGGTATTCAGGGGAATGGTGCATTGGTTCCCGTCCGCGAGCTCACGGCCCTCGATTCTGTCGGCACGGCGCGACCCCTGCCGCGACCCATGCCATTAGAGGACGGCATTGAAAGAACGGTCGAACCGACGAAAGACGCAAAGATCGGACACGGATCCAGATCCCAGTCGGGGAGGGGCTTGCGTGCTGCAACATCTCCAACTCCAACTCCAAAGACGTCGAGATCGACACGCCGAATGATGGCACAGGCGCCTGCGTCTCGTGGAGCGAAGCAACCTAAGGCGTCCAGGTCGGGCGGGAGTTCGCATACCGCGCTGTTCTCGAGCGTTCCGGCGTCGGCATCGACGCGCCGAATGATGACACCAGTAACGAGTCCTCACGGAGCTAAGGCACGGGCTGCGCGGAGTTACATAGACTCGGCCAACCGGCAGATGGACAAGGGCAATTACATGGCAGCAATTGCCAACTACAAACGGGCCGGGCAAGTCGACGGAAACATCAGTGCTGCGAAATCCCGCCTGGAGCGCGCCCGCCGGGCGATGCAAGCGGAAAATGAGATCATAGCTAATCGGAGATAAACAATGCGCGTTACGACGCTGCTAGTCGGCAGCATATTGCTATTCATATTGTTATTCATGGTCGGGAGTACCGCAGCTTGGACGACAAGAGCACAAAATTCTCCCCGGCCTCTTTCAACCGCCGACGTGGAACACGGTCTTAAATCCGACGTACCGAACGCACGCATGGCTGCTCTAGTAAAACAATATGGAGTTGACTTCGAGTTGACAGACAGGGTCGAGAAAGAGCTTCGAAGTGCCGGAGCCAACGACAATCTGATTCTGCAGATTAGTAGTTCGCGCACTCGCATGAAGGGCAACTCAGTCGAACGATCGACCGCATATAAGAAGGTAGATGCTCACGCGCACCGGTCGTCAAACACGCCCCGCGTGCATGGTCAGCCGGTTCAGTCGGCCGCGAAGGAACTACTCTCCCGGGCCGATAAGTACCGGCTCGGTTCCGGTGTGGCCCGGAACGAAGCCAAAGCTGCCCAACTGTATCGCAAGGCAGCCGAGATGGGTAGCGCGGAGGCGGAGACAAGATTTGCCGAGGCCCTGTTCGATGGACGTGGCGTAGCGCGCAATCCTGCTGAGTCACGGGCGTGGCTGGAGAAGGCCGCGCGTCATGGCAACGCTCGGGGCGAGTGCGACTTGGGCGTCATGCTGACAAACGGTTTGGATACCGTTCAAGATCGCGCGAAGGGGTTGCTACACCTTCAGGCTGCGGCCCGCCTCGGCGATGGTTATGGGGAGGACAATTTGGGTCAATTCGCGGAAAGTGGATTGATCACTGATCCCAGCTCGAGCGAAGCCTATATGCATTATCTGAAGGCCTCTGAAATGGGCTCCGCGTGGGGAGCATACAACGTTGCAAGAATGCACGAACGTGGCATCGGTGTGTACAAGAACCCCACTGAAGCGTTGCGGTGGTACATGAAAGTCGTATCCATCGGCGATCCGGATTTGCCGGGTCAGTGGAGCGATCTTCGCTCTGAGGCCGGGGCCATGGCTGCCGCAACTTTCCGAATTGGCGACATGTATGCGGCCGGCAATGGCGTCCCCACGGACACCCACGAGGCGGAGAAATGGTATAAGCGCGGCGTGGATTTGGAGACCGCCGGTGCACAGGCAGGATGGTTAATGGCGCAGGTTTATCTGGCGAATGCATACCTGCAAGCAAAGGGCGTTCCGCTTGACTACGGTGAGGCGATGCACTGGATGAGAAGGACAGCCGAAAATGGATATCGGCAAGCTCAAGTGAATCTAGGATCAATGTATCGGGATGGGCAGGGGACATCCCAGAATTATGGCGAAGCTATGTATTGGTACCGCAAAGCGGCTGACCAGGGATCTGCTATGGCAGGAGAGATGATCGGTCGACTTTATTTTCGAGGCAGCGGAGTGAACCGCGATTACACGGAAGCAGCGACCTGGTTTAGAAAAGCGGCTGAGACAGGCGTTCCCGTTGCGCAATGGGACCTCGGTATGATGTATTACCACGGCTACGGCGTTTCAAAAGATCTCGCGACGGCTCGATCATGGGTACAGAAGGCAGCCGATCGAGGATACGCCCCCGCAAAAGAGATGCTGGCCAAACTTGATGCGGCCGGCAATTCTGTAACTGCGAATGCCGCAGCTGATGCGGATATTCCGTCGCAGCCCGCGCGGCTACAATAAACCCTTGCAGTTTCCGGTCGCGCTTGAACAACCCGCTGATTGCAACTTAGACGTGTGCCGACTGGGGGACCGTCCCCATCCCGTACAATACCCATAGAATAAATCGAAGAGTCCTTCCGCATGAAACGCATCGCCATCCTCGGTTCGACCGGCTCGATCGGTCGCAGCACGTTGAGTGTGGTCGAGAGCTATCCCGACCGCTTTCAGGTCTCGACGCTCGCGGCCGGCAACAATTTCGAACTCGCCTTCGAGCAAGCTGTGCGCTGGAAGCCGCGAGTGGTATCGCTGGCGGACGAAGCCGCCTCGCAAGCGCTCCAGACCAGGCTTCGGCAGGCGGGCTTAGGCGAGACTGAAATCGAAGTCGTCCATGGCGCCGCAGGCACAGTTCGCGTAGCGATCCATCCCGAGGTGAATTTCGTGGTTAGCGCGATTGTGGGTGTTTCCGGCCTGGAGGCAACCTACGAAGCAGTGCGCGCCGGGAAGACCGTCGGCCTGGCCAACAAAGAATGCCTGGTAGCGGCGGGCGAACTGATCACCGCCGAGGCACGGAAGCAGGGCAAGCCGCTGCTCCCCATCGACAGCGAACATAACGCCGTCCACCAGTGCCTGCGCGGCGGCAAGATGGAAGAGGTCGAGCGCATCTGGCTGACCGCTTCCGGCGGTCCGTTTCTGACGACGCCCAAGTCGGAATTTGCCTCAATTACGGTGCAACAGGCGCTCAATCATCCCACCTGGAAGATGGGGAAAAGGATCACCATCGACTCGGCCACACTGATGAATAAGGGCTTCGAGGTGATCGAGGCCTGCCGGTTATTCCACGTCCCGCCGGAGCGCGTGCAAGTCATTGTGCATCCGCAGTCCACGATCCATTCCATGGTCGAATTTGTCGATGGCAGCATACTCGCCCAATTTTCCGTGACCGACATGCGTCTGCCCATTTTGTACGCGCTGACGTATCCCGAGCGCGTCCCTTCGGAGTTGCGCTTTTCGATCAGTGACCTAAGGCATCTGGATTTCTCCCCCCCGGACATGGTTAAATTTCCTTGTCTTCGTTTAGCGTACGAGGCGGTGGCGACCGGAGGCTCAAAAACCATCGCCCTGAACGCCGCCGACGAAGTCGCCGTAGCTGCCTTTCTGGAGGAGCATATCCGGTTCGACGAGATTCCCCGCATCATCGAGGAAGTCATGGCTGCAACTCCGGCCGGGCATCCGGAATCTATAGAGAGAGTGCTCTCTCTCGACACCGAGGCCCGCCTTTTGGCAAGAGAAATCGTCCATCAGTGCCGCCGAAAGGGATCGCCCATCAGGGCCATTTCGTAATAGAAATAATGGAGTAGTCTGATTATTATGCCCCAGCTTTTATCCATCCTTCATACCATTTTCGTCATGGGGATCGTCCTCGGATTCATGATCCTGATTCACGAGTTCGGCCACTACGCCGCCGCCAAGTATTTCGGCGTCCGGGTGGAGGTCTTCTCTATCGGTTTTGGCAAGCGCCTGCTGGGTTTCACGAAAGGCGGCACCGACTACCGCATCGCCGCCATTCCCCTTGGCGGTTACGTAAAGATGTCCGGCGAGAACCCCATGGACGACCGCACCGGCGATCCGGGGGAGTTTCTGTCGCATCCGCGCTGGCAGCGTTTCATCATAGCCCTGGCCGGTCCCGCGATGAACATCATGCTGGCCATTGCCTTGCTTACCGGGGTCTATATGGTGCATTACGAATATCCAGCCGTGCTCGATGAGCCAGCCGTTGTGGGATGGGTAAATCCCGACACACCCGCCGAAAAGGCGGGCATCCAGCGGGGTGACAAGATTGTCTGGGTCGAGGACATCGACCATCCGAACTGGGAGCAAGTCGATATCAAGGATGCGCTCAGCCCGAATCAGCCTTTGAAATTTAAGATCGAGCGCGACGGCAAAGTCATGGAGAAGGTGCTCGTTCCCGAGCCGCTCGGGCCCAATCAATACGGAAGCGTGGGTTGGGTGCCGAAAGAGTCCAGCGTGACTTTGACCACCGTCGAACCCGGGATGCCCGCCGACAAGGCCGGGATTAAGGTCGGAGACCAGATCCTCACCGCCAACGGGCAGGAGATTCCCGCTCTGGCAGCGCTGGTCCAGTTGTTGAACCACTCCAATGGTCAGCCTCTCGAAATTGTGATTCTCCGCAACGGCCAGAAACTAACCTTCACCGTGAAACCCGCACTGGTGCCCGCGGGGGCTGGACAAGAACTTCGCTACCGGATTGGCGCCTACAGCCTTCCCACCAAAGTTGTAAAGCTTAATTTTGGGGACGCGTTCAGACGCTCTCTGTCGGATAACAAGAAGAGCTCTTTCCTGATCCTCGAGTTGCTGCAGAAAATGGTGCAGCGCAAAGTATCCATGCGTCAGGTGGATGGTCCCATCGGAATCGGCAGCGCGGTGGGCGCGGCCGCCCGCGAGAAGGGCTGGACCCCGCTGCTGTTGATCACCGCCGCCATCAGCTTGAACCTGGGCATCATGAACCTGCTGCCGATCCCCATCCTGGACGGCGGCGTCATCCTGCTCCTCTTAATCGAGAGCCTGATGCAGAAAGAAATCAGCCTCCCCATCAAAGAACGCATCTACCAGGCTGCCTTCGTCTTTCTGGTGCTCTTCGCCGTGATGGTGATCTATAACGACCTGGTCAAGACCCTGCCCGGCCTGACAAGGATGCCCTAGCTCGTGTGGCGCGGGCGCCCTCGCCCGCGTGCCTGCGTTGCCACAGTATAGGTAGGGACAGCCGCCCTCGGCTGTCCAAGCCGGGCAAAGCACCCCGGAATCACGCCGAGTTCTCGCTCTTTTCCCGTTACTGGTTTAAAATAAAGTCCAAACATGGCCGAAATTCAGCGTAGAAAAACCTCCACCGCCACCATCGGCGGCGTCCGCGTAGGCAGCAATGCACCAGTTATGGTGCAGTCCATGACCAACACCGACACCGCGGACATCCCCGGCACGATAAAGCAGGTAGCTGCCTTGGCCCGCGCCGGCAGCGAGGTAGTCCGCGTGACCGTCAACAATGACGACGCCGCCAAAGCCATCCCCCACATCGTTGAAGGGCTAGAGAAGCAGGGCCTGCGCGTCCCAATCGTAGGCGACTTCCATTACAACGGACACCAACTGCTAACCAAATATCCCGGATGCGCCGAGGGCCTGGCCAAGTACCGCATCAATCCCGGCAACGCCAGCATCGGGCGCAAGAATGACGGCAACTTCCGCACCATGATCGAGGTTGCGGTAAAGCATCAGAAGCCCGTGCGCATCGGAGTGAACTGGGGCTCGTTAGATCAGGCATTGCTCACGAAGATGATGGACGAGAACTCGCTTCTGCCCGAGCCGAAAGACGCCCGCGAAGTAACCATGGAAGCGATCGTAGTAAGCGCGTTAACCTCGGCCAAGCTAGCCGAGCAGAACGGACTCCGCCCCGACCAGATCATCCTCAGCGCAAAAGTCAGCGGCGTGCAGGATCTGATCGACGTCTATCGCATCCTGGCCGCGCGCTGCGAATACCCGCTGCACCTCGGACTGACCGAAGCCGGCATGGGAGCCAAAGGCATCGTCGCGTCAAGCGCGGCGATGGCCGTCCTGCTGCAGGAAGGCATAGGCGACACCATCAGAGTTTCGCTGACTCCTGCCCCCGGCGGCGATCGCACCGAAGAAGTCCGCGTAGCCCAGCAAATTCTGCAGTCGCTAGGCATTCGCAGCTTCACCCCGCAAGTCACCGCGTGCCCCGGCTGCGGCCGCACCACCAGCACCTTCTTCCAGGAAATGGCCGAGCAGATCCAAACCTACCTGCGCGAGCAGATGCCCGTTTGGAAAGAAAGCCACACCGGCGTGGAAGAAATGAAAGTAGCCGTGATGGGCTGTGTAGTAAACGGTCCCGGAGAATCCAAGCACGCGAGCCTCGGAATCTCTCTGCCGGGAACGGCCGAAGAACCGAAGGCCCCCGTCTACGTGGACGGACGCCTCTTCACCACCCTGAAAGGCGACAAGATCGTAGCCGAGTTCATCAAGATTCTCGACGACTACGTCGACTCCCACTACGCCACCAGAGAAAAGGAAGCGGTCGGCGCGCGCGGCTGACCAGGCCCCACGAATCACGTAGGGACGGCCGCCTAAAAACACTCGGCTGCTTAGGCCCAGGGCGGTCCAATCTTGATCTGCTTAAAGGTTAATTTACGTCTACTCCAAGCTTTGACAATAAGGTTCCTTTACGGCAGCCCGTTTTCTGCTGGCTTCTTAAACTGTGATTGCGCCATAATTTAATGGCATTGATGCAAGGCGCAAGAGGAGAGGTGCGAAGTTGGGAAAACGCCGAGAGCCCCGCGTACAGGCCAGACTGCAGGTCCGAATTGCCGGGATCGATGCCAGCGGACGTGCTCTCCTCCAGATGGTTCCGACGCGCAACATCAGTCGCCAAGGGGCCCTGTTAGCAGGCATTCAAGGCGAGGTGAAGATCGGGGAGACTATTGTCATTACCTATAAGAACAGTAAAGCTCGATTCCTGGTGACCTGGGTGGGCGACCCCGGCACGGAGAGAGCAGGTCAAATCGGCGTCCAGAGTGTGGAGCCAGAAAAATGTATTTGGGATACAGCAACTTTGCCGCCAATGGCTGCCGACATGTACACCGCACCGCGGCCGCCCAAGGTGCAAATTGGGAGCTGAGCTACGTATCGAGATGCTGAAGGGATCCGTCCGGGTTGAACTAACCCGCATTCTCGCTGGGCCGATCTATGAAAGTGGCGACATGCAGTTCTTCGAAATCCGCGACCTCGAGGAGCACCTCATCGAAATCTGCAAAGAACCGTAACAGCGCGTATGAAAGAGCGAGACGTACTGTGCTGACCGTGTTTGTTGACCTAACATCGCCATTAACTCACAACGGGGCCCATCTCCACGCACCCGGATCGTAAGCATCGCAGTATGCCCACTGTGCGTACGCTAATAGGACGCGAGAAAATGCGTATATTTATGAAAATCAGAATTTCGCTTCCCGTCTTTGCATTGCTGCTGGCAGTCTGGCCTTCGGAATTTGCTGTCGCGCAAACCAAGCCGAACACGGGGTCGGCCCTGATCCTTGGACTCGAAGCCAAATGGAACGCGGCTTATGACCGAGGTGATATCGCAACCATGAATACGGTGCTGGCTGACGATTTCATCATCACCATTGAAGACGGAAGCACATTCAGCAAATCTGGTTATATCGCGCACTACGGGGACACCACCGTCCACGTAGAAACTTCAGAAATGTCGGATCTTAGAGTTCGAATGCATGGCAAAACCGCGGTTGTCACTGGTGCGTATCACGAAAAGGGTACGTCCAAGGGCAAACCCTACGAATACCGCGACCGTTTCACCGATGTCTGGATGAACATGACCGGCACGTGGCAGGTTATCGCGTCTCACTACAGTATTCCATCCAGCCAATAATGGCCGGCTCTGGAATGAAAAAGCGGAGATAAGAAAACGTGAAAGGTTTCTTGGGGTGGGAGACGGGAATTGAACCCGCAACCGTCGGAGCCACAGTCCGATGCTCTACCGATTGAGCTACTCCCACCGCAGATGCCCCAGATAACGATTATAGCAATTGCCACCGCAGTCCCGCTCTTCCCTCGCTCCTAATCCTGATATCATCGCCAGTCTCGACGGAGCAACCATGCGTAAGCTAATTCTCTCTCTGTTTCTTCTGGCCTTCTACACCACCATGCTGCCCGCGCAACAGCCCGCCGCACAGCAATACGATCTTGTGCTCGAAGGCGGACGCGTCATGGATCCCGAAACCGGCCTGGATGCCATGCGCAACGTCGGCATCCGCGACGGAAAGATTGTCCGCGTCTCGTCCGAAGCGCTGAGCGGACGCCGCGTCGTTCATGCCAGCGGACTTATCGTCGCTCCCGGTTTCATCGATCTGCACCAGCACGGCCAGGACCTGGAAAGCCAGCGCGTCAAGGCGTTGGACGGCGTAACCGCGGCACTGGAAATGGAAATCGGAGTCCCCGACGTCGCCCGGTTCTTGAAAGACAAGGAAGGCCACTCGCTGATCCATTACGGCACGTCGGCCAGTCATGTGGCGGCGCGTGCCCTGGTGTTCGGCACGCCGTTGTCAGGCGCACCCGCAAAAACCCACGCCGGCATTCCTGAGATCCTGCCCAAGAGCGGACCCGCGACCGACCAGCCCGCCACACCCGAGCAAATCGAGGTCATGCGCGAGCAGCTGCGCGCCGAGCTGAACGCTGGCGGTTTGGCGGTTGGGATGGGCATCCAGTACACTCCCGGTGCAACTCGGCTGGAGGTGATTGACATATTCCGCGTGGCTGCCGAGCGTAGGCTGCCCGTCTACACCCACGTGCGCAGCACTGGCTGGGTCGAGCCCGGCTCCGCTATCGAGTCGATCAGCGAAGTGATCGGGGCAGCCGCCATCACGGGCGCTTCCTTGCACATCGTGCACATCAACAGTAGTTGCCTGCACGACTCACTGGAGTGTCTCTCCATGATCGAAGGCGCGCGCGCCCGCGGCCTGGAT
>Ga0210407_10004502_pt1 | contig 10964 bp, 6 predicted proteins | sample IncBWC27MmetaG_FD_150860 | JGI IMG/M metagenome (GOLD analysis project Ga0210407, IMG submission 150860) | Forest soil microbial communities from Barre Woods Harvard Forest LTER site, Petersham, Massachusetts, United States - Inc-BW-C-27-M | ecosystem: Environmental > Terrestrial > Soil >... | reverse complement strand
GGTCGCGCCAAGTTTCCGAACGGTCTCGAGCGCGGCGCGGTCCACGTCGGTGGCTTCCTTCATCCACTGAGGAAAATAGCCGACCCGCAATCCGCTGATGGGCGCGGTCGCATCATAGTCGAGCGTGCTCGGCACGCAGGCTACGTCCTGGCGATCCGGACCTGAGATGGCGCGCAAAACCAGCAGCGTATCCTCGACGCTGCGCGCCATGGGCCCTAGTTTGTCGAGCGACCAGCAAAGCGTCATCGCCCCCGTGCGCGGTACGCGGCCATAGGTCGGACGCAATCCCGTAACACCGCAGCGCATGCTCGGGGCCACGATGCTGCCGCCGGTCTCGCTACCCACGGAAAAACCGACCAGACCCGCCGCCGTGGCAGCGCCCGGCCCGGCACTTGATCCGGAAGATCCCTCCTCGAGGAGCCACGGATTCATGGTCTGACCTCCGAACCAGATATCGTTGAGCGCGAGCGCTCCGAGGCTCAGCTTGGCAACCAGCACGGCACCCGCCTCGTGAAGCCGCCGAACCACGGTGGCATCCGCCCCGGGTTTGCGATTCCGAAATGGCTCGGCGCCATAAGTTGTCGCGATGCCGGCTGTATCGAGCAGATCCTTGGCCCCCCAGGGGATGCCATGCAACGGTCCCCGATATTTTCCGGCCGCAATTTCGGTATCCGCGCGTTTTGCCTGTTCCAGCGCCAGCTCGCGCGTCAGCGTGATGACACACTTGAGCTTGGGATCGAAGCGTTCCAACCGTTTCAAATAGATCTGCGTGAGCCTCTCGGAAGAGAGTTGCCGTGTCTCGATCCAGTGCGAAAGTTGCGTCACGGACGCAAAGGCAATGTCTGAGTCGCCGGTGGGCAGAGGCCGCCCCTCGACCTTGCTGCGAACAAACCGGTCCCGGGAATCCATCTTTTGCCCGTACTGATTCGGTTCCCATCGCGAGGCCGGCGCAAGAGCCGCTTCCAACTGTATCTTTTTGGGCCCGGTGCGCCGCTCATAGAGGGGGGCCATGGCAGCTCGCCAGCTGCCCGCGGCGTCATGAGACTCCTGACCGCTCAGCTCGACCTGCATCAATTTCTCGGCTTCCAGGAAAGTGGCGGCGGAGACCTCGGGTCCCACCGGCAGCGAGGTGGCAAATGCCGAGGGTGCGCCGGGAGGTGGACCGGGCGGTGCGCCGCTCTGCGCTGAAGCCACTTCATATGCACCCATGGTGGCGCCGACAACACCTAAGGATGCGCGGGTTAAGAAACGCCTGCGTGAGTTTTTCAACGGACCCCCTGATTCTCCCATTGTTCTTATTCTAAGTTACCTCAACCGCAAAGGCTCAAGAGCCTAAGGCTTGCCAAGGAAGTGGCAGCCGTGCGTGTGAGATGAATCTTTCTAGGAATCGCTACGTGGAATTGGGGTCGGCATCCAACGGCAGACCGAGCGTCGAGACAAATCGTCGTATCGGTGACTCAGTCGATTCGTTTGACGTGGACTGGGCAGAATGCGAAGACGGATTGGTCGAAAATCCGCCGCACATGTTTGGCCAGAGTTCGATGGGCAAGGGCGCCAGTAACATCGACGGTGGGATCATCGCGTTGAACTGCACCAACGCCGCTTTGGTCCTGAATTCCGGGCACCCGTACTCTCGCATGCAGGAGTCACAGCGATTCGAAACCAGTGCTCGATTTTTGTAGCAGCAAAGACCGAGCGGGTTCGCAGTATCAGGCATCGAGCCATTATCATAGGTCGGTCACCTAAGCGATGTCTGTTTGATCGGGATTTCACCGTAGGAATCGTCTGACAGCGAACCTTGGCGAAATGGCGGCGAATGCTTCGGGGCCCTCATTTTGCGACGGCCTGAACGGTATTGGCCTTTCCGTCCCTCCATGTGTCGCCTACTCCGCGTGCGGCTTCACCTACAATTGATATGGTTATCAGCGACTTGTGACTCCAGGTCAGTCCTCATAGGCTGTTTACACTGCTGTGCGCTGGCGTACAGATTGCCGGGTTTACTCGGCGCAGGATGCGTAGGCACTGCAATCGTCTGAAACAATATCTGCGAGGATTGATTATGAAAACGAAAATGGCGCTAACCACGCTGGCTTTTTGCGCGCTATTCGCCTCTGCCGCGGTCATGGCACAGAAGGATTCCGACACGGACCGCTCTCATCCGGGGCACTTCGTGAAGGATTCGGCGATCACCACGAAAATCAAGGCAAAGCTGGCTGCGGAACACATTACGAGCATGGGACGTATCCATGTCGATACGGACAAGGATGGCGTCGTATGGCTGAGCGGAACCGCAAGATCACAGGCGGCGATCGACCAAGCGGTGTCAATTGCAGAAAATACGGAGCATGTAGTCTCGGTACACAACCGCCTTAAGATCAGAGCGGACGACTGAGACTCCGAGGCGCGCCTAAAGTCGGGTGATTGGCGCAGCCGGAGCTGTTCGGCAGCTCCGGCGTGTGGCTGTCCTCATGCGCTCTGGGACATGTATTTCTGTTCGAAAATTTCGACCGGCACGGGCTTGCCATAGAGATAACCCTGCATTTCGTCGCAGCCCAGCAAGCGTAACTGACGCAGTTGCTCCTCGGTCTCGACACCTTCCGCCACCGTATTGAGCTTGAGCTCGTGCGCCAGATTGATGATGACCGAGACCAGTGTCAGCCCGCCTGCGCCTGAAACCATCTCAGTCACGAACGAGCGATCGATTTTGAGCGTGTCCACGGGCAGTTTTGCCAGGTAGCTGAGCGAGGAGAAGCCGGTGCCGAAGTCGTCGATGGCAATGGTCACGCCCAATGCGCGAATCGCGAGCAGGCTGACGATGCTGTTATCGACGTCCTGCATGATCAGGCTCTCCGTGATCTCCAACTGAAGTCCCGTTGCCGCGTCCGCGGCGGCACTGACGGCCTGTTCGATCTCGGCGACGAAATTTTTATTGCGCAGTTGCAGCGGCGACACATTCACGGCGATGCGCACGCTGGGAAGACCGTCACGGCGCCAGCGCTGATAGTCCTCAATCGCCTTGCGCAGCACCCAACGCCCTACATCGTGGATCAATCCGGTTTCTTCGAGGACATGAATGAAGCGGCCGGGCGGAGTCATGCCGGACACCGGATCATTCCAGCGGATCAGCGCCTCCGCCCCCGTCAGCTTGCCGCTTACGAGGTTTACCTTGGGTTGGTAGTAAAGCACGAACTCGTCCCGTTCGAGCGCTCTTCGCAGGCGATTTTCTATGCCCAGGCTCATGGCCACGGTTTCAATCATTTTCTGTGCGTAAAACAGGTAGCGGTCGCGGCTCGCCTTGGCTTTCTTGAGCGCCGCCTCGGCATTCTGAAACAACGTATCGGCGTCAGTGCCATCATCCGGAAAAACGGCGACGCCGATTTTGGCAGCCAACCGATACACCGCATCATTCAGGCTGAACTCATTGTTCATGAAAGCCGCGATCGTTCTCTCGAGCACCCGCGCCACTTCGGCCTCGTACCTGACATTGGGCAGCACGACGGCGAAATGGTCGGCATCGATGCGCGCGACGAGATTGACGTTCCCGGCGTTGTGCACCAACCATTCGGCAACCTGCTGCAGAAGCGCGTCACCGGCCGGCCGGCCCAGGCTGTCGTTGAATTTTTTGAAGCGCTCCAAATCGACCAGAAACACGGCGACCTTGTGTCCGTCGTCGGCTGTGCTCAGCATGTACTGCGTGACCCGTTCGAGAAACGCCCGTCGGTTCGCGAGTCCCGTGAGCGCATCGTAGTAAGAGAGGCGATGAAGCCGCTCCTCCCTGTCGAGATGATCTACTGCAAACGCGACATTGCCGGCCAGTTCGGTCAGGAGAGCCAAGCCCGCCGCGTCAAAGAATTCCGGCTTGCTGGTGTACAGCGTGAATACGCCGATGGCATTGTCCGCGACAATCAGCGGAATTACGGCCAACGAACGCACACCCGACTCGCCGAGCAGCTTGCCGAACACGAGCCTTGCGTCGGTGTGTACGTCGTTGGAGACAACCGCCGCCTTCTCTCGGATCGCCTGCGCGGCCAACGTTTTCCCGTCCAGCGTACCCGCGCTCGATGCGAAATGGCCCTTGATTGCGGATATGATCGGCTCGCCGCGACCCGCCCACGCCACCGGAACAATCCGCTTCTCGTTGGGATCCACCACCGCAATCCACGCCATTTCGAATTCCCCATCCTCGACCGCAGTCAGGCAAGAGCGGTTGAAAAGATCCGCGCGATCACGCACCCGCACCATCGATGCGTTTATGCCGGTGACCATTGCGTACAGGCGATTGAGGCGCTTGAGCTGATCTTCCGCCGCCTTCCTTTCGGTTTGATCCCTTGCCACCCGCCAAGCGGAGACGGCGGCGATCAATAGTGCCATGGCGCTTCCCACGATCAGGGCGACCTTGGTCTCGCTATAGCGGTTCAAGGCGGCTGAATTGCGTTCGCGCAGCAGCTGTTGCTCGTCCACCTCCATGTCATGAGCCGCGACGCGAAATGCCTGCAGAAGGGGATCGTCCTGCCCGCTGCGAATGAGGGCCGCCGTCTCCCCGGCAGCCGGTGTCCGGCGCAGTTTGACCATGGTGTCATCACGTTGGGCCATCCGTTGCAGCAAATCGGCGATGTTGCTCAGGCGATTTTGCTGAAGTGGGTTATCCGCGGTCAGTGCCCGCAGGGTTCTTTGTTCGTCGTCAACCAACGATGTATTGGCGCGCGACCATTGGAGAAATGTGTCGGCGCCGCTCAACGCGAAATTGCGGTACCCACTCTCCATATTTTCCGTCCCCATGCGCAGGACCGCGAGATGTTCAAGCACCTCATTCGTATGCTGTGCCCATCGGGCACTTTCAGAGGACGAGAGAACGCTGCGGTAGGCGATGATGCCCACGATGAGAAGCACTGTCATGACCGCGCCGAACGCGGCCTGCACATTCAGAGTGAGTGGCGATTGCAATTTCATCTAGATCCGTGAGAATCAAGGGCCGGTGCGCACGATGGGCCCCGGTCTTCTATTTGAACAGGCGATCCGTGTCGACCGCGCACTCGAATATTTGAACAGGCGATCCGTGTCGACCGCGCACTCGAACCCTTCGATTCTAACGCGGCCGGTCGGTTCCGCCCTGAGACTCGTCCGAGTTAAACAGGTAATTGTGCTCAATGGCGCCGCATGTCGCTAGGGCCTACTCCCCCAATTTACCTTGGTCTGTTCTCCTACACTGCCCAGGCACGCGCGTCATCCCGGTTGGTCGTACTCGAAATTCGGCTGCTTGTCCTTGCTGGTGGTTCCGAACGAATAGACAAATCCGACGTAGAGAATCCGGCCGCGAACGGTGCGCTGGTATTCCTGCGTGAATGCCGGCGAGGTGGAGAATCTCTGAAAGCGCTGGCCGTTGAAGAGATCCGAGACGGTGGCCAGCGCGGTCAATTCCGGGCCCAGCTGGTGCTTGTAGCCTAGATTTACGAGGTTGATGGCGCTCACAAATCCCTGCGGGGTCAAGCGCTTGTCGGTGCGGGTAAAGGTGATCTGCGCAGAGTCTGCGGGGGTCGGCCGGTAATCGAGCTTGGCCTTCGCGTTGAGACCGGTGGTCGACTGCAATCCTGATATTCCGAGCCCCGTCGCATCGATCTGGCTGTAGAAAAGGTTGCCGCTGACGCTTGCGTTGAGCTTCGGGAGGATACGGCCGTTCGAGGTGAATTCGAGTCCGGCCGAATCGCTCTTCGGCAGATTGGTCTTCGTCGTCAGCGACAGACCGTTGCCGAGATATTCGGTCAGGTCGGTTACGCTATCGCGATTCAGGCGGTAATACCCGGTCAGGCCATAACTTACGCCGCCACCTTGGAACCCGTAGCCGGCTTCATAGGACTGTGTGTACTGGGGCCTGAGGTTGGGGTTACCGGCGACCAGGTTCGGCGTGTATTCGTGATCGACGTAGGGGTTTAGATTGCTGGGATCGGGGCGGGTTACGCGGCGGCTCGCTCCGAATGACAGCGTCGAGTCGTCGGACAGACTGCGATCGACGTGCAGGCTGGGATAGATTTCGAAGTAACTGCTGGTGGTCGAGATGCCGTCGGTCAGCTGCTGCGCATCGGTACGAGTCAACTCCGCCCTCAATCCACCGAGCCAGGTCCAGGCGCCCATACTCGCCTGATAGCTCGCGTACACGGCGTTGATCTGCTGCCTGTACTTGAAATCGTTGGTGAGGTTCGGGTCGATGGTCTGTGCGCCGCTCAACGGATCAACGTTGCTGCCGACATTGCCGAACCGGAAGTCGTCCTGCTCGAAGGCATAACCCATTTTCAGAGAGCGCGTCCGCGAGACCGGGAGCGCATAGTCGGCGCCAAACTCGGTGGTGCCGTGATCCTCGTGGAAGGTGAGGTTGTTGTAGAAGGTTGCCGACGGCGGCACAAACGAGTCGTTGGTGTAATCGTAATGTTCGAACTGTCGAGAGGTGGATCGATGCAGCGAGAACTCCAGCGTCTCGTCCGGTTGCCTGAGCTTTTGAGTAAACCGTAGTTTCTCATCATAGTCCGTCTCCGGGTCGTGCCCCGAACTGAAGCGCCTCGAGGAGCTCGTTTCAGTTCCGGCTGGGGTACTGCCATCATTGAGCTGCGTGTAGGTGCGCAGACCCCCGCGATCGGCCCACTTCACCGACCCGCTGATGGACTGCCGGTCATTCAACGCATAGTCGGCGGAGAGTCCCAGCGTCGGCACCTCGCGTCGAACCCTTTCGCTGATGGAACTCTTCGAGTCGATCAGCACCCCCGTCGTCGGGTCCGGCGCCCTCACGTCCGACTGGATGAGTCGCTGCCGATAGTCCTGTCGATAACCGGCGGTGGCGGAAACTGTCAACGGCCCGGAACTGTAGCCGCCATCTGCGCCAACGACGTAGCGGCCGCCGCTGCCGAGGCTGCCTTGAAGCGAACCGGATGCGCCTGCTGCTCGTTTCTTGCGGGTGATGATGTTGATCACGCCGGCGGCACCGTCGGCCTTGAACTGGGCGGGAGGCGTCGTGAGAATCTCGATGCGTTCGATGTCCTTGGCCGGGATCGATTGCAGATTGTCTCCCGCTGACGAACCGGAGAACTGCGTCGACGGTTTGCCGTCGATCAAGATCAAAACATTGCTGTCGCCGCGCAGCGAGACGATGCCATCCGGATCCACGTCGACAGAAGGGATCACGTTCAAAATATCACTCAAGGTCCCGAAGGTGCTTTGCACATCCGACGCCACGCTGTAGACCTTGCGGTCTATCAGCGTCTCGACCGAGAGTTTCTCGGCGCTAACCACGATGGATTCGACTTCCGGGGGCGCCGGAGCAGGCGACGGCTCCGCCGCTTCGCAGGCGACGGAGCAGGCGGCCGTGATGGCCACAGCCCGCAGGCCGATAAAGCAAACGAGCTGGAATATTGAGCGGGCAGATTGGGCGCGCCCAACCGGAATCTTGAAAGTCACCGACGCCACTTTATAGCGAAGAGCGGCCGCGCGCACGCATTCCAGCGAGCGAATCTCAACTTTGTGTTGCAGAGTCGGCCGCAAGGGATCGCGCCAACCGAACCCCGCATTTGATCCCGGAGCGGGTTTATTTTCGCTTGTTTGCCACCGCCGCACGCCCGAAACGCAGAATTGGTGTCTGTGGATAACTTGGACTTCCAATTGCGATAGCATCGTGGCCCTCAGCAGCGCGGAGCCACCCTAGAAAATGAGCAATCAGGCAATAATCCCGCAGGAACTTGCCAGTCCAGAATCGGAGATTGAACTTCTGGCGCGCGAGACCGACACGCCGGTCGAAATCGTTCATGAGATCTACACGATCGAGCGCGCGAAACTCGATCGGGCCGCCAGAATCAAAACCTATGTGCCGGTGCTCATTCACCGGCACGTGAAAGAACTGTTGCAAACGCGCCGTAGCTCAATTCACTAGAGTACACACTGAGAAATTCGATGACGAGCCACGCAGCCACCTTCAGCCGCGGCGCAGCCGCCCTTCTCCTGGCAACCCTCTGGCAGGGCGCCCTCTCCCACGCAGCCGAGACGGCCGCACCGCCCGCCATGCCACCCATGGCGCCGGCCGGCCAGTACCAGATCGACAAGTCGCACGCCAGCCTGCTGATGCGCGTGAGTCATCTGGGCTTTTCCACCTACACGACGCGCTTCAGCCGCTTCGATGCGCAGTTGACGTTCGACCCGGGCAACATTCCTGCTTCCAAGGTCCTCACCACCATCGACGCCTCATCGTTCGAGATGGACGCGGCGCCACAGATGTGCTTCGACATCATGAAGGGACCGCAGATGCTCGATACCGTCAAGTTCCCGCAAATTGTCTTCAAGTCTGAACGGATCCGGATGACGGGCGCGAAGTCGATGGAGATCTCAGGGACGCTCACGCTCCACGGGGTCACACGCCCGATGGTGCTCACGGCCACCTTCAACGGGGGCTATGCCGGGATACCCAATATGGACCCGCATGCCCGCATTGGGTTTTCAGCGCACGGATCGTTCAAGCGCTCGGATTTTGGCATCACATTCGGCATACCCGCCCCGGGCACCACGATGGGAGTCGGTGACCTGATCGACTATTCGATCGAAGCGGAGTTCATCGGTCCTGCGCTGGCGGCCCCTGCCGCCGAGACACACTAAGAGCCGCCATACTTGCGCAGGTGGCTTTTTCCCCTGCTCGCGGTGGCGGCAGTTCCGAGCCTGGCACAATCCAACTTCACGTTCCCCGCCTATCCGCAGGACCCCGCAGGTCAGGTGCAAACGGTACAGGTAAGCGTCGCAACCGAGCCCGGCGCTGCCCGTCGCTTCACTCTGACGACATCCGCCGAGCAGCGCGACGATGGACCCAAAGAGCGCAGCATCGTCGAAGCCTCGCGCGCGCCGGCCGTGCACAGTTCCAGCCTGCTGTTCGATGCGCTTTTTGCCCAGGCCATCGATGATGCACGCCTGGACAGCGTGGGCTCGATCCGTGACGCGGCCTACAACGCAGGCCAACCCATCGTCTGCGAATGCTTCCAGACCGGCGAGAAATGGACCTACGTCTGGACGCGCGACTTAAGTTATTCGGCGGACTTGTCGCTCGCCGTGCTCGACCCGCTCCGCGTTCGAAACTCCCTGCTGTTCAAGATCAGCGCTTTTCGCAGCGGCCTCGCTGCGCCACCGGAGCTGCCTGCAGGCAGCTTGCAGATCGTCCAGGATACCGGCACGGGCGGCAGCTGGCCCGCGAGCAGTGATCGCATGGCTTGGGCGCTTGGAGCTGAAGCCGTGCTGAACACGCTGCAAGAACCGGCGCGAACCCGTTTCGCGGTCGAGGCTTACCGCGCGCTGCGCGGCAGCGTGGAGGCGGATCGTGCGGCTATTTTTGACGCGAGCGATGGCCTTTACACCGGTGAACAGTCGTTCCTGGACTGGCGTGAACAAACTTACGCGCCCTATGTCGTGAAGGATCTCACTCAACTCGCGCAGTCAAAGGCACTGTCCACGAACACGCTGCAGTACCGAGCACTGCGGCTGGTGTCGGCCCTTGCAAGGGAACGCGGCGACGCCGCGCTCGCGGCTCGATATCGGCGCTGGGCCGACGCGCTCAAGATCGCAATCAATCGGCATTTCTGGATGGCCGAGTACGGTCTCTACGCCAGCTACATGACGGCCGATGCACCGGCCATCCCGGTGGCCAAATTCGACCTGCTCGGCGAAGCCCTGGCGGTGACCTCCGGCATCGCGAATCCTGCGCGGGCGCGAGGCATCGTGGCTCACTATCCGCACGCGCCGCTGGGTCCTCCGGTCTACTACCCGGAGCAGCCGGGCGTTGCGATCTATCACAATCGCGCCGGCTGGCCGTTTGTGACTGCGTTCGATCTCGAGGCTGCGGCCCAGGTCGCCAATGTCGCCGTCGCCGACAACGCCTTCGACTCACTGGTCAGGGCCGCGGCGCTGCATCTGACCAACACGGAAAATCTCGAGTGGCTGACGGGACGTACGCAATACGATGATGGTCCGGTCATCAACTCGCCGCGACAGCTGTGGTCGGTCGCGGGTTACATCGACATGGTTGCCAAGGTCATCTTCGGCTACCACGTGGAAGAGCGCGGGTTTCGCATTCGGCCCTTTCTCACCGCGCACATGCGCGCCGTCCTCGACGGCGACACGGCAACGTTGGTAAACCTCTCCTACAAAGGCCGCGGATTGACGATCGAATTGCATCTGCCGCCCGCGGAACCGGCCGGGTACCACCCGCCGGCGCAAATCACGCTCAATGGACGTGCGGTGACCGGCCTGATCAGCTCATCGGAACTGAAAGCCGAGAACAGGATTATCGTGACCTTCCGCCCAACCAGGACCGGTGATGATCGCATCCGCCGGGTCGCGGCGGTCGCGCCGAATTCGCGCGACGATCCCCGGGTGTTTGCGCCCCAGGCACCTTCAATCGATGTTGTCATGACCGAACGACACGCGAGCCTTGCCATCGAGGCAGTCACCGCCGCGCCTCAGGCACTGCGCTACGCGATCTGGCGCGACGGTGTACTCAAGGTGCAAAACCTGAATGCCCGCGCGTGGCTCGATCCGCAGCGCCTGACGCCGCAACGGCGTCATTGCTATCGCGTGGTGGCGAGCTACGCCGACAGCGGCAATGCCTCGCATCCCTCCGCGGCGAATTGTATCGGCGGCGCAACCCGAACAATCAGCCGGCCGGCGCCTGCGCCACTGACGGCGCGCGTCGCCGGCAGCAATTCGGCTGCCTTGAAGTTCAGCGTGCAGAGCGCAGGCAGGTACGCGCTGTCGCTGACTTACGACAACCACGCCCATGACATCAACACGGGTGTAACGAATGCCGTGAAACGTGTTGAACTGCTGAACCAGCAGGGCCGGATTGTTGCAACGGGCGTGGTGCAGATGCCGCACATCCAGCCCGAAGGCGCTGCGCACCCAGACCGGCAATCAACGGAGTTGCGCCCCTTCCTGGCTGCCGGTGAGTA
>Ga0210407_10004501_pt1 | contig 10965 bp, 9 predicted proteins | sample IncBWC27MmetaG_FD_150860 | JGI IMG/M metagenome (GOLD analysis project Ga0210407, IMG submission 150860) | Forest soil microbial communities from Barre Woods Harvard Forest LTER site, Petersham, Massachusetts, United States - Inc-BW-C-27-M | ecosystem: Environmental > Terrestrial > Soil >... | reverse complement strand
CGCGAAGTACAACCGGCTACGATCGTGTTGGTACGCTGCACCGACCTTGATCGTGCCAGCTTCCCGTCTTGTTATCTGCTCCAGCATCTCTTTGCCCTGAGCACTACTACTAGCGTGCACTACTAAGATGATGCGTTTCGCAGTTGAAGACAATGGCACAACAGGGGATAGCTATGGCACGTCAGGGCCATACGACTGGAATCCTGCTTGGGGCCAAAAAAGCGGCCTTATGGAAGCCGCAGTTCCCCAACTACCGAGCTCTTTTCTTCCCGTGCTTTCTGCAAGATACAGAAAACAAAGCCTCAGGGCTTAGTCGGCGCCGGCGAATCTTTGAACAGCGAGCGATACTTGGGATCCTCTTCGATATCCATTTGCCAGGCATCTTTACCGTTGGTTATGAGATAGCTCCGGAATCCTGTCAGCCACAGGAATTCGTTGGCCGGGGAGTTGACGCCCTCGGTGAAAAATCTTTCGGCCCATTCTTCGGTCGCCTTCTTGTTCTGCACAACCAGAGCGGGCCCGCCTTCGTAGTTCTCATCCACCGTTGCGTAGATCGATCCGCCAAATCTCCGGTGAACGCCTTCCGCGGCCACTCTCCTTCGCTCAGGGGTGTCCCACTGCGAGCTTGGTCTCCGCGGAGTGCCGGTCACCGCTGGGGCCATGCCGTTTGTAGTCTTTGTTGCACCCTCGACTGAACTCTCGGCCGCCATTCCCCTGCTTACCGGTTCGCCCGCGCTCAGCGGACGAATGCATGCCTCCCACTGCGCAGAGTGACAAGCATAGATCAAGAACAAGGGCAGATCCCGAGGCTGTACGGTGTATCCCGCTTTCTCGATAGCGTAAACATCCGCGTACTCGGAAAGTACAATCGCATTCCCCTTCTCGGCTCGAATCCGAAATTGCCGCGTCGAAGGCTCATAATTCGCGTAGCTGTAACAGTGTCCGACACAAGCCCGGTCAACCATGTGCGACAGCGGATCCACTGGAACCGACAAAACCGGAAGTGCGCTTATCACCCGTTGTCCGAATGGGAGTTGTGCAACCTTCGCATCCACGCTGTCTTCCCAGCGGTTGAGTTCACGGGTGTCCGCGTACAACATCACAGAAAAGGCTGCCACAATTACGACCATCGCAACCTTCTCGTAAGTTCGAAGTGGAATCTGGGCAAGCAGGGCGCAGGCCATAATGCCCGCAGGCAGGGAAAAACGATTGGCGACGTAGCCGAAGGCTACTGCGTACTGCGGAAAGAAAACATCGTTCGGGAGCAGCGCGACAGCGGCCGCGTTGAGCACCCAAAGCTGGAAAGGCATGCCGAGGAGCAGTTTTGTCCAGCCATAGGTTGTGATCAATCGGATGACGAGCAAGATCGAAACCAGCAATACTGGCGCGACGATGTACAGATATTTCAGCCCGAAGATGAGTGCCTGGTCGGCTCCACTCGTCGACAATATCTGTTGCCAGAACCAACGACACTGAAAGCGGCTCATTAGTACATATCGGGCAGCCCCTAGAACCACGACACCCAGCCCCATGGTTATCAGGAGTTGCCGCGGCTGCCGCTTGCGAGCGATCGCGAGATATGCAACCGTGCCCACTGCCCATACCGCAGGGAAAGGGTGGGTCATCCAGGCGAGACCCATGAGTGGACTGGCGGCCAAGCCTATCCGCCACCCCCTGCGCCAGAAGATCGTCAAATACCAGAGGCAAAATCCGAATGAAAGATAGAAATTGAAAAACCCTATCTCGTAGAAGAACCCAAAAGTGAACATCCAAACGCATGGCAGGATCAGCCACCAGTTTTTTCTGCCTGCCAGGGTAGAGATGAATGTGATCGCTCCCCAGCCGAAAATGAGCACCGCCGCCGAGACTAGAATTCTTTGGGCAAGGCCGGGTCCCGCGTGTTCTAACAGCCACTGCAAGGTTACATCCGTCAACACGTTGTTGGTTCGGTGATCGATCCAGAGTCCCGGAGCCTTTCCTTGAGCAATTAACGTCGCCAGCCAGGCGTTGTACAAATGGCTGGAGAGGTCGCCAGCCTGAATGCGTGATTGCCAAAAACAAGGAACAAGGAGTATGACGGAGATCACTGTAACCCGGAGTACGTCACGCCAATGCTTCGGAGGGTTCAGTGGTTGGGAAGCCTCATCCTCCTGCGCACTCAACCCTGAATCTGCCGTGTCACCGCCTGGCATTACTTTCAATCAATGCCCTCCCAATGATTCAACGACGGCGTCATGAAACTTAGGACGGAGTTGCTTGATAGCTTGATTGCTGCAGTCGGGCCAGGTGCGGTTGGTGAGTAAGATTATGGAAAGCTGACGTTCCGGGTCGATCCACAGCGAGGTCCCAGTGTAGCCGAGGTGGCCGAACGAAGCGGCCGAGAAATATTTTCCGGATTGCGATGGGGACGACGGCGTGTCCCAGCCCAGGGCGCGGGTAGTGCCCAGTGGGGAAGACTCGCGGCGGGTGAACAGCGCCAAGGTATCCGGGCGAAGAATGGGGCGTCCGCCAGCGAGCATGACATTGGCAAAGATAGCGACGTCTTCCGCGGTGGCAAACACGCCTGCGTGCCCGGCGACACCTCCCATCACGCTGGCATTTTCGTCTTGCACTTCTCCCTGAATGATGCGGTGGCGGAAAGATTGATCAGTCGCTGTGGGCACCAAGGAAACTCGCCAAGCCGCGGGAGGATTGAACGCAGTGTGCGTCATGGCCAGCGGCCCGAAAACTTCATGCTGGCACAAATGGTCGAGGGATTCCTCCGCGATACGCTCAAGCGCGACTCCGAGGAGGATGAAACCGATATCGCTGTACTCAGTTCTGTTGCCAGGATTGGCGGTGAGCGGAGTGGCGAGGGCGGCGGAAAGAAGCGCGTCTCGCGTCTGGGCTCGCAAGAAGAGCTTTTCGTACGCGGGCAAGCCCGACGAGTGAGCCAGCAGCATCCGCAATGTAACGCCGTCGCGTCGGGGATCTTCCCCGGCGAACTCTGCCAGTATCGCCACGACGGGCAGGTCGAGGTCGAGGAGGCCGCGTTCGTAGAGAATCATAGCCATGCTGGTGGTGGCGACTACTTTGGTTACGGAAGCAAGATCAAAAATAGTCTCTGTGGTCACTTCCGGCGAATCGGATTCGTAGGTGAAACGACCGAAGGCCTTCAGTCCCACGAGGCTGCCACGGTGCGTGATGGCGACGGAAGCTGCGGGGAAGGCGCGATTTGCGATGGCCTGTTGTATCAATTCAAAAGCGGCAGAGAATACCGAGTCCTGCTGTTGATGAGCCGGAGCGGGTAAACATGCGGGAGTTTTGGTGGTAGGCAAAGGTTCGTTGGCCCGATGTTCGGTTTATAACAAAGTTCTAGAGGCGGGTAAAGGTGACGATCGCCTCCAGGGCTTGCAAGTCTCGCTATGGTGGCACCTCGCCGGGTAGTGAGGAAGTGGACACGTCCGTCATAACCGGTTTTCCATGGGGTAGCGTGATGCCGTCCTGCAGCAGTAGAGCGTCGTAAATGGGCACATGCCGCCAATGACGTGCAAGGGCGAAGGCGCTCATGTTTGCAATCATTAAAGGAAGAATGAGGCCGTAGCTCCCAGTCATTTCGAAAATGATCAAAACCGAGGTCATCGGCGCGCGAACGATTCCGGCAAAGACGGCGCCCATGCCAACCAGGGCAAAAGCCCCGATCGAATCCGTCGGATGATGGAAAATTCTTACGTCCCAATGTCCGATCACTCCCCCGAGCATTCCGCCAATGAACAAGGATGGCGCAAAAATTCCGCCACAGCCCCCGCTGCTATAGGAGCAAACGGTCGCGGCGAGTTTCAGCAGGCAGAGACCCGTCAACACCTTCAGGGGTAGTGAACCAGTCAGTGCCAACGCCAGGGTCGGGTAGCCTCCGCCCGTGATTCCGTCCTGCTTAAGCCATAACAGCCCCAACACCGCCAGACTCCCAGTCAACGCCCCACCGATCGCGGGGTGTACCCATTTAGGTACGGCGGTGAATTGCTTGAAACCGGAGCGCAGGCGAAGGAGCGAATCGGTGAAAGCCACAGAAGCGATTGCCGATAGCAACCCGAGAATCGCGTACGACACCAGCGAAGACGCCGAACCAAGTGTGTAGGTTCGCGGTATTTCAAATACGGGATGCTGTCCCAGGACGCTGCGCTCCACCGCGGCGGCGATGGCGGCAGCGACGATCACACCCGAGAGCATGGTCTGGTCCAGGTCGCCAATGACCTCCTCGAGAGTGAAGGTCACGGCGGCAATTGGAGCATTGAATGCAGCGGCGATGCCGGCTGCGACTCCCACGGCCGCCATGCGCCGCTGGCTCTGTCGCGAAAGCGACGACACTCGGGCCAAGAGGCTGGAGATTCCCGCACAAATCTGCACTGTCGGACCCTCGCGGCCGAGAGAACCTCCGCTGCCGATTTGAATAATCCCAAGGATGAACTTACCGACGGCATCGCGGAACGGGACTCGTCCCGAATGCATCGCATAGGCAAACTTCACTTGGGGAACACCACTGCCAACTGCGCCTGGAACCCAGTAATGCAAAGCCAGTCCGACAATCAGGCCACCCATGGCAGGAGTAAGAATGCCCCAGAGGATCCAGCGGAAGTGCGGAGCCGCCAAGGCACGATCAATCAGGAGCGCCTGGGCTTTGTCGATGCCAAGGTGGAACGAAACGGCTGCGAGTCCACAAAGGGCACCGCTAAGGATGGTGAGCCCAAGTAGCCGCTGGCGTTCGGTCGGAGTTACTCGAAGGAGAAGCGAGTGCAGCGTTTCCTGGAAAAACCTTGAATTTGGGCGAACTGGCAGAGACTCATTGCTCCGATAGAACGGATTTGATCCTTTAGTATAGGAGATGTCGTTTTCAAAATGACGCGCTTTCGCGGTCGGAAACCGGTTGATAAACGCGATCATCTGGCAGTTCGCTGTAGCGGAAGTAGTGCCCCTTACTTCAGTTTGTTGAGTGGTTTAGGGAGCTTGTGTACAGTCAGAGTATCCGCATGATCCGCCAGAATTCGTGTCTCCTACGATACTTCTCGGGCTTTGTGGCGATGGCCTTATTGCTGGCTGCCGTCTCGCCGGCTCAGGTCGTTGCAGCAAAACAGACGGTTACAGCGTCTAACCGTCTCAGCGTGCTCGACGGCATCGCGCAAGCGGCCATCCGCGACGAGCAGATTCCGGGTGCGGTGGTGTTGATCGGGCACGATGGCCAGGTGGTTTACCGCAAGGCGTTCGGTGAGCGCTCGCTGGAGCCCCGGCGCGAGCCTATGACGGTGGACACGATTTTCGATCTGGCTTCGCTTACCAAAGTGGTCGCGACCACTACGGCCGTAATGCAACTGGTGGAGAAAGGTCAGATTCGCGTCAACGAGCCGGTAGCAAAGTATATTCCGGAGTTCGCGGAGAATGGCAAGGAGGAAATTACGGTTCGCGAACTGCTTACGCATTACTCCGGCCTGCCCGCGGATCTCGATCTGGCGCAGCCTTGGCAAGGTCGCGAAACCGCATTGCGCATGGCCTACGCACTGAAGCCTGTATATGCGCCGGGATCGCATTTCTTGTACAGCGACGTCAACTTCATCGTGCTGGGTGCGCTGGTGGAGCGGGTGTCGGGAACGCCGCTTGGCGAGTACTGCCAGAAGAATATCTTCGCGCCGCTGATGATGACGCATACGCGTTTTGTGCCGCCGGCATCATGGTTGCCGAAGATTGCGCCGACGCAGTATGACGAGGAACATGACACGATGCTGCGCGGAGTCGTTCATGACCCGACCGCCCGGCGGATGGGTGGAGTGGCGGGGCATGCCGGCCTGTTCTCGTCCGCGGACGATCTTGCGAAGTTTGCCCAGGCGATCCTGAATGGCAGCACGATTCTGTCCCCCTTAATAGTCGAGAAAATGACCACGCCCCAGCAGCCGCCGACATCGCAGGCGCTGCGCGGGTTTGGCTGGGACATCGATTCTCCGCTCTCCAGCAATCGTGGCGATCTGTTGCCGGTGGGATCGTTTGGGCACACCGGGTTCACCGGAACTTCGTTGTGGATTGATCCGACGACCAGAACGTTCATCATCGTGCTAAGCAATGCGGTTCATCCTCGGGGGAAGGGAAGTGCAGTGGCCTTGCGCTCGAAGATCGCGACGGCGGTGGCCGCGGCTTTACCGCTCACTTCATCTGAAACGGACAACCTTCGATGCCAGAGCATCACGGGCTACAACGAGGCCGAGACGGCGTCGCGCCGGGTTGCGTCTCGCAACGGAACCGTGCGGACCGGACTTGACGTCCTCGAGGCCCATGGCTTTGATCTGATTCGCAGCGCCTCCGAGAAAAAGAAAATTGGACTGCTCACCAACCAGACCGGTGTTGATTCGCAGGGACGCCGCACCATTGATGTGCTAGCGCAAGCGCCAGGTGTTTCGCTCGACGCCATCTTCAGCCCTGAGCATGGCGTGACAGGCACTCTGGATACCACCGACATTAGCAACTCCAAGGATGCGGACACGGGCGTTCCGGTATACAGCGTGTACGGAGGAACGGATGCGGCGCGGCGGCCGTCGCTCGAAGTCTTGCAGACCCTCGATGCAGTGGTGGTAGATATTCAGGATGCAGGGGCGCGTTTCTACACCTACGAAACTACGCTCGGATATTTTCTGGAAGCGGCGGCCAAGGCAGGAATTGAAATCATCGTCCTCGACCGGCCCAATCCGATTACCGGGTCGTTTGTGCAGGGGCCGATTTCCGATCCCGGGCATGAGAGTTTTACCAACTATGCGGCCGTGCCCGTTCGTCATGGAATGACCATGGGCGAGCTGGCGAAAATGTTTAATGGCGAGCGCAACACCAATGCACGCTTGAAGGTCGTCCCGCTGGAGGGGTGGATGCGCGGCGACTGGTACGATTCGACTGGGATGGCATGGATCAATCCTTCGCCGAATCTTCGCAGTCTCACTGAGGCGACGCTGTATCCAGGCGTGGCACTGGTCGAGGGTACAAATGTTTCGGTTGGACGAGGCACGGATACTCCCTTCGAGCTGCTGGGCGCGCCATGGATCAATGCCGGCGAACTGGCGCCGTATTTGAATGCAAGAAGCATTTCCGGCGTGCGCTTTGTGCCCGTGAGTTTTACGCCCACCGCCAGCGCCTACGCGGGGCAGAAATGCCAGGGGGTGAACATTATTCTGGTCGAGCGCAATGCCTTCGACGCGCCGGAGTTGGGAGTGGAGTTGGCGTCGGCTCTGCACAAGCTTTATTCGGAGCAGTTCCGTATGGAGCGGATGATCGATCTGCTGGTGAATCAGTCGACCTACGACGCGATTGCAAAGGGCGAAGATCCGCGGCGCATCGCGGAAGACTGGCGGGAGCCCCTGGAGAAGTTCCAGCAACTGCGGCAGAAATATCTGATCTACAAGTAAACTGTGGCCGCGACCGAAACGTTGCAAGCAACATTTCTACCGTAGAGACGTAGCTAGCTACGTCCCGGCGTGCGCCCAGCCCTTATATTGGCTAGAATGGTTGCGGCGCTCGACCTGACTCGCCGGGAGCGCAATGCCGCCATGGAAGCCGCCAGCCCAAAGATTCCGATGCCGAATCCGTTCTACCGCTGTGCCGGTCCGAACTGCGGCCTGCTCAAGCGATCCACCGACCGCTGGTGGTTGATGTGGACTTCTTTCGGCGAGTACCACCGGCCCGTGTTGTACTTATGTCCGTGGGATGAAGAGATCGCCGCCCGGGAAGGCACTCTGCACGTCTGCGGGGAGTTGTGTGCGCAGAAGCTGCAATCCCAGTACATGGGAAATGTGCGAGAAAATGAACTCAAACGCTCGGCGCGGTAAATTTTGGACGCCGTTCGTTGTGGCTAACGTTCTTGGTTTTTCTCGCATCGTACTTGCATCGGAGTTGGCGCCCGGGCAGAGTCTTCGTGGAGGTGTTTTTGTGCGCTTAATGTTGTTGGCATTGCTCCTCGCCGCATTGGCGTCAGCTCAGTCTAGTCCTGCTACAAAACAAGCTACCGATGGCAGCACGCCCGCAAACAGTGCGACCGAACTCACCATCCCCTCCGGAACCAAGGTTCCGGTGGCGCTGAAACATGCGGTATCGAGCAAGGGGACGCGGGAGGGCGATGCAGTTTACGCCGAGACCACATTTCCGGTCGTGTCCAATGGCCGGGTTCTGATTCCAGCCGGCACTTTTGTTCAGGGAAGAGTCAGCAACATCCAGCGCGGTGGACGCATTAAAGGCCGCGCCGAAGTCCTGATGCACTTCACGACTTTGATCTATCCCAGCGGCTACACGGTGTTGCTACCGGGCGCCGTCGAAAATGCGCCGGGAGTGGACAAAACGTCCGTCAAGGACGAGGAAGGCACGATCCGCTCGGACAGCCAGACGGGCCAAAAAGTTGGGACCGTCGCCAGCACCGCAGGGACTGGAGCAGTGGTTGGCGGGCTGAGCAATGGAGGCAAAGGCGCGTTGATTGGCGCCGGAGTTGGGGGCGCGGTCGGAACTGCGATCGCTTTGCTGACTCGCGGCAACGACGTAAAGCTGGATGCAGGCACGACTTTGGAGATCGTGATCCAGCGCGATGTTCCCCTGGATGCCAGCCGCGTGCCCGCGACCACTAGGTCATATCCATCCTCACAGTAAGCAATCGCGCGTTTGTGTGGCCCACCCTTTACGTGGTTGTCGGATGCTTGGTCACAGCAACGCCGGCAGCCACATCTTGCGCCATTTCCCGCCGCCGTTCCGGTCCTTTGCGGTTCTCGAGGACGCGCACGCGCCGGGCAGGTACGTTCGTTGGTGTCAACCGAACAATGCGTCCGTCGCTGACTTCTATAAAAAACCGAAACCAGTCGGTGCGGAACATCCGGCCCGAGGAATAAAAAGTTACCGAAGCCGCGATGAGTCCCTCGAAATCCGCACCCGTGCAAACTACCAAACGTCTCCCAATGTCCTGAGTCCAACTCATCCCGCCCACCAGCGGATCGTTCAGGAAACAGCGTTCGAAGGGCACGGCCTGGGTAATCTTCCTTATCTGCATCAGTTGCAGCAAGACCGAAATCTTGGCCAAATTGGTGACCACGATTCGAGTCTCGCTGGACGAGACCCGCTCCATCTTGATATGCAGTTCGGGCGACCATTCGCGCTCGAACTCCTCGCGGGCTAGGGCCAGACCTTTGTCGGCAGCCTCGGCGTAGCGAAGGGTGGCACGCGCCAGAATCACGCTAAGAACACAAGTAACCACCGTCGCCACCAGCGGGATGGAATTGACTAGGCCAGAAAATGGGATGCTGTACGAGTTCATCCACTGGATGTGCATAGAACCGTTTGGCTCCTCGCCGTGCAAACCGCAATCGTGGTTAAGTCGTCGGGGGGACGATTCCTGCCTGCGATGGAACTCTGCTCAATGCTCGGAAAAGTCTAAAGCGCGCGCCGGGACTGGCTCCAGATGCACATGGTACAGAGCCTAGATCCCCAATAGAGTCGGGTCTTTGGTAATGGTTACAGCGGCACGGGTTATGTTGAGAAACTCACAGCCACTTCTTACCCTTGAAGTGCTGAAGGCCCGCGTCCGTCAGTCGCTTCAGTTCGGAGAGCATTTCCGGCTCCGGATCGGTCTTGAAATTGAAGCAGGTTTTCCCCTGCATGTGCTTCTTCAGTGCAGCAGAGATGGTCTTCGTGAGCGCCGGGTTCATGTAGAGCGCGATCAGATGAAAGCTCACATACGCCTTGCCCAGACGCACCGAGGCAAAGTACAAGGGTTTCCCTTTATCTTTAGGGAAGGGTGATGGGGACTGGGTAACGAGAGTGTACTCGATGGCTGTGTCCGTCTTTACGGACAGGCGCTTGGCGTTTTTTCCAAGCACGGATTTCAGCGTCGCGAACGCAGCCTCAAAATCGCCAGCCATGGCGCCCAGTTTACTAGAAGTGGAATATTCGTGCTGGCGCCCGCCCGCCGTTTATTTCAAAGTAAACATGGCGTTCACATGCGCCGTCACCGAGGTAGTTTGCGGGCTGAAGCCTTCGGTCGGCGCGGGCGCGGCTTGCGCCATCGCAGCCATCGGCGCCATCCGTTGCATAGGCACCGGACGGATGTTCTCGAACGTATCCACGGATGCGTAAGATAGCTCGCCGAGGACGCGTCCCCCGGCGTGAGCTACGGCCTCCGCGGATGCGCGGGCGCGGCGATACGCGTCCTCCACTGCTTTGGTCTTGGCAGCGTCTACGTCATCAAGTTGGTAAGTAATGGATTGGTCGTCGGTGACGTCCGCGTCGGATAGTTGCTGCACGATGGGCGCAATCTTCGTAAAATCCTTCAGCTTCAGCGACACGTTCACATTTACCCGGTACGCCACCAGTTTGCGTTTTGCCTTCGTGTAGTCGTAGACGGGTTCAATGGAGAAATAGCCGATCTTCGCCGTCGCGGGATCGATGCTGTTGGATCGCAGAATCTGCCGCACCTGCTCAGCGGCTTTCGAGGCTCGATCATAGGCCGCCTTCGAGTTGTCCTCCTGCGCGGAAATGTTGAATTGCACCAGCGCCGAATCCGGATTCGCCTCAAACTTTCCATCCGCTCCAACCACAACGGTGTTCGCTTGAACCGTGATCGAAGGATGATCCTGCCCGAGAGCAATTCCGCCAGCGAGAATTAGAACCACGAGCAAATTCACAACCGCTTTCATAAACGCCTCCCGCTCCGGCAACAAACGAAACGATACACGACTCGCAACCAATACAAGAACGCAAAACTCAAGACAACTTGCGGCCAATGAGAATCGATACGGCCTTCAGCCCCGGGGGGCGCGTCAAGGCAGCCCAAAAGCATACAGCGAACTTCCCGCCGCGATCGCAACATACTCTTTCCCATCAACCGCAAAGGCCATGGGAGAAGCATATACCGCTCCGCCCATCTGGAAATGCCATAGCACTTTCCCGGTAACCGCATCCAGCGCGATGAAATTCCCCTCC
>Ga0210407_10004499_pt1 | contig 10967 bp, 14 predicted proteins | sample IncBWC27MmetaG_FD_150860 | JGI IMG/M metagenome (GOLD analysis project Ga0210407, IMG submission 150860) | Forest soil microbial communities from Barre Woods Harvard Forest LTER site, Petersham, Massachusetts, United States - Inc-BW-C-27-M | ecosystem: Environmental > Terrestrial > Soil >... | reverse complement strand
CGCGGTTCTTCTCGTCCGGCCGCAGGTCGGCGATCAGGTCGCCCTCGAACACCGCCCGGGTCTGGAGGGTCTCGAGGCTCAGCGCGCCCCGCTGGTGCCGCAGGGTCTTCATCGCTTGCGCGACGCCATCCTGGATCCGGAGCTGCTCCTCGAGCCCCGGCACCGCGGCGAGCGGCGGCGGGGGCGGCGCGGTCCCGTCGAGCCAGGCCGCGACGCCGTCGTACGCGAGCTTGGCCCGGTTCCGCACGAGCGCGCGGTAGACGTCGGAGCCGCCGACCGTCCCGTCGGGGGCGACCGCCATCTCCACCACGATGGCCAGCCGCGCCTGATCCTGACCGAGCGAGGTGAGGTCGGTGGAGAGCTTCTCGGGCAGCATCGGGAAGATCTCGGCCGCGGTGTAGACCGAGGTGGTGTTGGCGCGGGCGTGGTCGTCGATCGCCGAGCCCTTCCCGACCAGCGCGTCGACGTCGGCGACCGCCACCAGCACCGTGACCGTCCCGTTCCGGCCCGGGACGGTCACGGTGAGCTGGTCGAGGTCGCGCGAGTCGTCGTTGTCGATCGAGCACCACAGGAGGGCGCGAAGGTCCCGGATCGCGGGGCTCGCCTCGGTCGCGGCCTGCCGGATGGCCTCGGTCTCGGCCACGACCGCGGGAGCGAAATCCGGAAGCAGCCCTCGCTCGGCCATCGCCCGGTGGGCGATGCTCCGGAGCAGATCGCGGCTCGACGCGGCCGATCGGTCCATGGCGCTCATTCTAGCTGAGGTAGACTCGGGACCGGCCGCGATGACTCCCGACTCGACGCCCGATCTGGTCCCGGATGGACGCCCGGCCGGGCGTCCAGGGCGGGTGCGGCGCTTCTTCGCCGAGCTCGGCCCGGGCCTCATCACCGGAGCGGCCGACGACGACCCGTCCGGCATCTCCACCTACTCGGTCGCGGGCGCGGCGTTCGGCTACGCTCCGCTCTGGACCGCGCTCTTCTCGTTTCCTCTGATGGCCGCCGTCCAGCTCATGTGCGCGCGCCTCGGCATGGTGTCGGGACGCGGCCTCGCGAGCGTCATCCGGAACCACTACTCGCGGCGCGTCCTCTGGGCCGCGTGCGCCCTGCTGGTGGTGGCCAACGTCATCAACATCGGGGCCGACCTCGGCGGCATGGCCGAGGTGAGCGAGATGGTAACCGGCGTGAGCGCGCTCGTGTGGACGCCGCTCTACGCCGTCTTCATCGTCTCCCTCCTCTTCTGGTCCTCCTATCGCCGGATCGCCCGGATCTTCAAGTGGCTCACCCTGGTGCTGTTCGCGTACGTGCTGGCCGCGTTCCTCGCCCGACCGGACTGGGGGGCGGTGCTGCGCGCGACCCTCATGCCCCACGTCGAGTGGACGAACCGCTACCTCGCGGTCTTCGTGGGGATCCTCGGGACGACGATCTCGCCCTATCTCTTCTTCTGGCAGGCCGCCCAGGAGGTCGAGGAGGATCGCGCCGCCGGGCGCCGGACCGTCCGGCAGCGGCGCGGGGCGACCGATGAGGATCTGCGCCGGGTTCGGACGGACGTGCTCACCGGGATGTTCTTCTCGAACCTGGTGATGTACTTCATCATCCTCACCACCGCGGCGACCCTCCACGCGCACGGGGACACCAGCATCGCCACCGCGCGTGCGGCCGCCGAGGCCCTCCGGCCGCTCGCGGGGGCGGGCGCCTACTGGCTCTTCGCGATCGGCCTGATCGGCACCGGCATGCTCGGGGTGCCGGTACTCGCCGGATCGTGTGCCTACGCGGTGGCCGAGGCGGAGGGGTGGCGCGGCTCGCTCGACGACACGCCCCGGCTCGCGCGGCGCTTCTACGCGGTTGTAGCGGTCGCGATGCTGGTCGGGCTGATCCTCAACTACGTCGGGCTCGACGCGGTCACCATGCTGTTCTGGTCGGCCGTGGTCAACGGCGTGCTCGCCGCGCCGCTGATCGTGCTGGTGGTCCTGCTCACCAGCGATCACGCGGTCATGGGCGGGCGGGTCAACCCGCCGCTGCTGCGCTGGCTGGGCTGGGCCACCGCGGTCGTCATGACCGCGGCCACCGTGGGGATGGTCGCGACGTTCTGAATGGGGGCTGAAAGGGGCTGAGCGGGGCTGAGCCGGCCGGACGCACCACGAGCGCCGGGAGGGCCCGGCGCTCGTGGGCGTGGCGTCTGGAGGGGCCGCTTCTACCGCTGACCGAAGCTCGTCGACGTCGTGATCGGCTTGCCGTCCGGGGTGATGGGGTTGGTCATACCCGTGCCCGTGAGTCGCTCCACGGTAGGCTGGCCGTAGGCGGTGATCGGCTTGCCCTCCGTGGAGGCGGGGTTGGTCATGCCGGTGCCCGTTCCCCGCTCCGTGTGCTGCTGGAGGGTGGGCGCGGGTTGCGTGGGCTGCTGCGCGAACGCGAGCCCGGTAACCGAGAGAGTGAGTGCGACCGCGGAGAGCACGATCAGGCCCTTGGACGTCATCGTCGTTGACCTCCCTCACCTGCGCTTGGCCACCGGCGGTACCGGCCCCGGACCATTCCGGGAGCGGACCGCACCCCGCGGCATCCAGTGTGGCGAGGACTCTAGCACGGGCGGCCGTTTGATACACTGCCCGGAGTCTGGCCATGCAGAATACGCCGCTGACCGCCGACGGCCCGATCCCCCGGCTCTTCCGGGCGGTGGGCGCCCACGACTTCGCCGGCGCGGCCCTCCACGTGCTGCGCCTCCCCTACGGGCGGATCACCGATCGGAGCCGGTTCTGGCTCGTGCTCGAGGAAGGGCGCGGGACGTGCACGACCAAGCACGCCACCCTGGCCGAGCTGGCCCGCGAGCAGGGCATCCACGTCCAGCTCATGCTCGCTGCTACCTGCGGTCCGACGGCGAGCGCATCGACATGACCGGTGTGCCCGCGGGCGCGGTGCCCATCGAGCGCTTCCTGCACGAGGAGCCCATCACCGTCGACCAGATCGGCGCGTACAAGATCGAGGTCCACCGTCGGTTCCTGCGCGACTGGATCCCCCGCACCGAGGCCGCGCGGGGCCGCAGCCTCGACGACGTCTGGCAGATCCGGGAGGCGTGCATCGCCGCGCTCGGCGCGGGCGCGTACGCGACGCCGACGCGCTGACCCCGAGCGGCCATGTCGCTCGACGGTCACGACTACTGCGGTCGCTGTGGCGGCCGCCTCGACGCGCCGACGACCGGCGTGCATCGTCGCTGCCCCGGCTGCGGGCAGACGAGCTATCGCAACCCGACGGTGGGCGTGGCGGTGGTGCTCGTCGAGGGCGACTCGATCCTGCTCGGGCGGCGCGTCGGCGGGCCGCGGGCGGGCTTCTGGTGCATCCCGTGCGGTCACGTCGACTGGGACGAGGACATCCGCGAGGCGGCGCGCCGCGAGATGGAGGAGGAGACCGGCCTGGTCGTCGAGGTCGGCGAGGTCTGCGCGGTGCACTCCAACTTCCACGACCGCGCCCACCAGACCGTCGGGGTCTGGTTCCACGGGCGTATCGTCGGCGGCGGGCTGGAGGCGGGCGACGACCTCGACCGCGTGGGCTACTTCCCGCTCCGCGCGCCCCCGCCGCTGGCCTTCCCCACCGACGCCACCGTCATCGCGGACCTCGCCCGACGCGGAGGCTGAACGGCCCGCGGTCTACCCGTTGAGGAGGTCCGGGAGCCGGCGCATGTCGGAGAAGACGACGGTGCCGGGGCCTTCCAGCCGATGGGCCGGCGTCACGCCACCGGCGTAGCCGAAGGCGGCCATGCCGGCGGCGCGCGCGGCCTCGACGCCGTAGCGGCTGTCCTCCACCACCGCGCAGCGCGCGGGAGGCACCCCCAGGCGCGCGGCCGCGTGGAGAAACAGGTCGGGCGCGGGCTTGCCGTTCGAGACCTCGCTCGCGCTGAAGATGCGCCCCTCGAAGCGGCCGTACAGGTCGGTCCGGCGGAGCGAGCGCTCGATCCTGGCGTGGCTACCGCTGGAGGCGACGCAGGTGGGGCTGGTGATCCGGTCGAGCGCGTCGACCACGCCCTCGACCGTCCGCAGCTCCCGCTCGAAGGCGGTGACGTAGAGGTCCTGGTAGGCCGCTTCCCAGTTCGCCGGGAGCCGTCGGCCGAGCTGCGCCTCGATCTCGCGGACCATGTGCTCCTCGGAGCGCCCCACGAAGCGCTCGATGATCTCCGCCTCGCTGAGCGGCCAGCCCAGGTCGGCCAGCACGACGGCGTCGATCCGGATCGCGATGCGCTCGCTGTCCACGAGCACGCCATCGCAGTCGAAGATCACGAGCTCCGGGTAGATCGGCATGGTGAGTCCCCGACGGTACCGGGACCGATCGGCAGAGTCAAATTTCCGAGAATTGGATGAGTACAAACCGCGGAGGAACCTGGATACTGAACGTCGCCCGCCATGCTCGAGCCCCCCACCGACGTCGGCAGCGCCCCAGAGTCCGCCTACGCGTGGACCCGTCTGTTCGCCGCGCTCCTGCTGTCGGCCATCGGCGGCATCGGGATGTGGTCGGTCATCGTTGTGCTGCCGGCGGTGCAGGCCGAGTTCGGTGTGGCGCGATCGGCCGCCTCCCTGCCTTACACCGTGACCATGATCTCCTTCGGCTTCGGCGGCATCCTGATGGGGCGCCTGTCCGACCGCTTCGGCATCTACGCGCCGGTCACGGGGGGCGCGCTCGTGCTGGGTGCGGGCTACCTCGTCGCGAGCCAGGCCACGAGCCTGTGGCAGTTCGTGCTCGCCCAGGGCCTGGTGGTGGGCGTCGCCGGCTCGGCCTCGTTCGCCCCGCTCATCGCCGACACCTCGCTCTGGTTCACCCGCCGCCGGGGCCTCGCGGTGTCGATCATCTCGAGCGGCAGCTACCTGGCGGGGACGGTGTGGCCGCCGGTGGTGCAGCACTTCATCCAGACGCTGGGCTGGCGGCGCACCTACATGGGCATCGCGATCTTCTGCGTGGCCAGCATGGTGCCGCTCGCCATGGCCCTCCGCCGCCGCTCGCCGCTGCTCGCGCCGGCCGCGGCGGCGCCGCGGGCGGCCGCGTGGTCGGGGCAGCCGCTCGGCATGTCGCCGGGCGCGCTCCAGGCCGTGCTGGTCATCGCGGGGCTGAGCTGCTGCGTGGCGATGTCGATGCCGCAGGTCCACATGGTGGCCTACGCGGGCGATCTCGGGCACGGGGCGGCGCGCGGCGCCCAGATGCTCTCGCTCATGCTCGCCACCGGCATCGTGAGCCGGCTCGCGTCGGGCTGGATCTGCGACCGTATCGGCGGGCGGCGCACGCTGCTGCTCGGCTCGAGCCTGCAGGCGCTGGCCCTCGTCCTGTTCCTGCCCTTCGACGGCCTCGCGTCGCTCTACATCCTCTCCGCGCTCTTCGGCCTTTCGCAGGGCGGGATCACGCCGGCCTACGCGGTCATCATCCGGGAGTTCTACCCGCCCGAGGAGGCCGGGGTGCGGGTCGGCACCGTGCTGATGGCCACCCTGTTCGGGATGGCGCTCGGCGGCTGGATGTCGGGCGTGATCTACGACCTGAGCGGGTCCTACCAGGCCGCGTTCGTCAACGGCATCCTGTGGAACCTGCTGAACGTCGGCATCGCGGTGGGGCTGCTCCGTCAGCCGGGGCGGCCGGCCGAGCGGGCCTGGCGCTAGCGCGTCAGGCCGCCGGCGCCTTGTGCAGCCGGCCGTCCTTCATGATCATCAGCAGCGCGTCCTGCCGCTGGAGCCGCTTGATGTCGGTGAGCGGGTCGCCGTCGACCAGCAGCAGATCCGCGAGGTAGCCCGGCTTCACCTGCCCCAGCTCGTGGGGCCGGCCCATGATCTCGCCGCCCATGCGGGTCGCGGCCACGAGCGTCTCCATCGGGGAGAAGCCGAGCAGATCGACGAAGAGCATCAGGTCCCGCGCGTAGGTCCCGTGCGGGTTCCAGGCGAAGCCGTAGTCGCCCCCCGGCAGCACGCGGATGCCGCGCTTGCGCATGCGGCCCATGGTCTCGACCGACACCTCCAGCTCGTCGACGAGCCCGAGGTCGCGCGCCATCTGCGGGGTGAAGCCCCACTCGCTCGCCGCGTGGCACGCCTGGTAGGTGAGGCCCACCGCGGGAGCCACGAAGCACCAGTCGCGGTTGGCCTCGAGCAGGTCGAGGGCCTCCTCGTCCGCGAAGTTGGCGTGGTAGATGATGCCGATGCCGTGGCGCACGCACATCTTCACCGACTCCGCGCTGCGCGCGTGGGCGCAGACGCGCACCGCCCCCGCCCGCGCGATCTCCGTGGCCGCGGCCACCTCGGCGTCGGTCATCACCGCGCGCTGGGAGCGCGAGTTGCGCGGCCCGGTGTCTCCCGAGATGTTCAGCTTCAGGAGATCGGTGCCCTCGCGCACCAGGATCCGGCAGACCCGGCGGATGGCGTCGGGCCCGTCGGCCACCCAGGAGAAGGTCGGCGTCTCGAGATACGGCAGGTGGAGCGTGTTCTCGTCGCCGAGCCCGCCGGTGACCGTGATCTCGGGGCCGTTGGCGAGGTAGCGGGGCCCGGGGATGCGCCCGGCCTCGATCTCGTTCCGGATCACGATGTCGAGACGCGGCTTGGCCGCCGCGGCCGAGAGCACGCTGGTGTACCCGCAGTCGAGCAGCGTGCGGGCGTTGCGCATCGTCACCAGCACGTGCTCCTCGGGCGGCAGGCGGGTGAAGTCCGAGTTGCGGGCCGCGTCGGGGTAGCTCACGTGCCCGTGCGGCTCGATGAGCCCCGGCATGAGGGTGGCGCCCGCGCCGTCGATCACCCGGGCCGCCTCGCGCGGCAGGCCCCCGCCCGGCTGCACCGCGACGATGCGCGGCCCCTCCACCAGCACGTCGCCCGCGAAGGGCGCCGCGCCGGTCCCGTCGAGGATCATCGTGTTCGCGATCAGCGTGCCGGCCATGGCGCGGAGTCTAGCAGAGGTCGGGCGGCCTAGCGAGAGGCGGGGTCGGGCTCGCGGGCGGGCGCGGCCGACGGCTCGGCGGGCAGGCACATGTAGCCGAGACGCGTGACGCCAGCGGGTGACGGGCTGGTCCACAGCGCCGACGCCTGCGCCTGACACGCGCGCGAGGACGGAAAGCGCGCGACGAACACCATGCGGAGCGGCTCCTTCCCGGCGATCCGCTCCTCCCACAGATCCCAGAGCTCGTCCGCCTGCGCCACCGTCGCGGCGCCGAGCAGGACCCAGGCCACGCCGAGGCGGAGCGCCCGCATGATCTACTTGTAACGTCCGCCGGCGGTGGCAGCAACGGGCACGCCCGGACGCTCGGCGGTATACTGCGCGGCACGGGAGGACCACGACGATGAACATGGGTCGGATGACACGGCTGACGTGGCCGTTGCTGGTGTGCGCGATCACGGTGTGCGCGATGGCCCCCACGGTCGCCTTCGGGCAGCTTCCCAACATCGGCTCGATGCTGCCGGACAAGACGAAGCTCCTGGAGCAGGCCCAGAAGCTCGTGACCGAGCTGACCGCGATGAAGAGCAGCGGCAAGCTCAACGCGGCGGACACGACCAAGGTCGATTCCTTGCTGCCCAAGGCCACCGCGGTGAACACCGAGCTCGCCAAGCCGCAGGTCGAGCCGAGCCGCCTCACCCAGCTCGCGGGGCAGCTCGGAGACCTCCAGAAGCAGGTGACCGCGCTGCGGGGGTCGGTGAAGTGACCGCGAGCCTCGAGTTCCACGACCCCTCCGGCGCGATCGAGGTGAAGCGGCCGCACGCCGCGCGCGTCGCCGGCCTCGCGGGCAAGCGCGTCGGCTTCGTCAGCAACGAGCAGTGGCAGGCCTATCGCGTGCTCCCGCGCCTGAAGGCGCTGCTCGAGGCGGACTTCGCGGGCATCGAGGTGCTGCCGATCGACGCCTTCCCCCAGGGCAACGCGGTGATCGGCTCCGAGGAGACGGCCGCGCTCGTACGGGCCAGCGGGGTCGACGCGGTCATCATCGGCAACGCGGCCTGAGGGACCTGCGCGACGGCGTGCGGCCGGGCGGCCGCCAGGATCGAGGCGCAGGGGATTCCGACCGTCACCCTGACCCGCGCCGACTTCGTCGGGGTCATGACGAACGCGGTGGCCGGCCTCGGGCTGGCCCCCGACGCGGCGATGGTCACCTTCCCCATCGAGCTGTTCCTGCCCGGTAGCGACATCTCGCCGGTCGAGGCGCGCAAGCAGGAGTTCTACGACGGCCTCACCCGGTGGCGCTCCGCCTTAGCCGGCGACGGCGCGGGCGAGCCGCCGATGCTGCGCGTGGAGGGCTCGAGCGTCGAGGACGCGCTCGCGCGCGCCAACCACCTGATGCTCGCCAACCGCTGGGGCGATGGTTTGCCGCTCTGGCCGCCGACGCGGGCGCGGGTCGACTGGATCCTGCGAGGCAGTGCAGAGGCGCGCGGGCGACGGCTCGGAACCTTCCCGCCGCGGGGCGGGGTCACCACCGTGGAGTCGTGCGCGATCGCGCTGGCGATGGCGGGCGGGCGGCCCGAGTACCTGCCGGTGCTCGTGGCCGCGGTGGAGGCGTTCCTCGATCCCGAGTCGGGGAGCGAGGCCTTGCAGGCGGCGTCCGGCAGCGCGTTTCCGGTGGTGATCGTCAACGGACCGGTCGGCGCCCGGATCCGCCTGAACGCCGGCTTCGGCTGCCTCGGCCCGGATCCGCAGCGGCCGGCCGGCGCCAGCATCGGGCGCGCGCTGCGGCTCCTGCAGCAGAACCTGGGCGGCGCCCTGCCCGGCATCGGCACGATGGCCAACTACGGCGGCGGGCGCTACACGAACGTGGTCTTCGCGGAGGACGAGGCGAGCCTGCCCGCCGGCTGGCCCGCGCACGGGACCGACCGGCACGGCTTCGCCCCGGGCGCGAGCTCCATCTCGCTCGCGTTCGCGAACGGGGCCACCAACATCCGGCGGCGCGGCGCCAAGAAGGAGACGCCGGCGGAGGATGCGCTCCAGGGCATGCACCGGATGGCCGACTTCATGCGCGTGCCGAACATGGCGGGGCTGGCCGGCTACGAGCACGGCACCCCGGGCATCCTGATGCTCCCCGGCGTGGTCGCGCAGACCATGACCGGCCTCGGCTGGACCAAGGCCTCGATGCGCGAGTTCCTGTGGGAGCATTCGCGCATCCCCGCCGCGGAGCTGCGCCGAGCGGGGTGCCCCGCGTGGATCGAGATCGACACCAGCAAGGTCGCGCGCGACAGCCTCGCGCTCGACCCGTGGCCGATCACCGCCCGGCCCGAGAACTTCGTCATCGTCGTGGCGGGCGGCGGCCACCCGACCAACAGCTACTGGCTGCAGGGCTACAGCCCCGCCGTCGTCGGCCGGCCGGTCGACCTGCCGGCGTCATTCGAAAGCCTGCTCGCGGACGCGGAGCGCGAGATCGGCCCCGCCTAGGCGCGACCCTCAGTCGCGCAGCGCGCGGAGCCGGTCGGCGATCACGGCCTTCGGCACCCGGCCCACCAGGGTGTCCACCCGCTCGCCACCCTTGAAGAACAGCAGCGACGGCAGGGCCTGGACCCCGAAGCGCTCGGCGATCTTCGGCTCGGCCTCCACGTTGACCTTGCCGATCGTCGCCTGTCCGGCCAGCTCGCGCGCAAGATCGTCGATCATCGGCGCGATCGCCTTGCAGGGGCCGCACCAGGGCGCCCAGAAGTCCAGCAGCACCGGGCCCTTGGAATCAGCCAGCGTGGCGTCGAGCATGTCCGTGGTGATGTGCAGCGCTCCCCCGTCGCTCATGGACGATCTCCTTTGTCCTGCTTTGGATGACTCCCCGGCCCGGTGGGATTCGGCCCGGCGCCCCTGCCCCCGGCGAGCCCCGCCGCTGCCGAAACCTTGCCCGATGATAGCATCCGAGTCGGAGCGATTTCGCCAGGAGACCCGACATGGAGCTGTTCATCTTCGCCCGGTTTCACGCGCGGCCCGGCCAGGAGGACGCGGTGGAGAGCGCGCTGCGGGACACCGTCGCCCCGTCGCGCGAGGAGCCCGGTTGCCTGAGCATCCACGCATTCCGCTCGGTGCGCGACCGGCGGCTCTTCTACATCCACTCCCGCTGGAAGGACGAGGCCGCGTTCGAGGTTCACGCCGGCCTGCCGCACACCGTCCGGTTCATCGAGCGGGTGGCGCCGCTGATCGACCATCCCCTCGACGTGAACCGGACCGAGCGGATCGCGTAGCTCGGCCCGGCCGGCCCGGACTCGCGCTATCCGAGGACCTCGCGCTTGAAGCGCTCGAGCTCGCGCACGTGCTCCTCGGGCCGCGGCAGGCCGAGCCCCATGGTGTTGACGCACACGTGCGTGATGCCGCGCATGTCACGCCAGGCGGCCATCTCCTTCTCGCGCTGATCCGGCGGCACGCTGGCCAGGGCCACGCGTCCCTCGATGCCAAAGGCGGCGGGATCGCGGCCCGCCTCGCGGACCTGGCCGAGGAGCCCGTCCACGGTCTGCTGCGCGGCGGGCCCCGGGCGGAAGGTCTGGAGCGTGATCCACCCATCCGCGAGGCGCACGGCGCGGCGGAGAACGGCCGGGCTCTCGCCGCCCATCCAGATGGGAATCGGCCGCTTCACCGGGAGCGGGTTGATGCCGGCGTCCGGCACCCGGTGCCACTGGCCCGCGTAGGTCACGAGCTCCCTGGTCCAGAGGAGCCGCATCACCTCGATCTGCTCCTCGACGCGCCGCCCGCGATTCTTGATGTCCTCGCCGAGCGCCTCGAACTCGACGGGGTTCCAGCCCACGCCGATGCCGAGGCGGAGCCGGCCACCCGAGAGGACGTCGACCTCGGCCGCCTGCTTGGCGACGAGCGCGGTCTGGCGCTGCGGCAGGATGAGGACCCCGGTGGCCAGCTCGATGCGGCGCGTGACCGCGGCGAGGAAGCCGAAGAGCACCAGCGGCTCGTGGAAGGCGTGACGGTAGTCGTACTGGCTGTCCCAGCCGCCCGGGCGGTCGGGGTTGGGCCCGACGACGCTGTCGAAGGCGAGGATGTGCGTGTAGCCCATCGCCTCCACCGCCTGC
>Ga0210407_10004498_pt1 | contig 10969 bp, 9 predicted proteins | sample IncBWC27MmetaG_FD_150860 | JGI IMG/M metagenome (GOLD analysis project Ga0210407, IMG submission 150860) | Forest soil microbial communities from Barre Woods Harvard Forest LTER site, Petersham, Massachusetts, United States - Inc-BW-C-27-M | ecosystem: Environmental > Terrestrial > Soil >... | reverse complement strand
TCGCCGTCGATTCCATTGCTGGTGGCCATGTACTTGCGAACCAGCGGGCCGGTCACTTCGTTTTCGAGATCAGCGATACCCGGTGCGGTCAGAATCGAGCCGCCCGAAATGTCGTGCAAGTGGCGCACCATCAGATTGTAGTTCGCGGCGCCGTGATATTTGCCGGCGTTGGTGTAGAGCTCGTCGGGGAAGGCGCCCTGCTCGGTGATCTGGCAGTTGGCGATCGCGGCCTCGAGCGCGGCGCGAATGAGAGTTGCGTGGATGAGCATCTCGGAGATCTTCTCCTTGATATGCCCTTCCTTCGCGAGTCCGTTGGCCTCCGCCACGAGTTGCGCGAAGCCGACGAGTTGATCCGCCTCCTCCGCCATCGCGGAAAGTCCGCCGAGCCGCTCCCAAAGTCCGAGCGAATGCGCGAAGACCGCGGCCTGAGCCACCGCACCATCGAGAAAGACGCGTTCGTTGGGGACGAATACGTCGTCGAGGATCACGAAGCCCTCGGGCATGTGGATTTTCGCGGAGATTGGAAACTGGCGGCTGTCTGGATGACGCGGCGCGAAAGTTGTGTCGATGATCTTGACGCCGGGAGAGTTGACCGGCACCGCGCATCCGATTGCGTACGCCTCTTCGCCGGGCTTCATCGCCTTGGTCGGAATCACCATCAGATCATGGGCCATCGAGGCGCCGGTGATGTGCAGTTTCGCGCCGCGAATCACGACGCCGTCGGCGCGGCGCTCGACCACGCGCGTGTAGGCGTCGGGATCGTCCTGTTTACCGGGCGGACGGCTGCGATCGCCTTTCGCATCGGTGATGCATTCGACGATTCGAATGTCGTTGCGCTGCGCCGCGCGAACATATCGGCGGATGCGTTCCGCATAGTCGGGCAGCGCATCCGCGATCCGGGTCGCCGCTGTGGTCAGCGTCATGATCGATTGGTAGGTGACGTTGGCAACGATGTCGGATTCGTGGAGGAGCGGGATACGATCGCGCAACTCCTGAGCCGATCGCGGAATTGCCATCAGCGGACTCACTGCGCCGGCTGCGGGCGAGTAGAACTGGTCGTAGCCGCGCGCGATTCGCGAGACGCATTCGCCGAGCAACGGATGCGTGACGAGGTCGCGGATGCGCTCGCCCTCGAAGTAAGTTTCGCGATTGTCGTTGAGCGACTTTTTGTATTGCTCTCCGGTCATCATTTGGATTTGCTCTCCTCAAGGGTTCTCGCGAGCTTCCAGCGCGCTCATTCGAGTCACCATCGCGAAAAAGCCTAGTGCGGAATAATGTCGCTGAAAAGAGTTGGGGATCGCCGCTTAACGCGGCAGGTCCTGAGATTTGATGCAGTCGATCACGCGCGCGCCGAAGTCGGCGAGTTTCCTTTGGCCCATCCCGCGGATGTGGCGCAGCGCTTCCAAAGTTGTCGGCCGCACGCTGGCGAGTTCGCGCAGGGTCGCGTCGTGAAGGATCACGTAGGCGGGCATGCTCCGCTCGGCTGCGATCTCACGGCGCAGATTGCGCAGCTTTTCGAAGAGCGCCTCGTCTACATCTTGCCACGAAGTTTCTTCGATTCGGGTACGAGTTGCCTTGCCCTTCTTTGCCTGGATCAAACTGACTGTGCGACGGCCGCGCATCACTTCCCACGACATCGCGTTCAGCTTCAGCACCGGGCGGTCGCCGGGCGTGCGCTCCAGCAGGCCGGCATCGATCAGTTGATAGACGAGGTTGGTCACCGTCTTGCGAGGCAGGTCTTTGAGCAGGCCGTAGGTGGAGAGCTTTTCGTGGCCCCATCGGCGGACGCGTTCGCTGGTCGCGCCGTTCAATACATCGACGACCTGTTCGACGCCGAAGCCCTGCTCGACGCGCGCGACGCAGGAGAGTACTTTTTGCGCGAGCACAGTCGAATCTGCGACTCCTTCGACCTCGCCCAGGCAGTAGTCGCATGCGGCGCAGTTTGTGCCGGGGTACGTCTCGCCGAAGTAAGCAAGCAGCGCGGCGTGGCGGCATCGCACGACGGTGGCGAAGCGGCGAATTTCCTCGAGGAGTTGTTTGCCGCTCTCCACTACTTCAGGCGGCGCCGCCGATTCCCCGGCGCTGCGCTCCATCAGATTTTGCCAGCGAATCGCGTCGGACGCCGAATAGAAAAGGACGCACTCCGCTGGCAATCCGTCGCGGCCGGCGCGGCCGGTTTCCTGCTGGTAGGCCTCGATCGATTTTGGGATCGCCGCGTGGATCACACATCGGATGTCACTGCGATCGATTCCCATCCCGAACGCAACGGTCGCGACGACCACGTCGATTTCTTCGGCGGCGAAGCGGTCCTGCGTGCGACGGCGCTCGTCCGGTTCCATCCCGGCATGATAGTGCGCGGCGCTAAAACCCTCCGCGGTGAGGTATGCGGCGGTGTGCTCGGTGTCTTTTCGGCTGATGCAGTAAACGATCGATGCCTCGCCCTTATGCCGCCGGATCGTATCGGTGATTTGCGCATTCACGTCGAGTTTCGGAACAACCCGGTATAGAAGATTCGGCCGATCGAAAGATCCAACCAGCACCGCCGGGTCGACGAGCCCGAGTTGCTCGACGATGTCGATTCGCACGCGCTCGGTCGCAGTCGCGGTGTATGCGTGGATGCTCGCGCGCGGGAAACGCGTCTTCAACTCCGCTAGCTTGCGATACTCGGGCCGGAAATCGTGGCCCCATTGGCTGATACAGTGCGCTTCGTCGATCGCGAAAGTGGATACCTTGAGGCGCTCGGCAAGCTCCAGGAACCGCGATGTGAGGAGCCGCTCCGGCGCGACGAAAATAAGATGATGACGGCCGGCGGCGAGATCGCGCTCGAGGTCGCGAATCTTCGCCGGGTCAATGCCGCTATGCAACGCGACGGCGGGATAGCCGCATGCGCGCAGCGCATCGACCTGATCCTTCATCAGCGCGATAAGCGGCGAGACAACAATATCAGTACGTCCGGCGACGGCAGGCGGCAGTTGGTAGCATAACGACTTCCCACCTCCGGTCGGCATCACGACGAGCGAGTCGCGCCGATCGAGTCCCGCCTGGATCGCCTCGGCTTGCAGCGGGCGCAAATTCTCGTAGCCCCAGAAGTGGCGCAGGGTGGCGAGGATTTCGTCCGATGCGCGCCCGTTCGCGCCGTGTTTGACGACGGCCGCATCGAGGGTCTTCATCTTATTGTCGCTGTCATGATCAAGCTGATTCAGATGATCTGTATCAACATCATCTTCGTCCCGAAACCAGCCTGCGACCGGATACACGTTTGTAGATGTTCTATGGAGCACAACATTAGCAATCAAGCGTCATCGGGGTATGGCGATTTGTAAGAACACCCTGATCTCAGGTAGCATCTCGCCATTCTGTTGAAGGAGGTGCGTTTCATGATCGCCATGCATAAGCAACTTGTGCCCGAACTTTGCGGAACGCGCCTGCCGTCTCCGTCCCGCAACTAGCTCGCGTCATTCGAAGATCGGCTGAGCGTTTCGCGAAGCTTCGCTGCTCTGCGCGGCGAAAAACCTTATCGCACTCGTGCGAGGTTTTTTCCGTTGAAAGGACCAAGTCTGAACACGGGCCGAACAGGAGAAATACTTTGAACTTTGAACCGATTTGAATTCTTCGCGACTATCGAGCGCTATCACACGATCCAGAATCCGACTTCGGAAGAAAAACTTGACCTTGCGATGTCGTACTGCGGCGTCCGCGACGGACAGCGGGTACTCGACATCGGATGCGGCAAAGGATGGTTGGCGCGGCGGCTGGCCAAGCGATTTGATATTTGGACGACCGGCTTAGAGATCAACCGGATCTTCGCGGCCGAGGCACGCGAGCTCGCCGCGGCGGAAGGACTCTCGGAGCGCGTCGATATCGTCCAGGGACCCGCCCTAGATTTTCATCCCGAAAGGGCGAGCTTTGACGTGGTGATGTGCATCGGCGCGTCCTTTGCGTTGGGCGGCTTCGAGCCGGCGCTCGACTGGATGAGCCGGGCAGCGAAGCCAGGCGGCATCGTGGCGATCGGCGAGGTGTTCGCGACGCAGTTGCCTATGCCCGCGGATATCGCGAATGCGCCGCGCTATAGCGGATGCTCGCGTTCACTTTGGATGACCGTCGACGCGATGCGCTCGCGTCGGCTGATGTTGCGCGGCATGGTCGAATCCTCCCGCGACGACTGGAATCGATACCACTCGTTGCACTGGCAGGCCGCGCTCGACTGGGCGCTCGCGAATCCCGGTCAGCCGGACATCAAGATACTCACCGATCCCACCGGACAGCGATGCGACCTGGAATTCGACGGACACTGTGTTGGGTGGGCGATCTTCGTCGCGCGCAACGGAATCGACTAGGGATCAGGCGGACTGGAAGGCGCCGCAGATATCGAAACGTCGGAGACGTTCGAGATTCGGGTTGGCGGCTTCGAATCAACGCGGTCCCCTTTCGATTCGACGCGTTTGATCTTTACTCTCCCGACGCCCTTCTCGGTCAGGCCAATCTCGTCGGCCGCGCGCTTGGACAGATCCAGGCTCCTGCCATGAACAAAAGGACCGCGGTCGTTGATGCGCACTTTCACCGAACGACCGGTGCTCGGATTTGTCACGACGACCGACGAGCCCAGCGGTAAGGTGCGCGACGCTGCCGTTAGATCGTTGGGATCGTAGATCTCGCCGCTGGCGGTGCGTCGCCCGACCTGCGCTTGACCTTGGTACGACGCCCGCACCCCTTTCCCTCCGTTCGAAGTGGTCCGGCGAGTCGGCGCAGGCGGAGGAGGAGGCGCAGTCACTGTAGGTTCGGCTGCTGGTGCCGGAGGCGGCGGTTCCTGCGTCGCGCACGATGAGAGGGCGAGCGCCAAGCTCATCACCGCGAATGCTGCCCTCAAATCGCTCCGACAATTTCCGATGCCAATTCTCACGTCCGACTTCATTCTGCCTAATTTATTTATACTCCTATTAACCGGTCTTGCTCAAATCGCCAGGAAACTCATCTTTTCACCCGGCCACTTTGCTCGCGCCCGGCAGGACGCCATACTTACAGTTAATTTGTACTACCGATTCATCAGATACGGGATCGCGGCGGTTGCGCTGATCGTTCTACAAATTTCGTCGAGCATGCCGGTGCTCGCGCAAAGCGGCGCATGCAGCGGGATGACCGTGGGTCACCTCGCCAGTTTAAACGGGTTTGTGCCCTTCACGCCCGAGAGTGCTTGGAACACGGACATTTCCGGCGCGCCGGTGGACTCGAATTCGGCCAACATCATCGATTTCATTGGGTCGTCGGTGACCCTGCATCCGGATTTCGGCTCGGGCACTTACGCGGGCCAATCGATCGGCATCCCGTACCAGGTAGTGGCGGGCTCGCAGCACAAGGTGACCGTGACGCTCGGCGCATTCGCAGACGAGAGCGATCCGGGACCCATGCCGATACCGTCCACCGCTCTGATCGAAGGCTACCCGAATCCCGGCAACGGCGATCGCCATGTGCTCGTGATCGAGAAGGACGGTTGCTGGCTGTACGAACTGTACAACGCACACCATCTCAGCAACGGCAGTTGGAGCGCCGACTCCACCGCCATCTGGGATATGACCATTGACCCGCAGCGTCCCTACACCTGGACCTCGGCCGACGCCGCTGGTCTGCCAATCTTCACAGGATTAGTTCGCTACGATGAAGTCGCGGCGGGCGCGATCAATCATGCGATCCGCTTCACGGTGCCGGTGACGCGGCAGGCTTTCACGCCGCCCGCATCGCACTGGGCCTCGTCGGACACCGATAGCAACGCGCCTCCGATGGGTGCGCGGCTTCGGCTGAAGTCCAGTTTCGATATCTCTTCTTTTTCACCTATGGACCAAGTGATTCTGACCGCGCTGAAAAAATACGGCATGATACTCGCCGACAATGGAAGCGCCATTTTTATCAGCGGCGCGCCAGATAGCCGCTGGAACAACAGTGATTTGAGCCACCTTAAAACGGTCACCGCCGCAGACTTCGATGTTGTGTCGATGGAGCCAGTTTATACGAACTCCGATGTGCCCACTGGCGCCTCGCCGACGATCGGCAGTTTCAAGGCCAGTCCGACTCATGTCGCGTCGGGGAATGCAGCGACACTCAGTTGGACGACCAGCAACTCGATCTACAACGTGATCTCTCCCACGGTCGGACCCGTGCGTGGCGCTTCGATCACGGTAAAACCGAAAGTGACCACGACCTACACGCTGTACTCGACAAACCAGTTCGGACGGACAACGGCAAGCGCAAAAATCACGGTCCCCTGAGCCGGCGGCCGCAATTCGCGGCGGCGGACTGCGTTGGTCCGCCGCCGCTTTGTTTTTGATTCTGCACATCTCAGGTCGAATGCGGATTTGTATCTGTCGCGAGCTCGGCAGATGCGCTCCGCCAATATGAGGGCGATTCCGCACCACCGAGGCACTCTCGCAGGACACCAAGATAGCTGCGCGTAACGTGCACCGAGTCCTTGAACTCCGCCTTGGACATCAAGGTGCGATGGAGTTGCGGAAGCCGGTGGAACGGAACGCTCGGATAAAAGTGATGCTCGATGTGATAGTTCACGTTCAGAGGCGCGACAAATATTTGCTCGAGGACGGTCGCGCGCGTGGACCTGGTATGCGAGTAAGCTTCGCTCCGGCTTTCGATCGCGAAGTGCTCGGCGATACTGCGGATGCGAAAAATAAACATGAGCCAGGTGAACAGCGGCACGAACCAGTACATGAGCAGCAGATGAAGTGCGCCGAACCACGCAAAGAGCGCAAGCATCGCGACGTAGTATCCATATCGGACCGCGAGAAATCCGCGGCTGACGCCGGTATCTTTCGACAACAGGGTGAGCGCCAGGCGCAGATAGTAAATTGCGCCGATGCCGGAAATATCGCGAAGCAGCAGCAGCGCCAGTTTGCCCCAATGCTTCGGAAACACCCACGCGGAATCACCCTGATGGCGGACCCAGTCGGGATCCTCGGCGGTATCCAGGTAGCGATGATGAGCAAAATGGTTTTTGCGATACGCTCGCGCCGAGATCAGATTCGGCCACGCCAACAAGATTTCGGAAGTCCAGTCGTTAAGTCGCCGATTACGGAACAGCCGGTAGTGGACACCTTCGTGCATCAGAATCAGCAGCGCGTGCTGCCGCGCACCGATAAACGCAACCACAAACAGGTATAGAAGCGGATGCCAGAAACGCTGGCAAAGGTAGGCCGCGCTCAGTATCAGCAGCCACTCGAGCGCGATATGAAAACAACTTCTGAACGGGCTCAGTGTGGACAGTTCGAGCAATTCCTCCTTGGTAAGCTTGACCGGGATGCTTCCCGCATATTCGTGAGCGGTGCAGCCTTCGGGCTGCCGCACATTTGCAAATTCGGCATTCATATACTTCCTCGCTTGTGGGTTTGGATCGATCGCAGACGATCGGCGATCCTCAGTTGACCTGGGCGTTCGATTGACGCTCTGCGTCGAGAGCGTGACTTGCGGGTACGAGCGTCGGTTCCGTGCGGCGATCCGAACACGGCCGCACCCGGTCTCGATTACCGAACCGAAGGATTCGGTAGTCGTCCAATGCCTCGATTTTCTGCATTCGCACCGACGCGGTGAGCCTCGCGAGCGCGTCTCCGGCAAGGATCATCGGCTGCACCCACAGCTTGCCGTCGTCGGGGCCCTCGAGGTACGGATGCTCGACGGGTACTCCAACCTTGACCAGGCCCATCGCCGAATAAAAGCCGGTGTGATCGGACGATCCGGCAGCCAAATACAAAAGGACCGCTGCGGGATTTCGATGAACCACTTGCGCCGCGATGGCGCGCCACGAATGCATCCCGGCGCCTCGCGACAACGACCAATGATCGCTGCATTCGAGCACTGATCGACGCGGCAGATGAGAGAGGTCCGGCTGCCGGCAACTTTGCGGAAACGCTTCGAGGTCGTGAATCGCGCCCCCGGCCACCATCCGCTCCGCCGGATCGGATTGCGTTTCGAACAGCGCGTAAACATTTGAAGCCTCGAGGCGGACGCGGTTATGGACCCGCGTGCGCTCGACATCTCTGAAGCTCGCTCCATTTTTCATTCGAGCCTCGGCCAGGCGCTGGGCGAACATTTCTCGCTCGCGCTCGGTAGTCAAAAGACGCAACTCCATTGCAAACCTCCTTTCAAAATGCGGAAATGACGACAGAATTTTGTTGAGAACGGACGTGAGACTTGCTGCGTCCGGAAAGGAGGGGGACCGCGGATCGGCGCACGCAACTGCGCGACACTCGGATTGGGATCGCCAACCGGGAGAGAAAAGGGCCGCGTGCTTATTCGTTGACCATGGGCCGGCATATCTGCGGCCCATGCCTGTTAACAGAAAGTCATAGACCGTTGCCTGATAGACTTAGCTGATCAATAAGCCGATAACATAACGCGGGGTTTTGGCTTCTGCAGCCAATCTTGCTACAATTTGAGCGCGGTAAATTAACTAAGAGTTACTCTCTGTAGACTGATAAGAGGGGCGATCACGAAAACGCGGGTGTCAATTCTCGAAGGCTTGGCGACTGACATTCTCGCCGCGAGCGGGACTGGAAGCCGTCGATCGGCCGCGTCGCGAGACCTGAGTCGCGAGATCAAGTCGCTGGCGCGCCGTGACTACGGCCTCGCACTGCGTAAATCGCTTGGCCGCCAGGAAGTTCTGGAGATCGTTGCAGAGGCGAAGAAGATGGTCTGGCCGCATCTCAATCGGGAACCTCTGCGGCTGGTCACGCCCAGCGAATTCACCCGGCTATGGTCGCGGCTGGGGGTCGATTTCAAGCTCGCGAAGTTTGACGGGCCCAAGGGTCTTGCCCTGATGGGCTTTTACGCCGGCAAGTTGGGCCCCTCCAGGCGTCCGTTGATTTACGTGAACACGGCGCACCACCCGGCCGCCATCGGAGCGGTGTTTTCCCACGAGATGGGCCATCACCTGACTGCGAAAATTTTTGCCTCACAGGATGAGCACGCCGCCGCTTACCTGACTTACACCGCCTTCGCGGACCATCTTCGCGATCCGGCGGAATTGGCCGCGGACTGCCTTGTCAGCCTCGGCGTCTTTCCCAAGGCCACCGCGCGAAAGATGTTCACGGTCGACAGGAGACCGGCTGAGCGCGCGAAACCCCTCGAGCCGGTTTTCGTGCAAGTAAGCAACTACATTCAGAATCGTTACGGCTTCAGCATGGATGCGCGTCTTCCCGTTCACAAAAAGTTGCCGTATGTTGCCGGAATGATTTACTACGCAAACTTGAGAAAAGCGCTGCTTGACGAATACGGCATATGAATCAAAAGAACGCGCTGGGTAGGTTGCTGAAGGGGCGGCGAGCGGAGTTGGCTCTATCGCAACGCACTCTGGCGCGGCAGCTCGGGGTCAAGCCGAGCCATATCGCCTATCTCGAGAGTGGAAAGCGCAAGCCTTCGCTGGCGCTGATGGGACGGCTGGAAGAGGCGCTCGGCATCGGCCGGCAACGGATTTTCCTGCTAGCGCATCCCGAGGCGGAGGCGATGGTGAATCCGAGTGTCCGGGCGGTGAAGCCCAAAACCCCGGCTGATGCGTGGCGTCGATTCGCGACCGACCGGCCATTTCTAAAGCGTCACGGCGTCACGCGTCGCGAACTTCGCGCATTCAAGAAATTGAGTCTGCTCGGCTACGCGCTCTCGCGGCATCAATTTCTAGCCATCCTGATAATGATCCGCGAACCCGCCGAAGGCTAAGTCCTCCTCGGATTTCATTTTCCTCTTATCTCATTTCCGTGATCCTTCCTGCTTGAGGATGGCCCGCTGCAGGGTCAGGATAAAGCCGGGCACGGATCGAGAAGTGACCTGCGCTTGACGGATCGTGGAACCGGCGCTTGAGATTGATCATGGCGGCGATGTCGCTGGAACAATTTCTCGAAAATTACCGCGATACAATTCATTGCCTTTATCTCACCAGCAATGCGGCAAAGTGGCATGTGCCTGAATCGTCGTTCGCCGTCGCGCTCCGGCGAAGCTACGAAGGCCGCTTCAGCGTAGAGCCTGCCCCTGTCGAGCGCGCCGAGGTCATCCACTTTCTCCTCACGCTGCATGTCAGCGACCTTGCGCTCGCGGTTGGATGCTTCCGGGGCGACCCCGAGGCATGGGATCATCTGGTAGCAACGTATCGCGCACCGATCGACGCGTTTGCACTTGCCGTGCTGGGCAACTCGTCGCGCGCAAATGAGATCGCGGATTCGCTGTGGGCCGATCTCTACGGGATGCGCGCCTCGAACGGCGATCGCCGCTCGCCGCTCGAGCACTATGGCGGCCGCAGTTCGCTGCTCTCGTGGTTGCGAGTCGTGGTCACCAGGCTGGAAGCGGATCGATGGCGCGCGACGCGCCCGACGGAACCGCTCGACGACGAACGCGACGGAAGTTCGAGCATCCACTCCGATACGGTTGATTCGCCCGATCCCGATCGCGCCAAACTGATCGCGGCGCTTGATTACTCTCTGCGCGAAGCTCTGAACGCGCTGTCGCCGGCGGATCGGCTCCGGCTCTCATACTACTATGTACAAAATCTCACGCTCGCCCAGACCGCGGCGCTGACCGGCGAGCATGAGTCGAGCACCTCGCGGCATCTCGCGCGTGCGAGGACTGCGATTCGCGATCGCGTTACGCGCATACTGCGCCGCGAGTATCGTTTCAGTGACGATCAGATTAGCCAATGCTTCGAGTATGCGACCGGCGATTGGCCGTTTGACCTTGGCCGTATGCTCGCGCTGGGAAAGTGATGGGCGACCAAAAGGACTCAGATAACCGGCTTGACGCGATGATTCGAAGCACGCTCGCATCGGGTCTCGACACCTCGGGCGCGGGATGCCCCGATCCGGATCTGCTTGCCGCGTTTGCGGAAAATACCCTCGCGGCGCCGGAGCGCGCGAAGCTGAACACGCACGTCGCAGGATGCGCGCTATGCCAGCGCCAGCTTGCGACGCTGGCGCGTGCAGATGCA
>Ga0210407_10004497_pt1 | contig 10970 bp, 13 predicted proteins | sample IncBWC27MmetaG_FD_150860 | JGI IMG/M metagenome (GOLD analysis project Ga0210407, IMG submission 150860) | Forest soil microbial communities from Barre Woods Harvard Forest LTER site, Petersham, Massachusetts, United States - Inc-BW-C-27-M | ecosystem: Environmental > Terrestrial > Soil >... | reverse complement strand
TCTTTCTTAGAGAGAGAGAGGCGTTTTCGGAATTCTGCGGATTTCCGCGGACATCTGCGGAATTCTGCGGACTATCTCGCGCGGCTTGTTTGCGGAGGCGGTCCTTTTCACGCCTCCGTTCCGCGGAAATGTCCGCGGAATTCTGCGGACGCGGCACGGACAACATGGCGAGCTCGGCGCCCTCGACAGCCATTACGATGACGTCGTGAGCGACTCCTTTTTTGGAGCATCTGGCGAACCATGTCGGCGATCGGCGTCATTGCCGCGCGTCCGTTGCCGGCAAAGGCTTGATCGTGACCCGGCAGCCATACGGCGCGCGCCCCCATTCGACGGTGAGCCGGCGCATGTGCTTTGGCCCGTCATCTTCGATAAGCTCAATGCGGCGCAGGTAGTCGATCAACGACTTGAGGCCGTTGTCGAGATCGACACGGGAGTGTTGTTCGGAGATGGTGATCAGCAGCTCAAAGCCTTCGATCTTGGCGATCTTCAGCGGGCTGACTGATCGGGACTTGGCCGCGAGAACATAGCCGTCCGCAACGTTCTGCCATGCCGTGAATTTCCGTCTGCCAATCCAGTCGACCTTGCGTGTGCGATTGACCGAGAGCGGCGGCGGAAGATCGAGCACGATATTGGGCGCCACCGCAAACGGTGGATCTGTCATGCTCGGCTTGGCGGCTTCGTCGACCATCAGGCAGTCCCGGCCGCTCGAGATCGGTGCGCTCGCTGAGATCGATTTGCGCCGGATCCTTCTCCGGCGGATCGACGGGCCGCTTCTTTTTGAACGCGGTAGAGAGGATGGTCTGGCCCTCGTGCCAGCCGTTGATCCAGAGTTGGGCGTGATCATGGGCCAGGCGCGACGGCGGCTGGCACGTATCGCCTGACATGCCCGCGGTCTTGCCGTCCTCGAAAGGATCGGAGACGCGCTCGAACAGGTTCGCCTGACTGCCGACGGGAATGCCGGCCCACCGCGCCAGGCGCATCGTGCGCTTAGCAGCGCTTTCATCTTATCGCTGTCGGCGATGATCATGTCCTTGATGTCGGCGAGCGCGCCCTTGCCGAGGTCATGCTTGGCCTGGTCGGCGATCGCCGTTCGATCAGCCTTGGCCTTCTCGACCAAAGCATCGGCCGCCTCGTACTTGCGCTTGTGATGCAGCGTGAGCGCCCGCTTTTCTTCGTCGGTCAGAGTCGAGTTGTGACCCAGCCCAGACGCTTCGCCGTTGCCATTCTTCTTACGAGCCATGATCGGCCTCCAGTTCGTGCGGATTCATCCGGCAGCGCGACGCTCATTCACAACCAAGGCGCGATCCATTCAGCGAGGTAGGTGCATCTGCGGCCGAGCGCTATCAACCTTCTGGCGATGTAAGTCCTGGTCCCTTCGAGCAAGTGACGCTTCGAGACGGTCGAGGCGGGTCCGGAGTTCGGAGAGTTCATTGCGCGCATCCAGGATGTTTTTTTCTTCGAGCGCCTTGGCAATCGCGGCGGACTCGTAGTCTTCGAGCAGCCATTTGGTTCGCCGCATCCGCACTACGGCGAGATGACGCCCGGCGACTTCATCATCGTCCTCGGCATGATCGACGGCGCCCGCGTTCGGATCGAGCGGAGCGCACCAGCCCATGCGTGAAATCCTCGCACCCGCGCTCATCGCAGAGTTCATCGTCGTCGTGTTCATCGTCGGCGCCGCAATCGTAATCGTCGGACTGGCAGGAGGCCAGATTTGAGCAACGTCGCTCGCCATCAAGGTCAGTCCATGCACGTTATCTTCGAGAACGACGGCGAAATCGATCCTGCCGCCATCGGCACCTTCGGTGTGAGCGTCAAGGAAAGCGACGACCCGATCGGGTTCTTCGGAACCGGCTTGAAGTATGCGCTCGCGATTCTGCTGCGCACCGGCCACAAGGTCACCATCCAGTCCGGGACATCGAAGCATCGTTTTGCGCTGAAAGACGCGAAGATCCGCGGGCAGGATTTTCAGATCGTAACGATGGACCGTCAGGAGCTGGGCTTCACCACCCAAGTCGGCAAGACCTGGGAATTGTGGATGGCCTATCGCGAACTGCACTGCAACTGCCGGGACGAAGGCGGGTCGGTATTCGTAGCCGATCGGAACCAAGAGCTTCCCAAGCCGGCGCCCGGCAAGACCCGCGTCATCGTCAGCGGGGAGGATTTTCGCAACGAGCATGAGCGTCGATCGAGCTTCCTGCTGATCGGCGATCCATGGCTCAAGCTGAAAAATTGCGACGTCCATGAAGGCGAGAGCCGCGGCGTGTTTTATCGCGGCGTCCTGATTCATCGGTTTCCGAAGGCGGAAGTTTCGCGCTTCACCTACAACGTGACCGGCCACGTCGACTTGACGGAGGACCGGACGGCAAAGCTCCCGTTCATGTTTCCGTACCTGATCGCGTCCTCGATCCTCAGCGCGGAAGACGAGACGTTCCTCAACGAGGTCCTGGCTCTCGACAACAAGTATTATGAGCACCATTTCGACTTCCGCGAAAATGCCTGGGGCACCAAGCCGGCCGCGCCTTTCCTCAAGACGGTCGAGAAGCTTGCGCAACACGCCGCCGCGCGTACCAGTATCAGCGCCCAGATGGTCTACAAGGCAGCAAAGCGCTCCGAACTCGCGCCCGCGACGACAACGCTTGTCGGCGTCGAGGCCGAGATTCTGGCCAAGGCGGTGACGTTCTGCCACGGGCTCGGATTTCCGGTCGACCAGTATCCCATCATCGTCACCGATGCGCTTGGCCCCCACATTCTCGGCATGGCGGAGAATGAGCGCATCTACGTGTCGCGGCTCGCATTCATGCAGGGCACGAAGCGTGTCGCCGGCACGCTGATCGAAGAGTTCATCCACCTTCGCTACAAATATGAGGACGAGAGCCGCGGCATGCAGGAGTTCCTACTAGACCGCCTGGTGCACCTCGGCGAGCAAATGCACGGGGAGACGGTCTGATGCCGGCCCCGAACAAAGCACCCGTGCCCAACGTCGTTAGCCTCGATGACTATCGGCGTGCGCGTCGCGCTCAGCGCAGGATCAATGCGTGGCCGTTGCTCTTGCTCGCCGGTGGCATGCTCTCGATTGCCATCTGGTTCGGGGCGTCGTTCGCCGTGCTGCGGATGTGCGCCCGATGAAGAAGGATTGAGCCAATGAATATCACCAAGCCGGGCATCTACCGAAACTTTCCGACGGCCGCTTACTTCGCCGATCCGACGCCGGAGCCGTCGCTCTCCCAGTCGCTCGCGAAGATCCTGCTTGAGCAATCGCCGCTGCATGCGTTTCACGCACACCCGCGCCTGCATGTAGGGGTCGCCGACGAGGACGAGGACGAGGGCGCGGAGAAGTACGATTCCGTGAAAGCGATCGGCAACGCCGCACATGCGCTGATGCTCGACCGGGGCAAAGAGGTCGTCATCGGCGAGTTCAAGGACTGGCGCAAGAAGGAAGCGAGGGATTTCAGAGCCATGAACCTCGCCAACGGCAAGGAGCCGATCCTAAGCAAGAACTTCGAAACTGCCGGCGAGATGGTGAACGAGGCCCTCGCCCAACTCAGCGTCATCCCGGAATGCGAGAACGCGTTCACGAACGGTGACGCCGAGGTCGTGATTGCCAATTGCGAGGACGGCATCTGGCTGCGCTCCATGATCGATTGGATCACGCCGGATCTGCGCGAGGTGTGGGACTACAAGACCTCGGGCAAGTCGGCGGCACCTCATGTCGCCGGCAAGCAGATGGCGGATGCAGGCTGGCACATTCAAGCCGCGATGCACGAGCGCATCCTCGACGCGGTCGATCCGCGCGGCCGCGGCCGGCGACGTCACCTGTTCGTCTGCCAGGAGAACGAGCCACCCTATGCGCTGACCGTCAACGAGATCACCGAGGCCGCGCTGACGATCGGCCGCAAGAAGATCGATTACGCGATTCGCATATGGCGGCACTGCCGGACCAAACACCAATGGCCCTCGTATCCGCCGCGCATCAATCAGGTAGTTCTACCCACGTGGTCGGAGACCGCGTGGTTGAACCGCGAGCTCGAGGAGGAAGCCAATCCCTCTCTGATCATGGCAGGATAATATGAACGCGCGTTTCCAAGCCGTCCCCGCAACTCGATCCGAAGAACCCTTGCTGCTCGGCATGATCGGCCCGCCCGGTGGCGGCAAGACGCTATCCAGCCTCAAGGTTGCCAAGGGCATTCAATCCGTGCGCGGTGGCGATATCCACGTGATCGACACCGAGGGCGGCCGGTCGCGCAAGTACAACGACGTTATCCCGTTCAAGATCGTCGAGATGCCGAGCGGCCGCTCAAACGATTTTCTCGACGCCATCCGCGCGCAGTTGCCGGCGAACCCAGCCGCGATCGTGGTCGATTCCATGTCCGACGAGCACGAGGCCTATCTCGAATGGCACGACGAGATGGTGCCGAAGATGGGCAATAACGAGTGGGCCGCGTGGGCGAAGCCGAAAGCCGCGCGCAAGCAGCTCATATCGGGCATCCTCAAGATCAAGACGCCGCTGATTTTCACGTTCCGCGCGCGCGAAAAGACGATGCAGGACGTCGACAAGAAGGGCAAGAAGGTCATTGCCAACATCGGCTGGCAACCCGTCGCGCCGCTCGAAATCGTTCACACCCTGGATCTCACCTGCATCCTACCGCCGCGCGCCGATGGCGTGCCGGTCTGGAAATCCGACAAGATCGGCGAAGATTTCATCATCAAGCTCCCGAACTACCTCGCGCCATATATCGATCAAGGCAAGCCGCTCGATGAGCGGATGGGTGCCGCGTTTGCTCGATGGGCGCGAGGTGACACCCTTTCGCCGCGCAGCTCGACGGCGGAAGCAGCCGCCCCGGCCGATGTCCCTCTGGAAGGCCAGCCCCAGCCGGCCGGGGCGGCTGATTATATCGCGCGCTGGCAGAGCATCATCCAGGGCGCCACGAACGCCGATCAGCTTGCGGCGAAGTGGAACGCCGAGGCCGACGAACGCAAGATAATCACCTGGCCTAAGGGCGAGTTCGTCAAGCTCCAGCAGCAAGTGAAGCGCGCGATCGACAGCATGAGGGATCCGATATGACGGACACTCCTGCCAATGTGTAACGCATGCGTATTCTATTGCTGCGCAAGCGATTGCTTCGGTGGCTGCGGCTGCGACCATTGTCCAGACCCCGAGTGCTGGGATCACGCGGACGACGATGATTTTTATGACAACGACGATGAGTATGAGACCAAGGCTCCAAACGAGCCACGTTTCATCTGCGTCGCCCTCTCCTCCCAGGTTGAGAAATGAGTGACGTCGGCCCCGATACGCTCAAGCGCGAGAAAGACAAGCTCTGGCTTACTGACGCCGAGCTGATCCGGCGCATGGGCGTGCCGGAAAAAATCGCCCGCGCTCAGCTTCGGGAGCTGGACCGGAAACCATCGGGCTTCCCCAGAAAACAGGCCTCGTGGGGCAACCGCAGGTATTGGCCGGCTGTTCAGGCCTACTTCGATAGGATGTACAGTGCATCGTTGGCCCCAACACAGAAAGGAGATCGACGGTGAAAATCGAAGATGCACCAGGCCTAGTCATCAGACCACACAAGAGGGGATGGAAATGCCTTTGGCGAGCGCGAGCGGATCTGATCGCGCGAGGCTTCCGGCCGAAGAACCAACAGCTATGGGTTGGCGAGGAGCCGACCGCGGCCGAGGTCGCTCAAATCCGAGATGCTTGCCGGCGCCTGCAGGATGAGATGCTGACCTTTGGCCGCGGGATTCAGTTGGAGAAAAATGCCTTTACGGGCACCATCGCCAGCCTGATCAACTGCTATCAGACCGACCCGGACTCAACATACCACAAACTGCGCTACCACACACGCGTCAACCACAACGGAACCTATCGCCGCATCACGGAGAAATACGGTCACACTGAACTAAAGGACATCAACGCCAGACTCATCATGGCATGGCACAAGGAATGGGGCCGCGACGGTCAACGGATCGCTGCCGGCCATTCCTTCATCGCCCGGCTTAGGACGCTTTGCAGCTTTGGCTTCACGATGCTTGAGGATGGCGAATGCGAACGCCTTGGGAATGTGCTGCACAAGCTGCGCTTCCCCAACTCCAAGCCGCGCACGGACGTCCTGGCGGCCGAGCAAGCAGAAGCCATCCGTAAGAAGGCGCGCGAGGTTGGGCACTTCTCGATCGCCCTCGCCCAAGCCCTTCAGTTCGAGCTGATGCTGCGCCAAAAGGACGTCATCGGCGAGTATGTGCCGGTCAGTGCTTCGGGCATCTCCGACTACGTCTCGGAGGCCAAGAAGCATGGGAAGTGGCTGCGCGGCCTCCGCTGGTCGGAGATCGATGAAAACCTGATCTTGCGCCATGAGACCAGCAAGAAAGGCAAGGTTCTGGTGGTCGATCTGCGCAACGCTCCCATGGTCATGGACGAGCTCGTTTTCACCAAGGAGTTCTACGGCGAGATCCCGAAAACCGGGCCCGGCATCCTCAGCGAGGGAACTGGAGAGCCCTGGAGTTCTGCTGAGTTCCGCCGCAAATGGCGTAAGATTGCGGACGCGGCCGGCGTTCCGAAGTCGGTGAAGAACATGGACAGCCGGGCGGGCGCGATCAGTGAGGCGACTGCGGCCGGCGCCGAGCTGGAGCACGTCAAGCATGCGGCGACGCACACCGACATCTCCATGACCCAGCGCTATTCGCGCCAGGGCGAGGAGAAGATCGCCAACGTCCAAAAGCTCCGGGTCGAGCAGCGCAAGAACAAGAGTAGAACAGATTAGCGCGAACGCCTCGTGCACACAGTTGATGCACTTTTAGTGCACGATGGAACTAAAATACTGGAATGGCTTAGGTTTTCCGCTTCAGGCGGTCTTTATGTAGGTGCGCAGCGCTTCCTGCTCGTTCTCGTATTCCTGCACGCGCCACTTGACGACATCGCCGATGGAGATGAGGCCGACGACCCGCTCGCCTTCGACGACCGGCAGATGGCGGAATTTGCCGGTGGTCATCATTTCCATGATCGCCGCAACCGTGTCGCTCTGCCGGCAACTGACGACCTTGCGTGTCATCACCTCGCTGACCGGCTGATCGAGGACGCCCGCGCCCCGCTCGCCCAGAACGCGCACGATATCACGCTCCGACAGGATGCCTTCGATGCGGCCTTTGTACATGACCAACATGGCGCCGATCCTGCGCTCGCCGAGAGTGCTAATGGCGGCTGAAAGCTTCGCGTCCGGCTCCACGCTCACGATCTGATGGCCCTTCGTATCCAGAATCGCACGTACCGTCATGGCCTTCTCCTTCAAGACAGTCGCGCCCTCGAAGCACGAACGCGGCCGGTTATCCCATAGAATTTCCCATCAAAAGTTCAGCGCCGATTTCTTTCGACGCGCATGTGGCATGCGCACAGTTGACGCATGCTCGCGGGATTACGCCGCTTCGTTGTCTTAGCGATGATGAATGAAATCTCTTCTCACCGCAAGTCAGTGCAACGCACCTGCAGCATCGCGACGCAGACGCGGCACCGGATCGAACAGCGAAAACAAAACGAGCCCGGCGAAGAAGCCGCCGATATGCGCTTGCCAGGCGACGCTGGCGCCATCGATGCCGACGGCGAGCGATCCGATGCCGAAGATGATGTTGACGCCGAACCAGACCGCAAGAAATCCCAGCACGCGCGGATCGCGCAGGGCACGCGACAGCGACAGCGCAGGCACGCGAGCGGCCGCATCCGCATCGCCCCGGTTGAACGACAGGAAGCTGCCTTGCACGAAGGCAAAACGGATCGCGGCGGCCATGGTGCCGGACACCGACGCGGATGCGCCGATCATCGGCACCATCTCGTGCTCATGGGTGATAAGATGCGCAAGCGCCCCGGCCGCGGCCGTGACGGCCATGAACAGGAAGAACCTGATAGCGCCAAACCTGCGCGCCAGTGCGCTGCCGAACGGCAACAGCCAGAGCACGTTGAAGACGATGTGGGTGAGATTGGCGTGCAGCAGCGAATAGGTGACGAAGGTCCAGACCTTGGCGCCGGCGCCGCCGGGAAAGTCGAGATTGAGCAGCGTCGAATCGTAACGCTTCGGAATGAAGCCGAAGATGTCGACGGTCCAGTTCTCCAGATCCGGCGGTAGCAGCACGCGCAGATGGATGATTGCGATCAAAAGCACATAGGCGGTGAGCGCGCCCGGGAGCGTCAGGATCGGCTCACGAGCCATCGCCGGCGGCAGTTCCGGGTTCTCGTGCTCTGGGTCTGATGGGGATTCCAAGGGATTTGGGGCCTTAACAAGGCGTTCATCGGGGCTCTTGGAACCAGATAGGCGTCTTTGGCCCGCGGGTGCAAGGGCACAAAGGCGGTTTCTTTGGGACTGATTGTGTCGCGGCTGACGGAATGAGGCGCAGATCGCCGGGGCACGGGAGCCTGCCATTCGACCGGAAGCAGAAAGGGAGGGCTCTGAGAAGCCCTCCCCGTCATTGATGTCACTGACGATTCCTTGGAAAACCAGAGGACACGATGCGATCGAACGCTATCGAACAAAATGAGATTTGGAAAACCAGATCGCAGGCCATCGTCGCACGCCACGGTGGCTAGGAATGCCAGTGAAATTCGAAGTCCGCCGGCCGCCGAACCGGCGCGCGCGACGCGCTGCCAAAGCCAAGAAGGCGTTCCCAGGCACCCCGGATTGCTGCCCGAAGTGCAAGAGCCCGCGGGTGCACATCCACGGCGACCCACGGCAACAAGTTCTACGGCCGCCAGATAGCAATTTGCGCCAGCTGCCGGACCGCCTGGGAACCGATCGACGGGACTCTGATCTGGGACCGTCTGACCCGGAGCGCTTCGTTGAGCGCGCCTTGCGACAATTGTGCGTTCCGTCCCGGATCGCCCGAGCAGGCCGACACCGCGAAGTGGAAAGAACTGATCGCCAAGCTTCGGGCCGGCGGCACCTTCCATTGCCACAAGGGCGTGCCGATCGCTCCCGAGAGCGAGGACGGCTTTGCCTACCCCAAACACAAACCCGAAAAGCTGCGGCTCTGCCGCGGCTACCTCAACGCGCTCGGCAAATGGTGGGGCGCTGCCGAGCCCGATCAATCCAAGGCCCCGGCGCCAGCACAGCCATGAAAATCTCAAAAGGTCCTTCCCGATGACGGTCGAAAGCTATCCGCTTCGCTGGCCGCCCGGCTGGCCGCGCCTAGCCTGGGGACAGCGGGGAAAATCCCGCTTCAACGGCAGACGTTCAACCAGATCAAGGAACTGCAGCGCGAGCTGCGCCTCCTCGGCGCTCGCAACGTCGTCATCTCCTCGAATGTGCCGGTCCGGCAGGACGGCCTTCCCTATTCGGACGCCACAAAGCGCCGTTACGACGATCCAGGCGTGGCCGTTTACTTCACGCTCAAGGGCAAGCCGCTAGCGATGGCCCGCGACCGCTACTGGACCCCTTGGGAGAACATGCGGTCGCTGGTTTTGGCGATCGAGGCGATCAGGTCGATCGAACGCCACGGCGGTTCGACCTTGATGGAGCGCGCATTCTCGGGCTTCACGGCGCTCCCCGCGCCCAAATCGTGCTGGGAAATCCTCGGCCTTTCGCCTTGCACCACCGCGCAGGCGATCGAAGCTCAATTCCGTGCCAAGGCAAAAACTTCGTGGCGCCAGGGTGCGGGTGGCCCGACCTTGACGACGCTCGCGGCGAACTGGCCGACGCCGGATGCCGCGATCAGCAACGACAGCGAGGACCCGGAGACCTTCCTAGCCCGGCAGGATCGGCAGAAGGCGCGTGGCATCAATGGCAACGGCATGGGGACGCCGCTGGCGATGGCTGCGAAGCTTTGGCCGACGCCAGCGGCACGGGACGTGAAGGGAGCGAACGGTCCGGAGCACATGGAGAATGGAACGGGCCGACTCCACCTCGATCAGTTGCCGAACTTCGTACCATTCATGTGGTCGACGCCCCGCTCATCGGATGCGGAGAAGGGAGGCCCAAACCAGCAATTTGGCGCGGGCGGCATACCGCTGCTGGCGCAAGCAGCTCAATGGCGCACGCCGACGGCGAGCGATCCGAAACGGGGCGACCGGCCGGACTGGCAACCGGATGTGAAGGCCGGCGAGCATTCGTTGAACTGGCAGGCCGCGCAATGGATGACGCCCCGCGTCTCGGAGACCGGTCAATATCAGTACGACAGAGGCAATCCGGACAAACCCGTGCTGACATCGCAGGGGCAAGCCCAGGCGATGCCATCAGCCTCTTCCCTCCCGGACCGGCCGATATCGACGGTTGGCGAAGAGTCCTCGCACATTCGCCGCACCTTGAACCCGCTGTTCGTCGAGTGCCTGATGGGGTGGCCGCGCGGCTGGACCTCGCTGGCCCTCACGCCGCCCGCGTCGAACGCCTCCGGCTCTTGGGGAATGGAGTCGTACCTCTTCAAGCAGCGTATGCGATCCGCACTCTTTGCACTCGGCTTGCCGCAAGCGGCTCCGCCGGCGCAGCTGAACTTGTTCGGTTCATGGAATACGATGGCTGATCTTTTCCTCGAGCGAGATGCCGTCATTTCGGACTGCGGCCGGTACCGCTACCTGCTTCGGCGGACCTGGGACGACGCGCCGGCCACGAGGCCGCGCGCAAAATCGAGAAGCTGGAGTCCGACCTTGCCGCGGCCAAAGAGGAGGCCGAAAGCCTGCAGGCCACCTTCGATTTGGAATGGAAGGCCGATCAGCGCGCCATCAAGCGCTGGCAGGAAGCCCACCCAGGGAATGACCTCGTCTGGCCGGACCGCGCCAACATGGTCGTGTGGCTGATGGAGGAGCACGCCAAGGACGCCGGCGACGCCGTTACTCCGCGCGGGTTCGTCAAAACTTTTGGCATGACGCCCGCCATGATGGCCTCCGAAAGGGACATCTGGAAAGGGCGCGCTGAGTCTCGCTCCAAATTCAACGATGCTAGGCGCAACATTTGATCGAGGAGCTTCGGCAAGCGTTATTCCCCGACGAGACCGAGAAG
>Ga0210407_10004495_pt1 | contig 10972 bp, 8 predicted proteins | sample IncBWC27MmetaG_FD_150860 | JGI IMG/M metagenome (GOLD analysis project Ga0210407, IMG submission 150860) | Forest soil microbial communities from Barre Woods Harvard Forest LTER site, Petersham, Massachusetts, United States - Inc-BW-C-27-M | ecosystem: Environmental > Terrestrial > Soil >... | reverse complement strand
CAGTTCCGCTAGCGCGACGCCGCTCGTCGACAATGTCCGCAGACTAGCCTGGAAGGTCGCCATCAGCATCGCCGCTGGAATACTCTTTCCCGCCACGTCCGCCACCACAAACAGAATGCGGTCTTCGCTTCGTTCCCGCCCGGGCCGCAGGATCACATCGTAGTAATCGCCCGCGACCGTGTTTGCCGGACGCGTCGCATAAGCAATTTGGTATCCCGGAATCTGCAGCGGCGCGCCTGGCAATAACCACGCCTGAATGTCCTTGGCGATCTCCAAGTCGCGTTTCATCACCACTCGGTCCGCCAACTCCAGCAGCAGGACGACGAACATCAGCACACCGCCATACACATGCAAGTCAAACTCATGAAACTCGGAGTGCCCGGCATTGTCGGGGTACGAAGAGCTGCCAGCCGGAAAGAACAGCAGAATCAGCGCCGCCAGCAGCAGCACGCGCCGCGCCGGGGTCAGCTTTTCCAGGATCGCCCAGAACAACGCCTTCGTGATTTCCCAGCCCCTCCGAATTCTGGATGGTTCCGGCTGCAGGTCGTCGAGCCCCGCCGAGTAGAGCCGGTAGCTTGAGCGCGCATCTTTTTCAAACTGCGACCAGAGCTGGTTCAGAGCCAGTCCTTCGCTTACACGATGCCAGAAGTTCCGGGCACCGTCTTTGAATCCGGGTCGTCGGGGAACAGTGTGCTCAGGAGAGGCCATAGCGGAGCAAACATTATAGGCTGGCAGAGTTGTTGGTGGAGAGCCGGGCGTCCCCGCCCGGCGGCGATGCAGCCGCTCGAAGCGTGAATGTTGAATCGCGAGACACTCAAAACAACTCCATCTGCTCGACCTCCGAATGCACGCTGCGACCGCTGCGCGTATGCGCGTTCCCAATTCCGTACTTCCGCCGAAAGGCCGCGATCAACTGCGACAACCGCTGCCCGTATCCTTTTGGCAGAAATGCGCGACCTTCATAGCGCTTCTTGTAGTTGTCGACCAGGGCAGGGAAGTGCTCCCCCAGAAACGGCAGGAACACTGCAGCCGAGCAAGGTTTTAGAAAGAGCGGATTGGCAAAGATCCACTTCGCGCCCGCTTCACTCGCGGCCTCCACCAGAGCCTCGAGGTCGCGCGGCCGATCCGTGATCTCCGGCAGCACTGGCGCGCAGATCACGCCCGCATCCACGCCGGCAAGATTCAACTGCCGAACCGCCTCCAGCCGCAGATCGGGACGCGGCGCTCGCGGCTCCAACTTGCGCGCCAGTTCCGCATCGACCGTAGTCACGGTGATATTCACGCAGATCCGGTTGTGCTCGCCCACGCGCCGCAAAATCTCGGTATCGCGCGTGACCAGGTTCGACTTGGTCACTATTCCAATCGTGAGGTGGGAGTGCAGCGCCAGTTCTTCGAGGATTGCCCGCGTAATCTCGAAACGCCGCTCCGCCGGCTGATACGGATCCGTCGCCGTGCCAATCGCGATCTGCTCCGCAGGTTTGACCTTTTTCAACTCGGATCGCAGGAGCCCCGCGGCTCGCTGCTTGACGAAAATCTTTCGTTCGAAGTCCACGCCGTCCCGCAGTTCCATGAACTCGTGGGTATAACGCGCGTAGCAGTACTTGCAAGCAAACTCGCAACCACGATAAGGATTGATCGCCCACGTGAACGGAAGATTGCGTCCGCTTACCACGCGGCTGAGCAGCGATCGGGTGCCGAGAGTAAAGTATTCAACGTTATGTCCCTCGCGGAGCGACTCGGCTTCGGCGGCGATCCGCGCGATGCCCACAAGTTTCGGAGGGGAACAGGGTTCACTGGACAGCGCGAAGAGGGGAAGAGCAGGCATAAGCGTGTTCGCTATTTGTTCGCCTACAATACCGTCAAATACTCAGCTTGTCAAACTCAAAGGGAGAAGGGAAAGGAAGGGGTCCAGAGCGCTCCCTTTCTATATGGGTGAAAGTGTCGTAGAGAAGTCATGCTTAAGGGAGGAAGAATACAGTTGAGCTTGTGATTGTTGAAATATCCCCATTTCGCATCAACTCGACTCGCAGCGCAGCACGACCCGCCATCACAGCAAGCAAAAGTGCAAATTCTTGACACTCACTTGACAACTGCTATCCGTCACGACTGTACGGTGTCGGTATGCAGTAGCGCAGAGCGCTAAAGGGAGAGTTATGCGGAATCTATTTCCTCAGTTTTTGTCACGATGTGTTGCCGTGCTCGGCTCCATCATGCTCACGTTCGTCCTCGGAAGCGGGGCCCAAGCGCAGACTTTTAAAGTTCTGCACGATTTCGATGTAAGTGCGGGCGACGGGAACCTTCCGTCTAGCTCACTGCTCGCCGACTCCGCCGGCAATCTTTATGGTATGACCTCGACAGGCGGCGCCCACAATTTGGGAAGCGTCTACCGCCTGTCCCCGACCGGCACAGGCAGTTTCAATGAGACTATTCTCTACAGTTTCAAGGGTGGATCTGCCGACGGAGCGTTCCCGCAAGGTTCCCTAGTCCGAGACAGTACAGGCAACTTATACGGTGTAACCTCCGTAGGAGGCATTACCGCAACGGTGTGTAATTATTTCGCTGGTCCGGGATGCGGTGTCATATTCAAGCTGAAGCCAATGCTGACTGGTCAGTGGGCGGAATCTGTGCTCCACCGCTTCACGGGAACCGACGGCGGTAATTCTTTTGCCGGCTTGGTCCGGGACAGCAAGGGTAACTTTTACGGCGCAACATCGGTCGGCGGCAGTGCAGGACTGGGTGCGGTTTACAAACTGACCCACACCTCCACCGGTTGGAAGGAGACGGTGTTACATAGTTTCACCGGCGGCACGGATGGAGCCGCGCCTTTTATGTTCGAAACCGCGTTGACCCTCGATGGCCTCGGCAATATTTACGGCAGTACTTATCAGGGCGGCGGCGCGGCAAATGCCGGCATCGTGTTTGAGTTGATTCCACAAACGTCGGGCGCATGGACGGAGAAAATCCTGTACACGTTTCAGGGCGGGGCCGACGGCTCGGAGTCACTCTGCGGAGTCATCCTGGATACGAGTGGCAATGTTTACGGAACCACTCTAAAAGGTGGAACCCAAATTGGTTCCGGCACTGTCTTCAAATTGACCGCGGCCAACGGGTACGCCAAGACCATTTTGCACGATTTTAATGTGTTCACAGATCCAGCGAAAGAGGCTCCCCACACCCTGCTCTTCGATGCCAACGGCAATCTCTTCGGCACCACAGAATACGCTCTTTACAAATTGACACCGGGATCAAACGGATGGAGCGAGACTGCACTCTGGGTCTTCGGCAACTTGCAAGATGGGGGTGCCAATACGGTCTATGAGCCCGCGATCATGGACGCACAGGGCCACTTCTGGGGCGCAACCCTCTGGGGCGGGCCAGCAGGAGCCACGACTGGAGGCATCGCCTGGGAACTCATCCCCTGATTTGCAACTGCGAGGCGGAAAACGCCTTCCGACGGAGAACAGGTAGAGAATGATGGAGAGACGGGTGGCGCCTCCCGTCCAGACTGAGGTGGCTGGGCGGGGACGCCCGGCGCTCCACCAGTGCAACTCCTAATGATGGTCACTCTGTTCCGGAACCAGCCCCGGCGGCGGTGGCGGAATTGTGATATCCAATTTGTTAACCGTCCCGAGCGATGACAGGGGCTTGTCGAATTCGCCGACGTTGCCCACCACCAGCACCGACATCTGCTCGCGATGGATGTACTTCGCTGCTACCCGCGCCACGTCTTCTTTCGTGACTTTTTCGATGCCTTCCTGAAACTTCTCCAGAAAATCCAGCCGATAGCCGTAAAACTCGTAAGCCATCTTTTCCTGCAAAACCTTCGCCGGCGAATCGAAACGGAAGACAAAAGAATTCAGAATGGAATCCTTGGCGCGTTTGATTTCCTCATCGTTGATGGGACGCTTGGCGAGGTCGGCGATCTCCTCATCGAGCGCCTGAATCGATTCGATCGTAGTCTTGCTCTTGGTGCTCACCATCAGCCGCAGCATGCCGGGATGATCCCAGCCCGCAGACACTCCTCCGCCCACTGCATAGGCGAGTCCTTTCGTGGTTCGAATGTCGCCAAACAGGCGTGACGAAAATCCTCCACCGAAAGCTTCGTTGAATACCGAGGTCGCGAAGTAATCAGGATTCCTGCGCGTGATGCCGAGCGCAACCATATGAATGTTGCTTTGATTCACGTCGGTTTTGTCGACTTCGTAATATCCAGGCTTGGCCGGATCTGGCTTGATCTCTGGATCATTCGTGGCCTGACCCTTAGGCCAAGACGCAAACGCCTCGCGCAGACGAGCTTCCATCTTCGCCGAGTCGAAGTCGCCGACGACGCCGAGAATAATGTTGTTCGGGTGAACGTACCTGCTGTGCCACTCGGCCAGATCCGCACGCGTGATCGCCGCTACCGTGGCATACTCCGGCACCCGTGCATACGGATTGTTTGCGCCATAGACCAGCTTCGCCGCTTCGCGTCCCGCAATCTGCGCGGGATCGTCATTGCGCCGCGAGATAGCGTCGTACAACCCCTTCTGCGCAATTCCAATTTTGTCGGCGCGGAACTCAGGATTCTTCAGCACGTCCTCGAAAGCGCGAAAGACGTCGTTGAAATCTTCTTTCAGACACGACCAGCTCACGGTTGTCGAGTCGACGCCTCCGCCGGTCTCGACCTTGGCGGCGCGCTGCTCCAGAAAGTCGTCCAGCTGATCGCCGGTCTGGGTTTTGGTGCCGCCGGTGCGCCACACTTCGCCATAGACATCTGTCAGGCCCGTTTTGTTGGCGGGAACCGCGCGCTCGCCGCCGCGAATTCGAGCGGTGCCGTCAATGGTCGGCAACTCGTGGTCCTCCTGAAGAAAAACCACCATGCCATTCGGCAACTCGATGCGCTTCGGCTGTACCGGATGAAACTCTGGCAACTTCGGAATCGATATCTGCTGCCAGGTCGGCGCCTGCGCCCAGGCTTGTGCGCCGCCTCCAAAGAAGCCAATAAGGACGAACAAGACGAGACCGAAGATGACCAGCGGCTTCGTATCAGGGAATCGCTTTAGCGATACCGTCAATGCTCCGAAGTCAGGTGCCCCTTCAGGGGCTGGAAGAGGGCGCTTCACTGTCCACCTCCTTGCGGCGCCGCGCCAGGTCCCGGAGGCCCGCCGGCAAACTCGATAATCCCCACAGTCCGGTTATCGGGCACAAACGTCTGATTCGCGACCCGCCGAATATCCGCCTTCGTAACTTTATCGATCCGGTCGACCGAGCGGAACAGCTCCCGCCAGTCGTCATAGCGCGCCTGATTCAAGCTGAGCGCAATCGCAAGACCCTCGTTCGATCCAAGCGAGCGGATCAGGTTTGCCTTCGCGCGCGTCTTGATCATTTTCAGTTCTTCATTCGAGATGTCTTCTTTCTTCAGCCGCTCAATCTCCGCATGAATCGCGTCGGCCATCTCCTGCGGCTTATGCCCTGGAATCGGGAACGCGTAAAAGGCGAACAGGTGCGGATACTTATTTCCCGGCAGCCCGGTAAATCCCGCCGAATCTGACGCGATCTGCTTGTCGCGGACCAACGCCCGGTAGAGTCGTGAAGTGCGTCCATTCGACATCAGGTCGGCGATCGCGTCGTAGACCTGGTCATCCGCGCTGCGGTAATCGGGCCGGTGATAGCCTTCGAGATAGAGTGGCTGCGACTGCTCGTGCAGCACCACGCTCCGCTCGGAATTCTGCGGCGGCTCGGTGGTCGTCGCCGTGTCGGGCTGGGGACGCGCCGGAATTCGCGAGAAATATTTCTCGACGATCGGCATCGCTTGCGAAGCCTTCAGGTCTCCAACGACGGTGACTACCATGTTCGACGGCACGTAGTACTTATCGAAAAAATTCTGCGCATCGGTCGCTGAAAAAGAATTCAAGTCCGAGATCCATCCGATCGTCGGCCGGTGATAAGGATGGGCCGCGAATGCCTCTTGCGTGAATTGCTCGAGCAGCCGCCCGATGGGATTGCTGTCCGTCCGCATGCGGCGCTCTTCGATCACCACATTGCGCTCTTTGTAAAATTGTCGCATCACGGGATGCAGAAAGCGCTCCGATTCGAGGTAAGCCCACAATTCCAGCCGGTTGATGGGAAACGAGTAGTGGTAGCCGGTCTCATCGAGATCGGTGAAGGCGTTCATGCCCTCGCCGCCTTCGCTTTCGACAATCTTGCCGAACTCATTGTTGTAAGCCGCGGAGAACTTGTCGGCCGCCGCAATCGCGTCCTTCCAGGCTTGCTCGAGCTGCGCCAGCTTCTTTTCGTCGCGGTCCACCGGTTTGTCGCGCTCGGCAATGTAGGCGGCATAAGCCTCTTCAACTTTCGCCAGCGCAGCTTTTTCGCCGGCATAATCGCGCGTGCCGATGGTATCCGTTCCCTTGAACGCCATGTGCTCGAACATGTGTGCCAGGCCAGTCTTGCCCATGGGGTCCTGCACGGAGCCCGCATCCACGTGGGTGAAGAATGAAAAGACCGGTGCCTCCGGCCGCTCGCAGATGATGATGGTGAGGCCATTGGCGAGCTTCTTCACCGTGGTGCGCTTCTCGAACGAAGCCAGATCCTGGCTGAGGGCGAGCGAGCACAGCACGAAACAGACAACACCTGTTTGTATAAGAGTTAAGCGGGATTTCATCCTGCCTCCACGATTGAGCAACGATTGAGCAACGACTAAGAACCAAAAATTCGAAGTTACGTGGAGGCAGGGAAGATTGTCAAACGAGCGGAAACGGATTCGCCGTAGAGACGCGGCTTGCCGCGTCTCTCGCATGCACTATGAAAATTAATGCCGCCCGATGCGATCCACTTCTTTTTTCAGCGCGAGGCGATCCAGGGACGCCAGAGGCAGAGCGAGAAAGAGACTGATGCGCCGGTCAAGAACAAAAAAAGCTTCGCGGAAGGCGCGTTCGATTTCGGCGTCGTCTCCGGTAACCGCAGCCGGATCGGGCACTCCCCAGTGCGCGGTCATGGGCTGTCCCGGCCAGACCGGGCAAGTTTCCTTGGCGGCGTTGTCGCAAACCGTGAAGACGAAGTGCATCTCGGGAGCGCCTGGCCGCGAGAATTCATCCCAACTCTTGCTGCGCAGGCCGCTTGTGGAAATGCGAGCCAGTTCAAGCTGCTTCAGGGCTTCGGGATGCACTGTCCCCGAGGGATGACTTCCGGCGCTATAGGCGGTGAAGACAGGCTTTCCCTTGTGGTTGAGGATCGCTTCGGCCATGATGGAGCGCGCCGAGTTGCCCGTGCACAGAAACAGAACGTTGTAGTGATCTTCCATCCAATCTCCGATTTACCCTCTCTAGAATTGTCATCCCGAGCCGAGCGAGAGATTGCAGTTCGCCGCAAGATGCAGATCCCTCGCTCCGCTCGGGATGACAATTCGAAGGAAAGTTCAGTCTCCGGCCAGACCAAACTCGTCAGTTGCAGCATGTCGGACCGCAGCACGCCTCCTGCGCTCGTTTTGGCTTCACCGCGCGTACAAAGGCGCTCATGAACTTCTCATCTACCTGCTCCGCGATCGCATCCACGTCAATACCCGAGGACGAGAGGAACTCGCGAGCGTCCTCGACGCGATAGATTCGCGTGGGCTCGATCTCGATTTGCTCAAACCCGGCGGCGGAGAGCTTGCCGCGATATTCGTTTTCTTCGAGAGCTCCGGCGATGCAACCAACCCACGCCAGCACATTCTGACGAACTTCAGGCGTCATCTCGCCGCGCGTGACCACATCGGAGACGGCAAACCGTCCGCCCGGTTTGAGCACGCGAAATGCCTCGCGCAGCACGCGGTCCTTGTCCGCGGAGAGATTGATCACGCAGTTGGAAATGATGACATCGACCGTGTTGTCGGGCAGCGGTATGCTTTCGATCTCACCTTTCAGGAATTCCACGTTCTCCGCGCCGGCCTTGCGCTTGTTTTCGTTCGCCAGCGCGAGCATCTCGTCCGTCATGTCGAGGCCATAAGCCTTTCCGGTCGGACCCACGCGCCGTGCGGAAAGCAACACGTCAATGCCGCCGCCCGAGCCCAGATCAAGCACAGTTTCCCCTGGACTAAGCTCCGCAAGCGCCGTCGGGTTCCCGCATCCGAGTGAAGCCAGCATCGCCTGTTCGGGAATCTGCTGGGCCTGCGACTCGTCGTAGAGGTTGGAGGTGATCGGATCGCAGGATAGGCCCGCTGCCGGCGCCGCCCCACAGCAACTGCTGCCACCAGTCGTAACGCGGAGAGCCGCCTGTCCGTATTTCTCTCTTACGACTTCTTTAATATTGGCATCGGGCACGGCGGCTTCTCCTATTTACAGAATTGGACGAGGTCTTGCGGCTTGAGTGCCTTATTGCGGGTGCAGCACTCGGCATAGAGAAATTGCACAATTTCGCGCAGGGTGTCGGTGTTGGCGGTGTAGTGGAGAAACGTCCCCTTGCGCTCCACCCGCACCAGGTCTTCATTCTTGAGCTTGTCGAGATGGTGAGAAAGCGTGGAACCGGGAATCTCGAGCTCGTCCTGAATCTCGCTCACCACCAGGCCTTCCGGGTGCGCGGAGAGCAACAATTGCATGATGCGCAAACGCGGCTCGGTGCCCATCGCCGAAAACATGTCGGCGTAGCGGGCTACGCGCTCACTATTCGTTCGAGCCTTGCTGGCCACGTTAACCATATTTCGATAATACTAGAAATATGCCTTCCAAATCAAATGCCCCTAGGGACGCGGCTCGCCGCGTGTCTTTGTCCGCACCAGCACGAACCATAGAGGGAAGGGCATCGCTCGTCCAGCCGGGCGGGGACGCCCGGCGCTCCATGTCAACTCTCCCACACCCAGCGTCCATCCACCATCGTGCGTTCAATAGGAATGTTGATGATGTTGTAGGGGTCTTCCTTGAACACGTCGCGTCCCAGGACCACGAGGTCAGCCAGTTTGCCCGGCTCGATAGAGCCCTTGAGATTCTCTTCATAAGAAGCGTATGCGCCATGCATGGTTCCCACGCGAATCGCTTCTTCCAGCGTAATCTTCTGTTGCGGCCCCCAAACATTTCCTTTGGCGTCGGTGCGCGTCACTTCCGACTGCAAGGCCATCATCGGCTCAAACGGCCCCGGAGGATAATCCGACGCCTGCGTCGGCCGAATCCCGGCGTCGATGAAACTGCGCAGCGCAAACATGTGGTTCACGCGATCCGCGCCGTACTCCTTCATCTTCTCGCCGTGATAGTACGCGTAGGTTGAAAAGGGAGTAGGAATCGCGCCCAGCGCCTTGATCCGCGCGATCAGCGAGTCATTGACGACGGTGCAGTGCTCCAGCCGGTAACGCGCGTCCTTGCGCGGCAATTCCTTCTGCAGCCGCTCGTACACTCGCAGCGTCGTGTCGATGCCGACATCGCCATTGGCATGCGTTCCGAGTTGCCATCCCGCGGCGTGTGCCTTGCGGGCCTGCTGGTAGAGATCTTCTTCCGTAGTTACGAGAATTCCGAAATCGTCTGGACGTCCAATGTAAGGCTGAGAAAGCCGCGCCGTACGTTCGGAAATCGATCCGTCGCAAATCATCTTCTGCGCGCCGACTTTCACCCACTCGTCTCCAAGTCCGGTTTTCACTCCGGCCGCCAGCATCTGGTCCATGAACGCCTGGTAGATGTGGCAGTAGACGCGCATCCTCAGTTGCCCGGCTTCGCGTGCATCCTGGTAGGCACGCAGATCTTCCGGAGTACCCATGGCGTCGGTCACCGACGTGATTCCTGTGCGTGTCATCATCCGCGAAATCAGGCGCACGCCCTCGCGATGGTCGTCGCGCGTGAAGTTCGAAGGGATGATTTTGTCGAAGGTCTCCCGGCCAGTTTCGCGCACGTGCCCGGTCAAATGACCGGTCGCGGGATCGCGATCATATTTACCGCCCGGGGGATCGGGAGTGTGGTCATCAATCTTTGCCAGCTTGATCGCCTGCGAGTTGACCCACGCCGTGTGCCCGCCGCGATGCTGCACGTATACCGGATGGCCGGGAACGGCGGCATCCAACTCTGCGCGCGTGAGGGGCCGCCCTTCAGACGTCTTGGTATCGTCGTACTTGAAACCCAGCACCCATTCGCCGGGTGGCGTTTTCGAAGCCCGTTCGCGCAGGGCTGTCAGGATGTCGGCGATTGATCGCAGATCGCAATCCACCATGCGCAGGTGAGACAGGCCGGCCTCCGCCGGATGCGAGTGTGCATCGATGAAGCCGGGGAGCACCGTCTTTCCGCCCAAGTCAATTTTCTTCGCTTTGCCGGCGGCAAGCGCCAACACTTCGTCGTTCGATCCGATGGCCAGAAATCTTCCGCCGGAAATGGCCACGGCCTGCGCTCGCGGCTGCTGCAGATTGACCGTCCAGATATTTCCGTTATAAAGAATTAGTTCAGGCTCGGTGCGGTCGATGGAAAAAAGGTCGCTGGAAAACAACGTGAAGGCTCCGACGGCACCCATGCCGAAAACAAACTCGCGACGCGAAGATGGCATCTGAACTCCCTTTGAGTATGCGGGACACTATACTAGACGGCATTATGAATCATTGCCGTAGAGAGACGGGCGCCTCGCCCGTCCGCGATGAAGCCGGTGCACTTTCGATTCACTGAACTCCATGCCCAGTCCCACCATCGTCGAAGTGCAGGGCCGCAAGCTCAGTCTCACGAACCTCGACAAGGTCCTCTATCCCGCCTCGGGGTTCACCAAGGGACAGGTGGTGGATTACTACGTCCGCATTGCGCCCTATCTGGTGCCGCATCTCGTTGGACGGCCGCTCACCATGAAGCGTTATCCCGGGGGAGTTGACCAGGAATATTTCTTCGAAAAGAACGCCCCCATGCATCGGCCGGACTGGGTGAAGACCGCGCCGGTGTGGAGCGAGAGTAACAAACGAACCATCAATTTTCTTCTCGCTAACGATCTCCCGACGCTGGTGTGGATCGCGAACCTGGCATCAATCGAGCTGCATCCATCACTATCGCTATCGACCGAC
>Ga0210407_10004493_pt1 | contig 10975 bp, 10 predicted proteins | sample IncBWC27MmetaG_FD_150860 | JGI IMG/M metagenome (GOLD analysis project Ga0210407, IMG submission 150860) | Forest soil microbial communities from Barre Woods Harvard Forest LTER site, Petersham, Massachusetts, United States - Inc-BW-C-27-M | ecosystem: Environmental > Terrestrial > Soil >... | reverse complement strand
GGATGTCTGGCGACGCGCGGGGTGCGGCAACGGCGGCCATCCGAGAAAGTAAACGAACACAAGGACACGCGGTCCTTTGGACTGAGAGAGGACATAAAAGTCTCCTTAGAGTTGGGTTTTGGGATTGCTTACTGAGAAGAGCCGTCAGGGCTTGCATGCAAACCGACGGTACAAAACAGAAACGCCCCGACCGGGTCGGGGCGCACGTTTCAACAGGGATATTGTATCACAACCGTAGTGCGGGTTAAGCGAAAAAATTAGGGGCAAAGGAAAGAAAAGTCAAAACCCGCAGCTCCGTAGGGTCATTCGCAGCGCAAAAGGCGCGCCTTAAAACCGAAGGCTGCGGCACCCCACGAGCGTCTGCGCCACCCTCCATTTGCCGGGGGGCTGTCGCGACAAGCGAAAAGTCATGCGGGCATGGCGCTCAATGTCCGGTAACGCGACTTACCAGGCGCTTGCCAGAACGCGGGAGTAACATAAGACAGTGAAATGCGCTACAGGAAAGTAAGCAGCTTCGCCGACATCTCAGGCGACATTTCCGTCGTGATGGATTTCATCGGGGTGGACGAATACCGCGAATCTTTGTCTAGAATCCATCGATCTCTCAATTCAAAGGGTTTTGTTACTCCTTATGATGACGCGGCGTTTGCCTTGGAATTGGACCTTCTAAATATCGAGATGCTGCGCGTCGAGTGTGGCGGAGATTTTAGGACCTTCCCGGAACGATGCCACGCTGGGGTGGATTTCTTGATCGGACTTGGTCAAACGATCCCCGTACTTTCCACCGAGGCAAAAACGAGATTACTGGGCCGCATCAAAAAAGGATTTGATGAAGGTTTATGGCCTCTCCAACACGAGCTGCGAGTCACAGCGAACCTAAGCAATAACGGTTGGGATATTTCATTTCACGATTTGGAGTTTGGTGGAGGCTATGACTTTCTGGCAACCAAAGATGGTCGAACCTTCGAAGTAGAGGCCAAGGCAATCTCAGCATACACAGGGGGGCCCATCAAACCAGATAACCTCACCAAACTGCAAATTGAGGTAAAGGAGCATTTCGACTGTTTCGACGATGTACTGACTCCGATTGTCGGCGTCACCTTACCGTCGAACCTACCGACAGATAGGACTCACCTTCAACAATTGGTTTCCCAGATCAACAGCGTAGTTCGCAATGAAAACGACGCCTCGAATGCGTTAGGGGCCTTCCAATACATGGGAAAGGTCCCTCTTACGTCACCAGGTAGCGTCATGCTCGCAGCCCGATTGCGCGCTCTTAGAACCGAAAATCCTGTCTTATTTCGACCCGTCCATCCGCGGCTTATCCTGGAACTCGCTTCTAGGAGGCCAAACCAACTAGCAAAAAGGACCATCAGGACAATCAACGAAGCTGGGCGAGAACAATTCAGCGGCTCAAACCCAGGAGTGATCTGGACACACATGAACTTCATGTCAAAAGAAGTGTTTAGGTCTCTAAGCACCTCACAGCACGGTAGGACGTGTTTGTTTGACGGAATCGCAAATGCTGTTTATCGCTCTGAGAAACGTAGTCACATAAGCCAGCTGTGTTTTACTGGCAGCTCATTTTTGGATAGGGCGGGCGAAACTGCGCGCAGTTCCTACCTGTCAGCAATCTACAATTCCCCAGCGTGTCGGTTCGGTAGGGATGTGCTGTTTACGGGAGGGCGCACGAAGGATTCGAATGAAAAAACTGAGCAAAACTAGCTGGGGGTGCCGCTTTCCTTCCAGGACAAGTCCTGGTAACCGCGGTAACCGGACAAATGGCTCCCGGTCAGTACCCGTCGCGCGTGCAGAATCTACATTCCTCGGAATCGCGCAGCGCAGGTTTCTGCCGGCGTCGTCTTCCCCTTGAGGGATATTGCCGCCACGCGTCGGCTCTTGCGGCAGCGTGCGAGCGCTTTGGAGCGCTGGGTGCGATGGCTCGCGTCCTGCGGAACACTTGTCCGGTTAGCCGACTTATCGGGACTTAGCGCCCTCATTGGAGTAAACTTCGACTCGGATACCCTTGGCACATAGTGTCTGCCACCTGTCAATTTTGACAGTTGCTCCCCCGAACGCGCGAACGTAGAAGAGCAGTAATTTTGGCTATCTCCATATCATTTACAAAATTCACCTCTGGAGGACGAACGTCTTCAGCAGGACGAGGGTTCGGCGACGTGTCAGCGCGCGCTCATCCTCGACAGACGAGGCGGTCACTCATTCGAGTCGTACAGCCTCTTTTCGGAGAGTCTGGTTGGGAGGCGCCTAGAGCGCTGTCCTGCGTGGCAGTCTCACTCCTACTTCTTTTTTTATTTCTAGTTCAGGGGCTTGCCCAGGCTCAGGTGAAACCCATCCGGCGAGTGCTCGTTCTAAGTGACCTTGGCACAATCTCGTCACCTGGGTTCGCAGAGGTGGATCAGGCGCTTTTCGCTGGTCTGCAGAAATCGCCCTACCAGATCGAGTTTTACAACGAAGCCCTGGAACTCACTTTGTTTTCAGATGAAGGGTCCCAACGCCGGATTCACGAAGACTTTATTCGAAAGTATTCGGACCGTCGACTCGACCTGATTATCGCGGCTGGGTCGGCATCACTCAGCTTCCTCGAGTCGAACGAAGGTTTCCTGCGAAATACGCCAATTGTCTTCTGCGCGGTTCTGGAGAACATTTCGGCACAACCTAATCGGAACATGCACATCACTGGTGTTTTGGGCAGGTTACACCCGATGGAGACTCTGGATGCGGCGCTGCATTTGGCACCTTTCACAAAGCATGTCGTAGTCGTCGGCGGTATGGGTACATTTGACGAACCATGGGAGGCTATTGCCAGACAGGCTTTCCGCAAATACGAGCCACAAGTCGAGTTCACGTATGTTACCGACTTGACTATGCCCGCCCTGCTTGAACGGCTCAAGCATCTGCCAAGTAATACCATCGTCTACCACACTGCAATCACACAGGACGCCGCCGGGAACCGCTTTATTGATTCAACTCAGTCGGTACCGCTAGTCGCCAGTGCAGCCGATGCGCCTGTATTTGTCATGGATGACGTGGATCTTAGGGACGGAACGGTGGGCGGCGATTTGGTGAACTGGGCCAACGACGGTCGCGCCGCTGCTGACATGGCTGTGCGGATTCTAAATGGCGAGAGACCGGAGGACATCCCCGTCGTCGCCAGCAAACACTCGTATATGTTCGATTGGCGTGCCCTGCAGCGTTGGGGCCTAAAGGAAAGCGATCTGCCGCCCGGTAGCATCGTGCTGAATCGTCCGCCGAGCTTCTGGCAATTGTATAAGCGGTACGTTTTGGCTGGCGTTCTTATGCTCGTTGCACAGGCTCTCGTCATCGTCGCTCTCTTGTGGCAGCGGGCCAGACGAAGAAATGCGGAAAACGAGCTAGCGATTATGTACGACCGGCTGCGCATGGCAATCGAAGCCGGCAGGTTTGTGGGATGGGATTTGGACATCAGGACTGGAAGGACCCAGTGGTTCGGCGACCTGGCAACGATGTTCGGGATTCCGTCGGGCAATTTTTCGACTGAGATGGGGGAGCTCCAGCGTCACATACACCGTGACGATGTTGATGGTGTGACGAGGGCGATTGACAATGCGAGAGAAAACCATTGCCCCTATGTTGCTGAATTCCGCGTCACCCGCCACAACAAAGAAGTCCGCTGGGTAATCACCAGAGGAAAGTTCTATTACGCGAGCAACGGCGATCCGGAGCGGATGCTGGGTTTGGCGCTCGACATCACGGAGCGCAAGCTTGCGGAGGAGGCCCTCTTCAGCCTGGGCCGCAGGTTGATTGAGGCACAAGAACTAGAACGCGCCCGCATTGCCCGAGAGTTACACGACGATTTGAGTCAACGGATGGCACTCCTCCAAATCAGCCTGGAGCAAGTAACGCAGGACTCGGCCGGGTTTTCGTCCAATACTCGGCAACAACTGCACAACATCACAAAGGTATGCTCGGAAGTTTCGTCCAACCTTCACGACTTGTCCCATCAACTTCACCCATACAAGCTGGACACACTGGGTTTGGTCGCCGCTTTGGGCGGCTTCTGCAACGAATTCTCCCGGCGGCACAATCTGCAGGTCCAGTTTGTCTATCACGATGTTCCGGGACAGATTCCAGAAGACGTGACTCTGTGCCTGTTTCGGATCGTACAGGAGGCCTTGCGGAACGTCGTAAAGCACAGTGGAGGAACGGAGGCCGACGTAGAGCTGTCGGGTCATGGGGATCGAATCGATCTCTGCATCTCCGATTCCGGCGCGGGATTCAGCCCTGAGCATGTGAAAGAGACTGGACTTGGTTTAATCAGCATGCGCGAGCGGCTGCGACTGGTTGAGGGTCACCTATCTGTTGAATCCGAGCCGTCCCATGGGACGCGAATCCGTGCTCGTGTTCCGCTGTTCACAATCAACGCAGAAGTCGCGAATGAGAGGAAGGCACGCAAGGCAGGGGCATGAGCGTTTTCGGCCGCGAATCGTTGAGGATGCTGTGAAGGCTTATCATGATCCTGCGCCAAGTACCTGATTAACGCGCTTACCGTACAAGTCGGTCCCGGTACCACGGCCATCCGGGAGTGATAAACTTCATCCATGCCAAAATCAAAGCGATCAGTGCCAATTCTCCCTACCAGTCCAATCAGCATTGTATGTCCCCTCTGCCATGCAAAAAGCGGTAGAGATTGCGAATCGTCGTCGGGCATACATCTTCCGCTTGTGCATGTCGTCAGAATCAAAGCTGCAGCAAAGATGGATATACAGGCTGATTAACGCGGAAATCGGAAACTGACCCACCACTGGCACCCGGCAATGAGAAAATGAGCTCCGAAATTAATCGTCAAGTGGGCGTTAGGATTATCCTCCCATACAGAACGACGGCCTTATTGTGACTAAACTGCGTTTTTTGCGTGATGGAGAGAAATCCCTAATGCTCATAATTCGCGCTGCCGTGGTCAGCGATGTGCCGTTGCTGTTGAGATTCTCCCGCGAACTTGCGGAGTACGAACGCCAACCCGACGCCGTCGTCATCAAGGAAGAGACGCTGATCAGGGACGGCTTTGGATCTCAACCAAAGTTCCGCAGCCTGATTGCGGAATGGGACGGAGAAGCGATTGGCTATGCGCTCTTTTTTGGCTTTTATTCAAGCTTGAAAGGCTCCGGCATCTTCCTGGAGGACCTCTTCGTGCGAGAAGCATTTCGCGGTCGAGGGATAGGAAGAGCGCTTCTGTGTCAGGTTGCTCGTATTGCACGGCAGGAAGGCTGCTATGGCATGCGCTGGGAGGTATTGGATTGGAATGAGTTGGCAATTAAATTCTATAGGTCATTGGGTGGCAAGTTTTTCGATGAATTGAGACAGGTCTTCTTAGAAGCAGACGCCCTGAATCGACTCGCCGACGGATAACTGTCCAGAAATCCATTTGCACCTCACCATCGATCCTGGACGAATGACAGGCTGACCAGAAGTCCGGTTGTGGGAAATTGGAAACTCGATTTGGAGCTTGCGGCCAGTCCTAGGTTGTGAGGTTATAGATTAGGCCAAATGGATCTTTGACATAGCAGCGAGGAAAATCCGGCTCGTCCTTGACAACTTCGCAGCCCTCCTCTACTAGTCGCTGCCTCGCGTCGACAACGTTGTCAACCGTCACTTCCAAGACTGGCCCCAAGGATGTGCCAGGCTCGATGAACAAGTTGATGTGCTTGCCGTGGAGGCCGATCATCTTCGGATTGTTGTCGGTAATTTCGAATCCGAGATGGTTGACATAAAAAAGGGCGGCTTTCTTAGGATCTGGGGCTTGAATCAAAATGTCTGCACCAAAGCGGTTTGCCATGTTATTCCTCGCGAGGAAGCATAGTACTAACCTATGCAGCGTTAGGTCGAGACAATCCGCAACGGACGGCACGACTGCTAATCGCTCTGCGCCGCACGGATGCACGAAAGTTAGGAGGTGTCGCACGGACGCTCGGATCGGGTGCTAGTCGTGGGCTGGTCGGCTTATTCGGTGCCGAGGAAGGCGTAGCGGAGCAGGAAGAGCACGGTGAGCACCCAGATCAGCGGACTGATTTCGCGGTGGCGGCCGGTTCCGAGCTTGATGAAATTGAAGTAGAGAAGGCCGAGGCTGAGGCCCGACACGTGGCTAGGCGCTGAATGAAAAACGCCTTGCGCGCATTGCGAAACGCGTATATACAAGTCTCGAATTCAGGTGACATTTGAGATTGTGATGTTTGCCCGTCGCTCCACTCTCATCGCTCTGCTGTTGTGCTGCCTTGCGTGCTGGCTCTGCTGCGTGATTATTCTTGGTGAGTTCCCGGAGCTTTTGTCACTCACCGACAATACTTCCAATGATTTTGCGATGTGCAGAGCTCCCTCCGCAGAGGGCATTCACGTTTTGAGCGCAGCAAAACAAGGCGCAGTTCAGATTTTTGCGAGTGCTATGGAGTATCCGGCAGAGCTTCGGGAGAGCACGGATGAGGACACATCGCCGACGCGTTCTGCCCTCTTCCTTATCAATTCTGTCCTTCGTAGATAGACCCTCGCGTCCAATCATGCGAATTGTATAGCCCGGAAGGTGGCTCACTGGGCTGTCGGCGCGCAACAAGCTGTCTGCCCCTTTCTGCGCGTCTTTGATGAAGCAGTTCAAAAGAGCCGCCATACCATTGAGTCAACCACATGACAATCCTCTGGGGAACGCGAGGAGGGTGGTTCAAGTGTCGGAAATCGTCAAATGCGGAATTTGTGGCAAATCCTTTAACAAACGTCACGTAAACTCACATAAGCGCCTGGCTCATCCGAAGAGATCGAATCCAGACTCCTCTGCCTGGGATGAAGAGGGGGTAATGAAGGAAATCCTGCACTTGTATGAAAGATTATCGAACGAGGAAAGAAAAGACTTGCAAATCCGGCTGAAATCTCTGGCTTGACCTGCGATTGCTGCCGAACCGTCAGAGATAACCGTTGTACTGGCGACTGGCTGTTCTCCAAAGATGCGTGATTCAAGATGAAAAGGAGGCTTTGAATGGATATTGCGAACCGGTTACGTTATCTCAGAGAGGAAAAGAACCTGTCGCAGGGGGATATTGAACAGCGAACAGGACTGCTTCGCTGCTACATTTCGCGCGTAGAGAACGGTCACACTGTTCCGGCTATCGAGACGCTCGAAAAAATGGCGCGCGCCCTGGAGATGCCTCTGTATGCGCTCATGTATGAAGGTGAGGAGCCGCCTGCTCTGCCAGCGAGAGCCGGAAAGCGGCCCGAGGAATGGGGCAGTGTTGGAAAGGACGCTCGGTATCTGGACAAGCTCTGCCGGTCTCTATCGAAAATGAGTGAGAGAGACCGAGAGTTGCTGCTAAATTTTGCGGGAAAAATGCCAAGCCATAGAAAATAGCCCTCGACCAGCGTGCCTACGTTGTCGAAGAGATCGACGAAGAAAAACACAAAGATGAGTAAGGCCTGGATTCGTTCCGAGGTTCCAGACACCATTCCATGGGCGTCCGGAACGAAGCGAGCATCCCGTTGTGCGAAATCGTCGCGCCGTTTCAGTTCGGGGCACAAGTGTCAGTCTGGTTCCGTGAAGGCGAAGAGTGTTGGGCAGGTTCGCAGCATTATCCTATTGAAACGATAAGACTTAGCGTGAGTGAAGCTGCTGCTGCTTAGGCCGTGACCGTGCACATCTGACGGCTGGGGGGACTCGTGTCTAAACTGGAATGCCTGATCTCACAAAGAGCGGTCTGCGAAAAACGGCTGCCGTAGGCCTCGCCAGGAGTGGCGCAGTGCTGCTGTTGCTCCTGGCCCTCGCCCTATCGCCGCTAGAGACTCGAGCCCAAGGAACTGGAGCGACCAGCCAAGCCGCGACAGACTTGAGCCGGCTTAGCCTTGAGGAGCTGATGAATCTTAAGGTCGACACGGTCTATGGCGCGTCGAAGTTCCAGCAAAAAGTGACCGAGGCGCCCTCTTCGGTAACGATTATTACCGCGGACGAAATCCAGAAATACGGGTACCGCACGCTCTCCGACGTGCTGCAAAGCGTCCCGGGATACTACGTAACCAACGACCGCAACTATTCTTATCTAGGCGTGGATGGCATTTCGCGCCCCACCGACTACAACACGCATTTGCTGATCTTGATCGACGGTCATCGAATGAACGACAATATTTTCAACGGCGCATATGTTGGGACGGAATCGATTATCGATGTCGATCTGGTCCAACGAGTGGAAATCATTCGCGGACCAGGCTCTTCCCTCTATGGTGCGAACGCGTTTCTGGGCGTCATCAATATCATTACCAAGCAGGGCGGGGATTTCAAAGGGGTGGAAGTCTCCGCGGATGCCGGAAGTTTGCAGACCTACCGAGGGCGCACAACCTATGGCCAAAAGTTCGCCGGCGGCGCGGAGTTGCTGCTCTCAGAGACATTTTACGACAGCAAGGGCAATCGCCAGTTGTTCTTTCCCGAATTCAATTCCCCGGCGACGAACAACGGTATCGCGCAAGACGCGGATGGGGATCAATTCCACAGCACGTTCCTAAGCGCAAGTTATGGAGACTTCACGCTTCGCGCCGGTTACGTCTCTCGAGAGAAACATATTCCCACGGGATCCTTTGGAACGGTATTTGACGATCCGCGACCGGAAACGACTGACGCGCGCGCTTATTCCGACCTTCAATACCATCATGCCTTCGGGGACGCCTGGGAGGTAAACGCCCGCGGCTTTTACGACTGGTACAAATACGACGGAGTCTTTATCTATGACCATTCTGGAGCCGGAGTACCTCCGTATACCGTAAATCACGATTTCACGCGTGGAGACTGGTGGGGGTTTGATATCTCCGCCTCCAAGCAGGTAGCGGAGCGCCATCACGTAACACTTGGAACCGAAGAAAGCTTTAACACCAAGCAAGTACTGGGCAATTATGATCAGACACCCTACGTCTTGTATTTGTCCTCCCATCATTCCTCCTCCCAGGCGTCTGTTTATTTACAGGATGAGTTTGCGATTCGCAAGAACCTCCGGCTGACTGCCGGCGCGCGCTACGACCGGTACTCCACCTTCGGCGGGACGGTTAATCCGAGATTAGGTTTAATTTTTTCTCCGGAGGAAACTACGGATATCAAAATCCTGTACGGGCAGGCGTTCCGGGCGCCGGACGATTTTGAACTGCACTACGCCGCGCCGCTGTTGAGTTTTGAGGCGAGTCCGAATTTACATCTGGAGACTATCAAGACGACCGAAGTGGTTTTCGAGAAGTATTTCTGGGAGCACGCATCGCTGAGCGCCTCGGGCTTTTACAACCGGATCGACCATCTGATCTCGCAGGACACCGATCCCGCCAACGGATTGATTCATTTCGTAAATCTCAATGGCGTTCGCGGCAAGGGTTTGGAATTCCAGTTCAGCGTGAAGCACCCAAATGGATGGGAAGGGCGCCTCTCCTACACCCTCCAGGAATCACACAATTCCATGGACAGTGAATCTCTCAGCAATTCCCCCCGGCACCTGGCAAAAGTTAATCTAATTGCTCCGCTACTTCCCAAGAAGCTTTTCGCCAGTTTCGAGGGACAGGAAATCAGTCGCCGGCTCACGGTGCTTGACACCATGGTGGGTGGCTCATTCGTGGCCAATGCCACGCTCTATTCCAAAGATCTTCTGGGAAAACTGAGAGTTTCGGCCAGCCTTTATAACCTGTTCAACAAGCGTTACGCCGAACCGGTGGGACAGGAAATTCAGGGAGCCTCCGTTGTCCAGGATGGTCGTACATTTCGTGTAAAACTGACTTACCGGTTTTGATGAATCTGGCGCCGTCAACTGGTAGGCGTGCCCCGACAAGGCGCAGCCGGACATAATCCACTTTGGCATCGATCACGCTTTGCAGAGAAGTTACACCTAGCGACTCTCCACAAACACTGCTCGCATGGTTCAGGAATTGCGTTGCCATCCAATAGCATTGCAAGCGAAACTTCTCCGGAGTAGGCTTTCTTCAGCCTTGCCTTCCCAATCTTCCTCAGCGCGGTTCCCAAGGCAGGGCCGATCTCCAAAGGTACCGGAGGAGAGCGTCCGGAGAGGAGAATCCCCATGCCCATGGAGAACAAGACCATCCTTCGCCGCCTCTACGAAGAGGTTTGGAATGAACGCAAGCTGGAAGTTGTGGATGAGCTGATCTCCCCGAGCCATGCCCTCCACGACCCCATCGCGTCGGGCTCGCACGTAGGCCCGGAGTCGTACAAACGGCGAGTGGTGGAACTGACGACAGGCTTTCCTGACCTATGTTTCACAATTGAGGACACGATCGCCGAACGAGAAAAGTTCGTCGTTTCCTGGACCATTTCGGGCACACATAAAGGCGTGTACATGGAAACTCCCGCCACGGGCAGGAAAATCTCCGTGGAGGGGATGACGATTCACCACATCAAGAATGGAAGGATTCTTGATTCGTACGCTATATGGGACGCTCTGGGCCTGATGCGACAAATCGGGGCTATCCCTGCGCAGAGCAGGACGAAAGAAGCGGCGTCCAGGAGCTGAAAGCAGCCCCAGTCCTAGCGCCCGCTTTGCGTGTCTTTCAATAGCCCCTGATCTCTCAATATCCTGCGAACTTTTTTCGGCGAGATCGACAAATGGGCCGCCACCCGAGCCACTTTGCACCCATCGCGCCTCCACACCTTGGGAATCACAATCGCCGCAAATTCGTCGCTAACTTTCTGGAAAGATTTGTTGCCGACGATGCCTTGGGACCATTCTCGAAGGGTTGGATTGATGCGGCCGGCGCCTCGAAGTTTGGCCTTTAGATTCTGCAACTCCTTCCCCACGTAGTCCTGCTGTGCGGGCTTGAGCAGCGATTCCGCTCCCTCGGCGCATTGCCGGGCCGCTTCCAGATCGTCGGGAAACCCCAGACAGAGCGCCGAACCTAAGGCGATGTGGGCCTTTGCGATCAAACGCCGATTCTGGGTGTTTTTTGCAAACTCCAGAGCCTCGCG
>Ga0210407_10004491_pt1 | contig 10977 bp, 16 predicted proteins | sample IncBWC27MmetaG_FD_150860 | JGI IMG/M metagenome (GOLD analysis project Ga0210407, IMG submission 150860) | Forest soil microbial communities from Barre Woods Harvard Forest LTER site, Petersham, Massachusetts, United States - Inc-BW-C-27-M | ecosystem: Environmental > Terrestrial > Soil >... | reverse complement strand
CACGTCCAGCGCGAACCAAATCGACCATCTGGCGACGAAACTCAGGTGAATAGGGCGGACGCGTCTTGGGCATCTGAAAAGCCTCCGTTGAAAGCCTGACGGGCTCCACGAAAGCGGGTCAACTTCACGCCTCCTCTTCGTCCATAGGCTTGTCGATCGGCCTAACCCCGGCGCGGTCCAGCACGGCGATCAGGCATACCGACCTGACCCTCTCATCCTCTGCGGTCTTGGCGAGATCGATGAGCTCGCGCATCATCTCCGGCGAAGCCTCGCGCGCGAGCTTCCGGGACTCGTGATAGAACCGCTACTGTCCATCGGGGTTGCCACTCTGCCCTTTTGGAAATCGAAACGCCTTTCCTCGATCCGTGAACTCCGCCCGCGCCCGCACACCCGAAGTCAGTGGGTCAGAGTCGGCCGCCCTTCCCAGCGTCGTCATTTCGGCGTTGGACATTTCACGGCCCCGAAGAGTCGAAGCATTCCCACTGGATGCTATATCGCCTGCTTATAGCCCGACGGAGGTACCAAACCAATAGAGGCCGACTTGGCCGGATGTTAAGTCGTCCGGCCCCCAAGGCTCCATCACCTCTGCCACTCGCGCACGCGCGCGTGCCAGCAGGCAGGTTCAACAAACTCCCACAAAGGCTCGACGCCTTCCTCGGCGCCGGGCAGTCTCCCCAAGACCCTGGCGCAGATCAACGAATGGCTGGCGGTAGTCACCTCGCCAATGGACCCCGTAGCGATGGCGGCGAAGGCGGCGTTGCGGGGGGAGGTGGACAATGGCTGAGCCGATGGAGGGTGCTGCCATGACGATGCTGGATACGGAAGGCGCGCGCGGGAGAGCCGTTCCAGCAGAGAACGGAGCGGACGCGGGCGCCTGGGTCGCGCTGCTGCCTGTCTCGCTGAGCGATGCCGAAAAGCAATGCCTCGAAGCGATTGCCCGGCTCGGCTCGTTCGCCGTCGACACTGCGACATATCCCGAGGAAATCGACCGCCTGGAGGAGAGCGGCCTTCTCAGCCGTGAGCGGCGCGGCGAGACCTTCTCTCGCGGCCGCAGCCGCAACGACGGGTTCGATGTGTACCAACTCACCGAGCTTGCGAAAGCTGTGGCTGCAGGGCTGCAGCCGGGCACGTTATGGGGGAATACCATGATCGACTATGCACGGATGGACGCCCGCATTCGCGAGCTGCCCGACACCCCGAGCTCGATGCGGGTGCTGCTCGACGAGTTTCCCTAGGCAAAGCTGCAAGACTGGTGGCTGATCTTCTTTTCGCTGACCTCGTCGGTTCAGCGCGGTGAGGTCTGGCCGCTGGACGAGGACGGCTTCACCGAAAGCGAGCGGGCGACGTTCAACTCGATCATCGACCGCTGCGAGGCGAAGATCATCAAGGACCGGAGCCGCCGCCCCAAATGACGACGCCGGCAGAGGGCCCCTCTGCCACAACACAACCCCAGCAGCGGGATGAGCGGTCGGCAAACCGCTCATCCCAGCTTCTGACCCACGATCCCGCAACACAGGAGAGAGGAGTGCGTTGATACCTGATTTCTACGCCAGGGGGCCGCATCCGTTCCTCAGCCGGCGGCTGAACGAGTTCCGCAAGATGCTGCTGATCGCAATGACAGCCTCCACCTACGCCAACAATCCCAGAGACGGTGTTCCGGAGCGCGTAGACCGGGAGGTCGACGGAATAACCGCCGCGCTGATGACTTACACACCGGCAGAGCTTGCCGGCTTTCTGGGTGGCGGTCAGTCGCCGGAGGCGGTTGCCGACATCGAGACCGTCCTATTGGCCGATAAATGGGCGGAGCTGACCGAATGCTTTCCCTTCGGCATAGAGGACAAGACCGAACTCGCGCAGCTCGCAGCTCGCAGCTCGCATCGCCGGTATATTCAAGCTGTGAACCTCTGGGAGACCGCGGCTGAACATCGTTACAAGCGCGGTGCTCGGCTCCTAATAGGCTCCGGAAAAAGTCGATTGATCGTTGTTTCGCCACGGCTCATCGACGGTGGGCCCTCGGTAAGGTATTGATCTAACATGACCGTAGCTCTGGCATCGAGCCCGTTTCATGGCCGTTTTCCGAAATCGCGCCTTTTTCCGCAGCCTCCTAGAGGCCGGAGACACGGAGCACTGGAATGCGAATCCAGAGCACGCGTGATTTTAGCGAGCGCGGGCTAGACGCGTATTTCACCTGTCCGGAGGCGATCGAGAGCCTGATCCTGCTGGAAGGCGATCGCCTGCCGCAGCGCATCTGGGAGCCGGCCGCCGGTGATGGTGCGATCGTCAAGCCGCTGCGCGCCCGCGGCCGCATCGTGCACGCGTCCGCATCGTGCACGCGTCCGACATCGAGGATTACGGTCTGCCGGGCTGCCGCATCATGGATACCTGTCCGCCCCGACCCCGCCGACCGCCTGGGCCGACGGCCTCGTCACCAATCCGCCCTATGGCCTAGCCCAGGAATTCGCCGCGAAGGCGCTCGACGAGGTGCCCTACGTGGCGCTGCTGGTCCGCACGAACTTTCTGATGGACGGCGAGGCGCGCGGGCGCTGGCTCGATCGGAAACAGCCGACGCGCGTCTATTGCCTCTTGCCGCGCCTGCCGATGATGCACAGGCACGGCTGGGAGGGTACCCAGGTCGACGAGCAACACCCCGCACTGCTGGGTCGTCTGGGAGGCCGGAGAGCCGCCTGCGTTGCCCCAGCGCGCCTACTGGCGGGAACTGCTCACAACCGCAAAGCCGCTGACGTCCTACTCGCCCAGGCCGTATCCGTGCCGCTTGAACCGGCGGTCGAGCTTCTGTCCCACGCGGCGCTGCTGGGCTGGCGTCGGCGGGACATACCCCGGCACGCTGCGCAGCCTCTCGCCCATTTCCTTGAGTTTTTCGAGAAAATCTCCCCGCACGTCGCCGCCCTCGGCCCGGAAGGCCAGCGCCTGGCGCCGCTCGATCTCCCTCCGGATCCTACCGAGCCAGGCGGCTCGTTTTGCGGCACGCTCAGCGGGCGTCAGCATCATCGCGGCTCTTTGATCAGGTGGAGGTGGCCGCGTCCCTTGCGCAGTTGCTTCTCGTGCTCCAGCTCGGCGGCTTCGACCTCGCGAAGCTCCTCGTCGCTCATCAGGTAGAACGGCTTGGCGCTCAAGTTCGGGATCAACCTGCTGTGCATAAACGGCAGAACCTGAACACACAGCGCATCTCTGTACTTTGCGTCGAGCGCCTCGTCGGCGATTCGGTCCAGCAACCTGTATAGCGGCAGCGGCCGATCGGCCGCCTCAAGCTTCGGCAGCAGCTCCATCAACACGGCGCGTTTGTCGCGACGACCGCGCGGTCGTCCGGCGCCGGGACGTTTGCCGCCTCTCCCCACCCCTCTCGACTTTCCGACATAGGCTATGAATAGCGCAAACGTTTGAATAAAATCAAAGCCGCCTCCCCGTCCTGTAATCCACCATGGGACCGCGGCGGAAATCAAAGCTCACCCCAAGAAGCGCGCCGGCCTGCCGTGGAGACCCGCTCCGCTTTGCTCCTTCTCGCCGTTGCCGCCGACGCAGACCAAGCCCTCGTCCCGGTCGATTTGAAACCGCGTCACCGAGATTCCGACATGGCACACACATTGGCGCCGCGCAGGCGCGCGAGCGCATCCCAGGCGCTCGTCGCATCGTGGTGCGGGTCCCTAGCCGATTCGGTGCGATTGGCGACATGCGGACAAACGCTCAGCCCGCCTCCCGCAATGAAAGGATCACATGGATCACATCGCCCTCATGCCGCACCGCCATGGGAAGGCCGCAGCGCCGGAACACGTTCAGCATGGGACGATTGCGGAAAAGCACGTCGGCCTCTAGCCGATCCAGGCCCTTCACCCGGGCGATGGCGATCATATGACGCATCAGCAGGCTGCCGATCCCGCGGCTCTGGAAGTCCTCTTCGACGGTGAAGGCCAGTTCGGCGCTGCGCCCCGCGGCGGCGACGGAGCCGCTGACGAAATAGCTCGCCCCGCCGATGACGACCTCGTCCTCGCCCGCGCCGATGGTTACCAGCAGCGCGACCGCCCGCTCGAAATCTGCCCCCGTGATCCGACCGAGTTCGGCGTCACTGACATCGGCCTTATAACCAAAGAACCGCGTGTAGACCGTGTCCCGCTCGAGATTGAGGAAGGCGCGGCGGATCTTCGGTCCGTCATTGGCACCGGCCGCGCGTACCGTCACCGCGGTGCCGTCCCTGAGCGTCTCTGCGAAGACATAGCTAGAGTACTGCACGCCTCACCCTCCAGGCCTGAGGATCCTTGCCCGACATTCCGCAGATAGACGATCTTTCGCTCCGCGACCACCTCGTCGCGCAGCACGCCCCGCGTCCGGGGTGGCGCGAGGAGTTCAGCTTGGACGCCTCGAACGTATTCGTCTTTGGCAAGCCGTAATTGGAACGCCACAATCTACGGATCTGGGGGTTAGGGGTTCGACTCCTCTCGGGCGCGCCAAGTTTTCCAACAACTTATGTACGGAAGTGCTACCCAGGTTTGCAGCTGGGTAGCACTGGGGTAGTAGTGTTCCCTTGCATTCATGATCGTCGGATCAGGCGGTTCTGTCCATAGATCTGTCAGGCTCGAGAGCGTCCCTCGCTGCTCAACAGGCCCCACCGCCACCAAAACTTAGATGCCCGGGGAAGGCTGTCCAGGACCCCCATAGCCCCGACCCCGGCCAGATGAGGCGCTCATACGGGGAGTACTTTTGGGGTTTCGTGCAAGGGGCGAGGACTAATATAAGTCACCGTCGCGAGGCCGATATGCGGGTGCGGCCGAACATCGAGACCATGTCCCGGAGCGAAATCTGTAGGCCCCATATGTCGAAGAAGACGAACGGCCCGACATGACGGCGCGCCTCTGCGGGAAGCACGCGGCCCACGGTAAAGCCGCCGAGATCGCGCGGTCGGGCATCGACCACAGTTGCAATCCCCTGAGCCGCGGCGCTGCGCGAGCACACGGGGTCGATTCTCGGAAATACACTCATGGCATCCATTGATGCATTTTTACTCCGGCCTGCCGATGCATCTTCTCTCCGGCGTTGACACCGGGACAGGCCTTCATGAAGTCCTTGACGAGAAACCCCTTGCCGGTACCCACATCGAGCACCCGGTCGCCGGGCCTGAGGCCGAAATGGGCAATCATGTCCTCGGCGATCGGCACCCATCGCCCGTCATAGCGGTACCCGCCATATCCGGTGTCCCGATCCGTCGAAATAGTCGCGCCCATATTGCCGGGCGATACGGATATTCTCTCGCTCTGCGCCCCTGTTCGTTTCTCGATATTGCGCTTGGCCCGCGGATAGCGGCGCAGGAGATTAATTTCAGCCATCCGGCTGCCTGCGAATCACAACGGGGGGCGTCGACGACGGGAATGGCTGACGGCGCTGGCGGTCTCACCCTGTGATCCCACCTAGGCAGGCCCCCTCACGGCCGAGGGGCACGATGCGCAGGCGCGGTTTGGGTGTCAATCCTCCCGCGGCCGGCTTCAACTACCTTAACCGGCCGCGGCAATCTCGATCGCAGCCTCGGGGGGGCGCCCCGGCAATCAGCCTTTGATAGGCGGCGACGACTTCCTTGATCGGGCCCATCGTGATGACCCGGCCTTGATGCAACAAAATCCCGCGGTTGCACCATTGCTCGACCAACTGCGTCGAATGCGAGGCGAGGACGAGGATGCAGGATCCGCGAACAAACTCCTCGACGCGCCGTTGAGCTTTTTCCAGGAACTGGGCGTCGCCTGCGGTCAGCCATTCGTCCATGATCAGGATGTCGGGCGGAACGCAGGTCGAAATCGAGAATGCCAGCCGAATCATCATGCCGGCCGAGTAGGTGCGAACCGGCATGTCGATGTAGTGGCCGAGTTCAGTAAACTTGGCGACCGCGTCCGCCTTCGTGCGCATCTCGCGCGGGTGGATGCCCATATACATCCCGCGCAGGATGATGTTCTCGCGCCCGGTCGCGTCGGAGTTGAGACCGACGTGAGTGTCGAGCAGCGAGGAAATGCTGCCCGAAGAGACGATACGCCCCTGACTGGGTTCATAGACGCCGGCGAGCACCTTGAGGAGCGTGGTTTTGCCAGCCCCATTCAAACCGATCAGCCCGACGCGGTCGCCATTCAGGATATCGATGCTGACGTCGCTGAGAGCGCGGACATTGATCCGGTCCAAGGCATCCCGGGCGAGATTCCCGTGCGTCGACGTAGCAAGCAGGGCCTTCTTCAGCGATCGGCTGCTGCCCTGATAGATCGGAAAGTCGACGCAGACATTGCGCAGACGAAGAAATGACAAGGAAGCTAGACCCAAAACGCGAGGCGAGAGCGGAACTTTGCGAAGAAGGCGAAGGACGCGGCGCATCCGAAGGCGGTCATGATCATTAGGATAGTCCAGGAATACTGTGAGGTCGGCTGACCCAGGAGCGGGCCGCGGAGTACGTCAATGGCCGCGAAAAAGGGATTGAGCTGGGCCCACCAGGCGTAGGGACCGAGCGCCTGGACAGGCCACATGACAGGCGTCACAAAAAACACGACTTGCACGATGCTGGCGACGATCGGCGGCACATCGCGAAACCGTGCGCTGATCATGCCGAGCAATATGCTGACCCAAACACCAGTGATCGAGATCAGCACGAGACCGGGGAGAAGTTCGATCAGTCGCATCCATACAATCGGGTGCGGAAACAAGAACAGAACAATCGGGATGATTACAAAATTATGCGCAAGCGTTAACAGATTGCGGTAAACGAGCCGGTAAGCGTGCAGCGAGAACGGCAGCTTTACCTGTTGAATAATGCCTTGCACTGAAATGAAAGTGCCGCAGCCCTCTGTCACCATTCCGGCGATGAAGGTCCAGAAAATCAAACCGACACTCAACATCGGCAAATAATCGTGAAGGTCTGTGTGGAACAGCTTCGAGTAAATAAGGCCCATCCCGCCGATCATCACGCCAGTTGTCAGCGTCTGCCAGAAAGGACCCAGGATCGAGCCGCGGTAGCGCAGCTTCACGTCCTGCTCCGCCAACGTCGTCCAGAGCCAGCTGTTACGGATTCCGTCGATGAGATCGATCACCGCCAGGCCGGCCCGTGTCGGCGCCTCCGGCAACTCCACAATCGGGCCGGGTTCGATGTGGGAAACAGTTTCCGCGTGCATCAAGTCTCGCGATAAAATTGTTGCTGGCCGGCCCAACGCTGGCTCGCCCGAAGCCAAGCATCTACCGTCACCACCCGCGTCACGTTACCCCCTCGCCCTCGGCCCTATATCACGGCCCTGATTATAGGTCCAGACAGCGCCATTCAGTGCCCGCTATGAGCCGACCACTTTAGCGGATCGGGTTCGCCAAGCCGGTAAGCCTCTATTTCCTTTGTCAAATTCGCTATATAGCGCGTCGTAACGGCCGACGATCGCCGGCAGTTCGAAGCAGCGAACGATCCGAGCACGAGCCTCACCACCCATGGATCGGCGCGCCTCTGGCCCGACGGCGATCAATTCGTTCCAAGCCTCCGCCAGTGCTTCCGGATCACGCGGTGGCACGACTGTACCGGTCGAGCCGAGAATGGCGGCAGAATCGCCGCAGTCGGTTGCGACGCACGGGACGCCGCACGACATTGCCTCGATCAGCACATTAGGAAAGCCCTCAAAGGCCGACGACAGCGTCGCGATGTCGAGGGCCGAATAGACCCGCGCCATGTCATAGCGCGCGCCAAGCAATCTTAAATGCTCGAGTATCCCGCATGCCTCGATCATCTCGCTTAGGGGCCGGTTCGACGAATCAACGCCTGACCCAATGAGCACAAAGACTGCCTCAGGGCGGATTACGGCTAGCTTTGCTGCGGCAGCGAGAAAATTGGCATGGTCCTTCATCGGGTCGTAACGTGCGGGCAGCCCGATCGCCACGGCATGGTCGGATATTCCGAGCTCCCGGCGCAGGTTCACGCGCGCCTCTGCATCGAACTGAAAGGCATTCGTATCGCAGCCATTCGGGATGTGCGCCCATCGGCGCGGCCGATATCCCAGTTGCTCGTGGAAGCGCTGTCCGGCTAACGAATTGACGATGGCGACGTCGGGACGGGTCGAGAACCAGATCAATAGCTTTCTGACAATGTCGGTCTCGAACGTCTCGGTGCAGCGAATATTCCAGAAGAGGGCGCAAGGCGGCGCCAGCCTCTGCACAAGCGAGCCGAGGAGATCCGCGTGATAAAGCCAAGTCTGCAAGATGTCGGGTCCCACTTGGCGCAGGACACGGGTTAGACCCATTATTGCGCGCAGATCCGCGACGCCACGGCGCATATCGAGGGTGTGCAGCTCGATGCCGGCACTCGCCAGCGCCGGACCCACTATTCCCGGCCCAGTCATACTCACAACGACCGAGCGGTGTCGCTCACGGTCGATGCCCATCACGAGGCGCGCGAGCATTAGCTCCGCCCCTCCGGTTTCAAGGCCGGTAATCAGATGGACAATGGTGGCCATTGCGGCGCCGCGGCGGTCAAATGGTCGCGGTCGTGACGTGGCGTCGTGCCATCTCGGCCAATCCGTTCTGAAGCGGCACGAAGGAAAAGTCAGGGAAGGCGGCGCGGCAACTCGTCGTGTCGAACGCGCGGTAGCCGTTGTGCGGCATCCGGCCGGTGCGCGGCACCTCCTCGATTGGCTCCGGCCAATTCGAAATTCGAAGCACCATCTCGGCAATCTCGCGAAAGCTCGTGTCCGTGCCTGTCGCGATGTTCAGCGCTCCGACCGAGCGTCGATAGATGACACGGGTGGTAAGTTCGGCGACATCATCGATCGACACGTGATCGCGTCTTTCCTCGCCCTTCCCGAACAGCCTGATTGGTTCCCTCGACCGGGCCAGCCGCCAAAAGCGGTTCGGTCCATACCCGTTGTGCGGGTCCGCCGCGCGATAAATCAGGGTCGGGCGCAGAATCGCGAGCAGCGCCTTAACCTCGCTCGTGAACATGATTTCGCGTGCGAGATGCATCACTCCGTGCAGCGATGCGGGGCTTTCACAGACGCTTCGGATAGCCGGGCCGCGGAATCGGCATATACCGCGTCGGAGCTGATATTGACGACGAACGCCAGCGGCTCGGCCGCCGCTGCATTGAGCATCGCTGCCACATGATGATACTGTGCATCTCTGCGTTGCGGCAGGGAGCCAAAGCCGAAACCGCGACAAGCACATCCCCAGGGCGCAACCGCGCAGCGAGCCTGTCGGCGCCATCTGCCGCCAGGAGGCGACCTCGCGGCGAGTGAGGCGTGAGATCAGAACTCCGTCCCGTTCCAACCGGCACGCGATCGCATTGCCGACAAATCCACCCGCACCCATGACGACCACGCGCTCAGGCACAACCGGACGATCATTTCCGTGCTCTCGCATCGCTGTGACCCAGGCTCGCCTGGCCCGAGCGGCGGCATCCCGGGGGCGTGACATTCGAACCCCGCTGCCGCAGCTTACCCACCGTATAATAGACGGTATGGATCGATCAACACCCGTCCGGCCATGAGCCGTGCAAGATCGGCGATCTGCAGTTCGCGATATTGCGGCCATGGCGTTGTGAGCACGAGCGCGTCCGCACCCTCGGCGCAGGCCAGCGGCTCGGAACAGCCAGTGGAATAGGGGACGATCGCGGCCGGAACGACCGGATCGTGGACGCGGAGATCCATGCCATGCAGTCTCCCGAGAAGGGTCAGCGCGGGCGAGTTTTCGTCGAGTGAGTATGTTCCTTATAAGCCAGCCCTAAGACTCCGACCCGCGCCGTCGGATCTAAGTTCACCACCCGCTCTCGTAGCACGCGCCAGCACCAATCGCGCCGGCGACGCGAGTTTGCGATCCAGGCATTCACCACGCCGATATCGGTGCCCCTCTCTCCCGCGAGATTGAGCACCGTACGCAGATCGCGCTCGATGTTGCCGCCGGCAATGCCGAGCCCGGGGCTGAGATAGCTGTACTGACCGATGCGCCGATCGAGGCGCAGGGCCGGGACGACTTCTGCCCAGTCCGCACCGATCGATTCGGAAAGCTCGGCAGGGACATTGGCGACGGTAACGGATGCAACGAGACAGAAATTGATGCTGATCTTTGCCAGCTCGGCGCTCTCGTATCGCATCTGCAGGGTTGGACATCCGAACGCGTCGAGGATTCCCCGATATCGGGGCGGCAGCGGCTTTCCCGCGTCCGCGCAGCCCATGATAAAGCGTTCGGCGTTAAGGGCCCGCTCGATCGCGCGCCCAAAGATCAAGGTTTCGACTTGAAAGAACAGCCGACTGTGCGGCACTCTCGAAATGGTACGTGTAAAGCCGGGTGGCACTTGGCAAAGGACGACGAGAACCGCGTCGTCGCGCAAATGACGCGAGACGCCGTCGACCAGAGCAGCAATCGGAATGAGATCGCTGTCCCCCGCATCGTCCGTCGGCACATCGGCGGCGATGTAAACGACATCGCAGCGTGAGACGTCGCTTGGTGCGCTGCTAAAGCGAATGCGATTTCGGTTGGCCACCAGGAATCGGTCGAGATCGGGTTCGAGAATCGGGAGATCCTGACGGTCGAGGCGGCTTATCAAGCTCTCGTTGCGGTCATAGCCGACAACACTAAACCCGCGCGCTGCGATGGCAATCGCAGAGACGATACCGAGATGCGTCATCCCGGCGAAACCGACGACGGGCGCGTCCATCAGCTGTTCGGTCGGCGTTGCCAAGAGAGAGCGCGCGGTGGCAGCCATCCCTATCGCCGAACGTCGATGCTGGCGTCAAGGCAGTTAGGCGCTTCGGGGCGACGCCCGACAAAAAGATTGTGGATCGTCAAGCGGCGAGCCCGAGTTCATGGAAGACGCCTTTCATTGCAAGTCGGATAGCGTGGTAGTGTTGTGTCAAGAAGGTGCGAGAGCGCCATGCTGTACGAGAGATGAAGGAGGACCCTTCGGAGCCGTCCTGTAGGGGAAGGCTTCAAACCGCCATGAGCTGCTTCGGTCAAAAGCTGCGGTAGTAA
>Ga0210407_10004490_pt1 | contig 10980 bp, 9 predicted proteins | sample IncBWC27MmetaG_FD_150860 | JGI IMG/M metagenome (GOLD analysis project Ga0210407, IMG submission 150860) | Forest soil microbial communities from Barre Woods Harvard Forest LTER site, Petersham, Massachusetts, United States - Inc-BW-C-27-M | ecosystem: Environmental > Terrestrial > Soil >... | reverse complement strand
ATGGTTGATGAGTGATTGGTCACGATCATACGAACTCGATCGACCGCGGCCGGCGGGCTCGAGCTATTCCTCTCTTGGGATGCGGCCCGGGCTCACAAGCTACGCCGATGGCTCCAATGAGACGCGCGGCGCCGATATCATTGCCGAGTATCTCGTCAAGGAGAAGGTGCCGTATATCCTCGGCTACGCCGGGCATGGGGCCATCGGCCTTCTGGACGGGATCTACAAGCAGACCGATCGCATCCGCCACATCTCGCCGCGGATCGAGCAGTCGGCGGGCTTCATGGCGGACGTCTATTTTCGCCTGACAGGGCAGCCGCTCGCCGTGTACGCCTCAACCGGCCCGGGCCCGATGAATCTGATGATTTCGGTGGCAAACGCCTTTTGCGACTGTTCGGCCTTCTTCGTCATCACCGGAAATGTTCCGACCACCCAGTTCGACACCGGCGCTTTGCAGGACGACTATCGCTACCACGGCGACATGTCGTCGATGTTCACGCCGGTCGTCAAGAAATCGTGGCGCATTCGTAAGGTCGAGGACCTGGTCAAGGCGTTGCCTGACGCCTTCACGCTCATGCGGACGGGGCGACCGGGACCTGTGCATTTCGACATGCCCTACGATCTCTACATGAGGACCGCACCCGTCTCGACGCCGGACCCCAATGCGCACGGACAGCCGGTGAACTGGCGCACCACGGTCGCCGACGAGACGGTCGAGAAAGCGCTGAGCCTTCTTGTCGGGGCGCAGCGACCGTTGATCCTGGCGGGCGGGGGCGTGCGCGTCGCCGGAGCCTATGAGGAGCTTCGCGCCCTGGCGGAGCAGCTCGACGTGCCGGTCTATACGTCGTTCATGGGCAAGGGCGCCCTTCCGGCGGATCATCGGCTCAACCTTGGCGTCGCGGGGGTCTGGGGCGAATATCCCGCTACCGAGGCCGTGCGCAACGCGGACGTCATTCTCGCCATCGGCGCGCGCTTCAACGATCTCCACACCGGGTCGTGGATCAAGGGATACGTCTACAACATCCCTCCGACGCGGCTCATCCAGGTCGACATCGACCCGGAGGAGATCGGCCGCAACTATCCGGTCGAGATGGGCATGGTCGGCGACGCCAAAGCCTTCCTCGCCCAGGCCGCTCGCATTGCCCGCGCCAAGGGCGTGCGCCTCGGTTACGGCAGCGCGTGGCAGAGGGAGATCGACGGGTGGCGGGCCGATTGGCGCAATTTCTGCGAGCCCTTCGAGCGGTCGAGCGAGGTTCCCATCGAGCCGCGCCGGATGATGGCGGATATGAACAAGATTTCGCCTCCCGACACTGTGATGGTCGACGACGTCGGCAATTGCCAGGTATGGTCGGAGCAGTACTGGAAGCCGAAGATCCCAGGCACACATCTGACGGCGGGCGGCTTCGCCGCGATGGGCTTCGGCATCGCCGGCGTCCTCGGCGCGAGGCTCGCGCGTCCCAACTCGCCTTGCGTCACACTTTGCGGCGACGGGGGCTTCACCATGATGCCGCATGTTGTCGCGACGGCTGTCGAGTACAATCTTCCCGCCGTCTGGGTCTTGCAGAACAACTACGCAATTGGCACCATCCGAGACTTGCAGCGCGCCTACCACGACGGCCGGGAAATCGGGACGAGCTTCGTCAACGAACAAACCGGCAAGCTATGGAATCCTGACTTCGTTAAGATGACCGAGGCGATGGGCGGCCGTGGCATCCGCGTCGACCACCCCGATCAGTTTGGCGACGCCTATCGCGAAGCAATCCGATCGAACGTTCCCACGGTGATCGAGGTCATGATCAACCGCGACACCGGTATCCCCATCACCGGGACCTGGCAGATGCCGCCGATCCCGGAAGTGCAGCCGACGTTCGGCAAACGCAAGGTGAGGTGACCGAGCCTGTCGCGCCTCGCCGCGACGTTCTGACGGGCGCGACCGCGCGCCCATCGGCTTCGACGTCTCTAAATCGAAGCTCTGCGCCGAACAGGCGCCCGCGACTAGGGCTACCGGATGCGTCGGTCGGTTGTGTGGCGGATTGGGGTTTGCGACATGTCCCTCGCGCCGAGTTCTGTCCGCCGCCAGGCGGCGGGCGATGTGCCCACGACGCGTTTGAACTCGCGACCGAAGTGGTACACATCGCAGAACCCGCAGGCTTCAGCGATGCTTGCGATCGGCGCGTTCTCGCGAATCATAAGGGATTGCGCGGCGATCAGCCGCTCGCGGATAAGCCAGCGCCGCGGACTTTCCCGCAAGGTCTTCTGAAACAGCCGCCGGGTTTGCGACGGACTCAATCCTCCGAGACGAGCGATCTCGGTTGCGCTCCACGAATGGCGGATATCGGCGCGCACCGCGGCGACGACGGCGCTGAGCGGATCCGACGCGTCTCGCGAGGCAGGGGCGGCGAGCGAGCGAGCCATCAAGAGGAAGAACTCGCCGACGAGCTGATTGAGATGAAAGTCGAGGTTGCGGTCCCGCCGCCTCAACACCAGGAAAAGCCGCTCGAACCACGCGACGAGTCCGGTTCTGTCACTTGCCGCAACCCGCGGGACCCCTTCGCCGAACAGGCGCGTGCGCACGGCCGCAAGGTTCGGACCGTCGAAGCGGAACCAGAGGAGCGTCCAGGGATCGCGCGCGTCCGCGATATGCGCGTGGGGGGCTTCGTTGGCGATCCACACCACTTCGCCCGCCTGCACCTCGACCCGCCGGCTCCCGAGTTCGACCGCTCCCGACCCGGAAAGGCAGAAGAGCACGTCCTGCCCGACCTGACTCGCCCGCCGCACCCCATATGTCGCCCCTGCAGCGACTTTTCCCGCGCGCAGCACCGTGAAAGCGGTCTGGGGCCAGACGGCGTCGGGGACATAGTGCAGGTTCTCGGCGAACACGGTCTCCAGGCCCATGCGCGTTTTATACAAAAGCGAGGGTCGGTCTGTCCATTGGCTGAGCGCGGGCGCGCGCCTATCGTCCCTTTACGCAAGCCCGACCGGGCTCGAAATGAAGACGACAAGAACGGCGAAGGGAGATCATGATGATCGCCATGACAAGGGAAGAGACCGCAGCCTACCTCCGCGACGGTTATATCCTTCGCTCCGGCCTTCTCAGCCGCGAGGAGGTTGGACGCTTCCGCGACACGGCCCGGGCGCAGCTCGAACGGGAGAGCCGCGAGGGCGCTGTCATGTCCAAGGGCGACAAGGACGGGAAGACGACGCTTCTCAAAATGTGGACCAAGGCCGAGGACGATCAATACGGCCTGCTCGCGCGCGACGAGCGGCTCGTCGATCTCGCGGAGGATGCGGTTGGCAAACCGATCTACCTCTACAGCCACAAGATGACGATGAAGCAGCCCCAGGAGGGCGGCGCCTGGGAATGGCACCAGGATTTCGGCTATTGGTACAATTATGGCTGCCTCGCGCCGGAAATGATGAGCATCTATGTGGCGCTCGACAAGTCGACAAAGGAAAACGGCTGCCTTCAGCTTCTAAAGGGCTCGCACAAGCTCGGCCGCCTCAATCACATTCGTGAAAACGACCAGACGAATGTCGAGCAGGAGCACCTTGAGGCGGCGCTGAAGCGCTTCAGCCATGAATATGCCGAGATGGAAGCCGGCGACGCGCTCGTCTTCGATGGCAATCTCTTGCATCGCTCGGACGCCAACCGTTCCGACACCTATCGCTGGGGCTATATCTGCTCCTACAATGCGGTCGAGAACGCGCCCTTCAAGCGCGTGCGCGAATATGGCAATTACGAGCCCCTGCAGAAGGTCCCAGCGGGCTCGTTCCTGAAGAGGAGTCTGGAGCCGGCTTGATCAAGGGGCGCCCCGGCAGCCGGTCACCGCAAGACAAAGACGTCTCGAGGCGTCTGAAATCGGGAGTGGATGCGTATGGTCGATGTGGTTCGGAGCGGCGCGCGCGCTCCAACCCGCGGGTCGTTCAGCCTGTCGCAGCTCCTGTGGGCGCGCGAGGCGGGGGTCTTTTTGGCCCTCCTCGCGTTATGCCTGTTTCTGACTTTTGCGACCGGCGGCTTCCTCACATCGCTGAACCTGCTCAACGTCGGCCGGCAGATTTCGCTGCTCGGGATCATGGCCGTGGGCATGACCTTCGTTCTGATTGCGGGCGAGGTCGATCTTTCGGTCGGCTCGACCTACGCCTTCTGCGGCCTCGCCAGCGGCATGCTGATCTGCGCCGGCTGGCCGCTGTTCGCCGCGGTCGGCCTCGGCGTGGTCGCCGGCTGCGCCATAGGGCTCATCAACGGCCTGCTTTCGACCTACGGGCGTCTGCCCTCGCTGATCGCGACGCTTGGCATGCTGAGCATGGTGCGCGGCGTGGCGCTCATCCTGACCAATGGCCAGCCTGTCACAGTCAATGTCCGCAACGGCGCGTCCGAAAGCGTGCTCAACGCCTTCGAGTTCATGGGGCAGGGCTATCTCTTCGGCGTCGTTCCGATGCAACTCGTTTTCTTCGTCATCGTCGCGGCGATCGCATGGTTTGTCCTGTCGATGACGAACTTTGGCTTTCGCATTTTCGCTGTCGGCGGCAGCGCCAAGGCGGCGCGCGTTTCGGGCATTCATGTCAACGCGGTCAAGATCTGGGCCTTCATCCTGATGGGCGCCCTCGCGGCGTTCGCCGGAATTCTGAGCCTTGCCTTTCTGCCGAGCGGACAGGCGGGCCGGACTGGCCTCGGCCTCGAGCTCGACGTTATCGCCGCCACCATCGTCGGCGGCTCGTCGTTGTCAGGTGGCGAGGGAACGATCTTGGGCACGATTCTCGGCGTGCTCATCATCGGCGTGATGCGCAACGGGCTCGTGCTCATGGGCGTCTCGCCCTTCGTTCAGGAATTCATGATCGGCCTCGTCATCGTGATCGCGGTCGGCATCGACAAGTGGTCTACGCGCCGGACGGCGTGAGACGTTGGTTTCAAACTAAGAAGTGGGAGGAAAAATCATGAAGATTGCAGCTCTGATGATTGTGGCGGTGGCGCTTCTGCCGCTTTCAGCGAAAGCGGACGGGCCGATGAAAGTCAGCGACTTTCCGCTCGCCGACCGGATCAAGGAGAAGGTCGCCTCGGGCAAGCCGCTCGACATCTATGTGTCCTATCACGACGTCTCGAACGAGTTCGCGCCCGCGATCAAGGCGGGCGTCGCAAAGGGCGCGGCCGACGACAAGGTGAACGCACAATTCATCGGTCCGGTCGGCTCCGACGCCAACGCGCAGATCAACGAGATCGAGACGCTCATGGGCAAGATGGACGGCCTTGCGATCTCATCGGTTTCGAGCGACGCGCTGGGGCCGGTGATCGACCGCATTCTCAAGGCCGGCATTCCGGTCGTCACCTACAACACCGATAATCCGAACAGCAAACGCTTGGCCTTCGCGGGGCAGGACCTCGTCCAGTCCGGACGCGAAGCCGGCAAGCTCATGGGCAAGGTGCTCGACGGCAAAGGTAAGGTGATGATCACGACGATCGACGCCGCCGCCCAGTGGTCGCTGGACCGTGAGAAAGGCGTGCGCGAGGCGTTGAAAACCTTCCCCGGCATCGAGGTTGTGAAGACGCTCAACACCGGCAGCGATCCGCAAAAAATTTACTCCGAGATCGAGAACGCCATGCTTGCCGACCCGAGCGTGACCGGCATCCTTTCGCTGGAATGCTGCTCGACGCCGGCCGCAGGCACGTGGGTCCAGCGCAACAAGAAGACGGGCGCGATCAAGGTCGTCGGTTTCGATCTACTCGATCAAACGGTGCAGCTCGTCCAGAGCGGCGACGTCCAGGCCACGATCGATCAGGCCCCCGAGAAACAGGGTTTTGAGGCTGTGGACCTTCTCGTGCAGTTCCTGAACGGCAAACCGATCGAGAGCGTCGATACGGGCGTTGGCGTCTACACGAAGGAAAACATCGACAAGGTCGCCAAGAAGTAGGCGTCCGCCAAGACCGGCCGCAAGTGACGTCCAGTCCGCATATCGTCGAGATCGCCGGGGTGACCAAGAGGTTCCCTGGCGTTCTTGCGCTCGATCATATCCACGCGGGCTTTCGGGCTGGCGAAGTTCACGCCGTCGTTGGCGAGAACGGCGCCGGCAAGTCCACGCTCATGCATATTCTCGCAGGCGACCTTCGCCCAAGCGAAGGCGAGATCCTTGTCGACGGCAAGACGACGCATTTCGCCTCGCCGCTCGACAGTCGCGCCGCGGGCATCGTCGTGGTCTATCAAGAGCTTGCCCTCTGTCCGACGATGACGATCGCCGAGAATGTCGTGATGTCGGACATGGCGCGCCGGCGCGTCGCCTCGCTCGTGCCTCGGGCGATGATGCGCGCGGAGGCTCGCGCCGCGCTCGAACGTCTCGGCATGGACTCGCTCGATCCGGACACGCGAGTGAGCCGGCTGTCGGTCGCCGAGATGCAGCTCGTCGAAATTGCGCGCGCCGTCCGTCAGCGCGCCCGCGTGCTTGTTCTCGATGAGCCCAATTCCGCTCTGTCGCGTCGCGAGAGCGAGCGCCTGTTCGACGTCGTGCGTCAGTTGCGCGCCGAGGGCGTGACGGTCATCTACGTTTCTCACCACCTGCGCGAGGTGCTCGACCTCGCCGATCGCGTCACGATCCTGCGCGACGGCCGCACGATCGAGACGCTGGACAACGAGGACCTGTCCGAGCAGCGCTTGATCCATTCGATGGTCGGGCGAGACCTGGGAGACGTACCGCCCTGGCGCATGAATCCGGCCGCGCGTTCGGAAGGCAATCCTGTGGTTCTGTCGGTGACAGACATCAAGGCGCCGGGGCTTGACGGGGTTAGCTTCGAGGTCCGTGCGGGCGAGATTCTTGGCGTCGGCGGCCTGCCGGACTCGGGCAAGGAGGCACTTGGCGAGGCGCTGTTCGGGCTTTGCCCGCGCGAGGGCCGGGTGGCGATCGAGGGCGTGGAGACGCCCGCCGACGCGCTCGCCTCCATCCGCTGCGGTATGGCCTTCGTGCCCGCGGACCGGCGCGGAGCGGGTGGCCTTCTCGCCATGACGGTCGCCGACAATGTCGTGTCGGCGTCGCTCAAGCGCTTCTCTGTCGCCGGCGTGCTCCAGCGCGCCGCCATCCGCCGAGAGGCGCGCGCCCAGGTGGCGCGGCTCGACGCCCGAATCGCGCGCCTCGGGCAGAAGCTTGGCACCCTTTCAGGCGGCAATCAGCAGAAGATCATTCTGGGCCGCAGCCTCGTCACGCATCCGCGCGTGCTCATCCTGCACGAGCCGACGCGCGGCATCGATGTCGGCGCCAAGGCCGAGATCTACGGCATACTCCGCGGGATCGCGAGCGAAGGCGTCGCGATCGTCCTGATCTCCTCGGAGGTCCCGGAGCTCATCATGAACGCCGAGCGCGTTCTTGTCTTGCGACGAGGCCGGATTTCGGGCGAGCTGCGCGGGGAAGCCATCACCGAGGCTGAGATCCTCGGGCGCGCAATGGCGTCATAGCTCTCGGGGTTGGCATGGGGCCTGAAATCACCATCGTCGGAAGCTTCGCTGTCGGCCTGACGATGCGCGCGCCGAAGTTGCCGATTTTCGGCGAGACCATGCTTGGCTCCGACTTCGACATGGGGCCGGGAGGCAAGGGATCAAACCAGGCGGTCGGGACGGCGAGGCTTGGCGCGCATTCGGCGCTTGTGGCGATGATTGGGACGGACAAGCTTGCGGACATTGCGACCGACCTCTACGCCGCGGAGGCGGTCGACACGACCCATCTCACTGCGCGCCGCGAGCGCGCGACGGGCGTCGGCTTCATCATCCTCAACGAGAAAGGCGAGAACTTCATCATTCTCGACATGGGCGCGAACGAGCTTATGGACGCTGCCGCGGTGGACGCGGCCGAGAGCAGAATCGCTGAGAGCTCTGTCGTCATGGCGGTGCTGGAAGTTCCGGTCGCAGCGGCGTCCCGAGCGATGGAGCTTGGCCGCAAGCATGCCGCGCGAACGATTCTCAATCCCGCTCCGGCTCGGGCGCTGCCGGCGGAGATCTTCGCGAACGTCGACTACCTGACGCCGAACGAAAGCGAGCTGCGCATTCTCCTCGGCCTCCCGGCCCACGATCCGAGCTCGTCGCGCGAGCTCGCGGCGGAGCTGCGCAAGCGCGGGGTTCGCACCGTCGTCGTTACGCTCGGGCGCACGGGCGCGCTGATCCTCGCCGACGACCTCGATGTCATGGTCCCGGCTGTGCCCGTCGATGTCGTCGACACGACCGGCGCCGGTGATGCGTTCAATTCCGGATTCGCGGTTGCGCTGGCGGAAGGGCGGAGCGTCGTGGACGCCGTGAAATACGGCGTGGTCTGCGGCGCCATCGCCTGCACGAAGCTCGGCGTTGTCCCAAGCCTTCCCGACCGCGCCCGCGCCGACGCGGTCTATGCCGAAGCTCAGAACTCCATCTGGAGAAAGCCAACGTGAATCGCAACAGACTGCTCAACGCCGAACTTTCGCACGCCATCGCGTCCATGGGACATGGGGACCTCATGATCGTCTGCGACGCGGGTTTTCCGATTCCCTCGTCGGCCTGGCGCATCGATCTCGCCATCACGCCCGACGTGCCGGATCTCGCCACGGTTCTGACCCCGATTTCCGAGAACCTGATCGTGGAGCGCCTGTCCTACGCGGACACTCTGCCCGAGTACAACGCGCCGCTGCTCGCGACGATCAAACGGCTCTTCGGCGACGCCGACTTCGCGCCGGTGAAGCACGAGGCGATTCTGGGCGAGATGGCGGCGAAAGCGAAGGTGATCGTGCGCACCGGCGCGTTCGATCCTTGGGGGAATATCTTGCTCTATTCGGGCGTGGACGTGCCGGCCTGGTTCTCAAAACCCGGCGTCAAGGCCCCGGATTACTACGCCAAGAAGCTCAAGAAGGGCTGATGCCGCGCATCTTCGATTTTGGCGGTCGCGACGTCGAGCGCGCCCAGACCGTCGCCGGTCTTCGCGCGCTGAAAAGCGTGCGCAGGCAGGCTGCTCAAGTGACAGCCGAGACGACCGACGAGGCCGCCGCCGCGGAAGCGGCCGGCGTTGAAATGGTCGTCTGCCGCGCTGCCAATGTCGGGCGAGTGCGCGAGGGCTCCCAGCGCGTTTTCGTCACCGCTGCGCTCGGCTTCGCCGAGGCCGTGACCGCCGACGAGATTCTGCGCACCGCGTTCGCGGCGATCACCGGGGGCGCCGATGCGGTGCTGACAAGCCGCGGCAGCGAAACGGTGCGGGCTCTCGCGCACGAGCAGATCCCGGTCGTCGGCCATCTCGGCTTCGTGCCGCGCAAGTCCACCTGGGTCGGCGGCGTGCGGGCCGTGGGCAAGAGCGCGACGGAGGCGCTCGAGCTCTGGGACCGGTTTCAGCGCCTCGAGGACGCTGGCGCCTTCGCGGCTGAAAGCGAGCTGATCGTCGCGCCCGTCATGGCGGAGATCCATCGTCGCACGTCGCTCGTCAGCATATCGCTCGGCTCCGGCCCGGACGCGGATGTGATGTTTCTCTTCACCTCCGACATCTGCGGCGAATCGAGCCGCCCACCCCGCCATGCGCGCAGCTGGGGAAATCTGGCAGCCAGGCATCAGGCCGTGCGTGACGAGCGCGTGCAGGCGCTTACGCGCTTCCGCGCGGAGGTGAACGCGAAGTCCTTTCCTGTCAGCGCAGAATGCGCGGGCGCTCCGCTTGCTGAGGTCGAGGCGTTCCGGGCCGGACTGGCCGCCAAGGATTGAATTACGCCTCCAGGATCAGCGAAGGAAATCCGCGCACTTCTGGATATCGTTCGCCCCGCCCCAAGGTCCGATCGGAACGCTTGATGTGGAATTCTTCGGCGAGCCTTCGACGAGCTTGTCGCTGTAAGTCATGTAAACCAAGATATTCCGTTTTGTGTCGCACCCTCGGACGATCTGCATTTTCTTGAAGAAGAGGGATCGGCTCTCGCTGAATACCACGTCGCCCTGCGAGAACTTGTCCTTGAACTTGATCGGGCCGTACTGACGACAGGCAAGAGAAATGTCGGACGTCTGTTCGGCGAGGCCCAAAGCGCCGGAGATGCCTCCTTTTTCCGGAACGGTGTAGTGGCAGGCGATTCCCTCGACGACCGGGTCATCGATGCCGTACACGGCAAGTTTGTCGTTCGGCGTCAGCAGTTTGAATGTCGTCGACTTGCGGAAAATCAGATCGGGATCCTGGGAAGCAGCGTGAGCCGGGCAAACGGACACGAATGCGGCAAAGAGGACGGCTGTGCGCAATGTCGCCATGGTTAGTTTGCTCGCTGTCGTTTCCATTCACGAGAGATAGGGGTCTTTTGTCTTCCAGCCAATGACGGTGCGCCCTTTTCGGTTCGATCGCTCGCGCCTCTGAGAGCCGCACGACGCTGCGCTACCGCGGCAGGCATTTGAGCAAATCGGAGTTTTCGCGCGCCTTTGCTTCCAGGCTGCCGGCGAGCCGGCGCTGAAGCGACGTGGGTCGGGCGGGATTGCGCAGAATCGGATTGGGCAGCGCAGTCGCCAGCAGCGCCGCCTCATGCGGATTGAGCTCTCTTGCGCTCTTGTGGAAATAGTGCTGCGCCGCAGCTTCAATCCCGTAGATCCCGTCGCCCCATTCGGCGATGTTGAGATAGATCTCCAGCGTGCGCGGCTTCGACCAGGCCTCGCCCATGACGAGCGCCATGCCGATCTCGATGCCTTTGCGGATCGTGGAGCGGCCAGGCCACAAGAACAAGTTCTTCGCGGTCTGCATGGTGATGGTCGACGCGCCTCGGCTCGGCCCGTGTTTGCCAGCGCCGCTCAGAACCTCGCGGAGCGAGCCCCAGTCGACGCCATCATTGTCGCAGAAGCTCGCGTCTTCCGAGGCGACCACCGAGGCGAGGGCGATCGGCGCGATGGTCTTCAGCGGCGGGTAAATGCGCTGGTAGCTCTTGCCCTCGATCGTGCGCGCAAGCATCAGCGTCGAGACCGGCCGGACGAATGTATAGAGACCAACGAGGACAATGAAGAGCGCGAAAAGCGCTAGCGCCGCCCAGAC
>Ga0210407_10004489_pt1 | contig 10980 bp, 8 predicted proteins | sample IncBWC27MmetaG_FD_150860 | JGI IMG/M metagenome (GOLD analysis project Ga0210407, IMG submission 150860) | Forest soil microbial communities from Barre Woods Harvard Forest LTER site, Petersham, Massachusetts, United States - Inc-BW-C-27-M | ecosystem: Environmental > Terrestrial > Soil >... | reverse complement strand
TTGTTCAGGAGTAAGGAGCTCCGCTTCCGGCTAAGATCTTGGTAGGTCAAGCGGAGGAAGTTAGTTACGGGGCCACACCAACCGCGGAGTAAAGCTCCTCAGGTCTATATAGGACGCCGAAATCTTCTTGCCGCTTATGAGTTAGACCCGTAAACGACAATGCGTCAGCTCGGTGACCGGCTCGTCATGGCCTGATTAGCTGCGAGCTTCGCCAAATCCTCCGGTTGACACCGTACAACTTGTGGACCAATATTCGCAATTAGTGGAGATGTTTTCAGATTCGTCTGATTCAATCCTCGCAGATGGTCAAGGGGACTTCGATGACCACAACACGTCGCGATTTCTTGACGGCAGCGGCAGCAACTGCGGGAGCGGCGATGACCCCCGATCTGAATCACGCGCATCAGCATGAGCACGAACACCAGGCGGTACCTTCGGACGCGGCGCTGCGGGTGAAGGCATTGGAATCTTTGCTGGTGGAGAAGGGGCTGGTGGATCGAGCGGCACTGGACGCGTTGGTCGACACTTACGAGCGCAAAGTCGGGCCACGCAACGGCGCGCGCGTGGTGGCGCGCGCCTGGGCTGATTCCGCTTACAAGCAGCGTTTGCTGACCAACGCGGACGCCGCTATCGCCGAGTTGGGCTATGGAGGATTGCAGGGCGAGCACATGGTGGTGGTCGAAAACACCCCCAAAGTCCACAACCTGGTCGTCTGCACGCTTTGCTCCTGTTATCCGTGGCCGGTCTTGGGCTTGCCGCCTGTCTGGTACAAGTCAACGCCATACCGCTCGCGCGCAGTCATTGATCCCCGCGGTGTGCTACGCGAGTTTGCACTCGAATTAGCGGAAGATGTGGAAGTGCGCGTGTGGGACAGCACCGCAGAACTACGTTACCTGGTGCTACCGGAGAGGCCAGAAGGGACGGAGGGGATGAGCGAGGAAGCGCTAGGGGCGCTGGTAACGCGTGACGCGATGGTAGGCGTCGCGAAGGTTTCAGCGCCGAAGGCGGGGAATGCGGCATGAACGGCGTACATGACATGGGCGGCATGCATGGCATGGGCCCCATCGCAGAAGACAAGAACGAGCCGGTGTTTCACCAGGAATGGGAAGGGCGCATCTTCGCGATGAATCGGGCCATGGGAGCATGGCGGAAGTGGAATCTAGATGCTTCGCGCCATTCTAAAGAGGTAATTCCGCCAGCTGAATATTTGCGAATGAGCTACTACGAAAGATGGGTGGCGGGGTTGGTGGAACTGATTGTGCAGAGCGGACTAACCACGCGTGCCGAAATCGAGAGTGGAGCGCCTGCGTCGGGATCGGTGAAAGCGGTTCCGGCGTTGACTGCGAGCAAAGCTGTGGCTTTAGTTGAAAAGGGCGTGCCGGCGAGCCTGAGCGTGAATGTGGCTGCACGGTTCCAAGTGGGCCAGCGAGTGCGCGCCCGGAACATGCATCCGGTGGGGCACACAAGACTGCCGCGATATGCTCGCGGAAAATTCGGAACGATTGACCGGGATCATGGTGTTTTTGTTTTTCCGGACACGAACGCACATTTCCTTGGCGAGAAGCCGCAGCATGTGTATTCGGTGCGTTTTGGTGCGCGCGAGTTGTGGGGTGCGCAGGCCGGGGAGAAAGACTCTGTGTATGTAGACATGTGGGACGACTACCTTGAGCCAGCCTAATTCGATGCAAAGACCTGAGAACCTCGCGGCGCTGCCGCGCCTGCCCCGTGATGAGGGCGGCCCGGTCTTTGCCGAGCCTTGGCAGGCTCAAGCTTTCGCCCTCGCTGTAAAGCTGTCAGCGCAAGGGCATTTTACGTGGAAAGAATGGGCGGCTGCGCTCGCTGCGGAACTCAAAGCCGCTGCGGATCGCGGTGAGCCAGATGATGGCTCACGCTATTACGAACACTGGCTCGCTGCGCTTGAGCGTCTCGTGACCGCGAAAGGTCTTTCCGATCCGGCGGCAATGGTCGCGAGAAAAGAGGCCTGGGCAGACGCGTATCGGCACACGCCTCATGGTAAGCCCGTCGAACTAATCTCCATTGCAGACGCAGGCACGCACAATAAGAGCGGATAAATCGGTCGCCTCCCCTCAATTGGACTTGCGCCTTCTCACGCTTGCCTCCTCGTGAGCGAGTGACGAGCAACTCCGAAGGAATCGAATCACTTCTGGTTTGCCAGACAGAACCTGCGCGGTCAGCGCCGTTGGCATTGTTTTGTCCAAGCCCAGACATCCAGTTTGTACAATCCCCGCTCACTGCGCCCACTCGATGCCGTGGAGCTGAAGCGGACCGATCAGGATTGTCTGTCCCCTCGCGTTTCTGATCCGGGCCTATTGCCTGTTCTCCGTCGCCGGGCATGCAAAATTTAGACCCTTAGCGAGCCACGGAACCCCCTAGCGCCATAGTAAGATTCCGCACCGTTGTGATACAAGAAAACAGTGTCGTAGCGGCGATCACAGAAGAGGGCGCCGCCGAGTTCTCTGATATCAGAAGGTGTTTTCACCCAGCTCGACGTTTTCGTGTCGAAATTTGCAAGTTTCTGCAACTCTCGATATTGTTCTTCCGTCAAAAGCTCAATGCCCATGGCAGCTGCCATATCAATAGCGTTATCTTCTGGTTTGTGTTCTTTCCTTGCCTCCAGCGCTTCACGGTCGTAGCAAACACTTCTGCGACCTTTAGGACTTTCCGCTGAACAATCGTAAAAAATGTATTCGCCCGTCTTTTTATCATGACCAACAACGTCCGGTTCACCGCCAGTTCTTTCCATTTCATTGAGTGACCACAGTTTTTCATCACTAGCTTCCAGCTTTGCTTGTACTTTAGCCCATTCAAGACCTCGTTGGCGGTTCATGTTTTTCTCAAAACGGGCTTTCAATGCTCCGAGTAATTCTTCACGTTGTTCTGGTGACAAGTCCTTTTTATTGCTATTGATGTTTCGGGCTTTTGTTGCTCTCATCGTCGTCGCTTCCCGCGTTTCTTATCTGTTACTCCGCTGCGCTCGGTCACATGGGGTTTTTTCGGCTTGTCTTTGCGTTCTTATCAATTCGCAGTTTCCACGCCGTTCGGAGTGCACCCGTCAGTACATCCACGCTCGCCGCCGCCAGGCGAATATGCGTGTGTCCCATTTTCCCCCACCCTCCAGGGATTGGCACGAAAATCTCGGGCGCCTCCTCCACAAACGCTGCTTGCTGCTCCAGCGTAAGCATCAGGTTTCCGTAGCCCCCTGCTTGCGACGCGAGCGAAGCAAATTTCCTACCTCCCACACGAAAAGCCGGCAATCCCGCGTGAGGGTATTCTTCCACGCCTTCCAGGCTCAGGGCAATCCTGCGAAAGTCTCCTGCGGTCATGTGGCGATTCCCATTCGTCAGAGAGAGTATCGTATCGTATCGTATCGTATCTCATCATTAGCGGATGGTATATGTCTACAGCTTAAGGACGGATCACGGGCAACGTGGAAGGCTGCTTCCGAGTTGCCGGTCCGCTCGGAACGATGGTAGACATTACTGCGTTCGATCACCAACTAGCCGAGCCCGCGTACGTAGACAGCTCTCCTAACGTGGTAACTGGCCCAACAAGTGCTTCGTCTTCCGCGTCAGTTCGCTCAACCATCGAAGCTGGATCTCCGAACCGGTTCTCAGACGCTGCAGCAACTCCGCCGGGTGCCTCGAGAAATCGATCTTGATTGCACCCCAGTCCGGGCGACGTCCGTCGGCGTCTGTGAATCGATACTCGCGGCCTAGCTCCCAGGAGCTCAAAAGCTGTCCAGAACGTTCTAATATCGCAGGATCTGCTGCGAGCGCGGCAACAGCTCGTCCAACAAATAGCGGGGATTCCGATTCCAGAAAGTTCTTGTCTTTCTTGGCGCCCTCACGCCAAGTCTGCTCGGTAACGCCGAACCGCTCCAACATCGTTTCTGATCGCAGAAAACCGGGCGTTATCGCAACGGCTGAAACACCGTATGGGCGTAGTTCCGCCGCCATGTTCAGAGCTAATCCTTTGAGGGCAAGCTTCACCGCCTGAGTTACTGGATTGCCTCCAGCGCTAAGGATGTCGTTCTCCGTGAGCTCCACTATAAGACCGCTGCGGTTGCGAATCATATAGGGAGCCGCATGCTTGGCTGTGATGATGTGGGAGACGAGCGACTGCCGGAGGGCCGTCTCAGCGTTCTTGAGATCGGTCTTCCAAAATGAGCACCACTGCGCCATCAGTGGGTCTTCACCGGCGATGCTGTTCACGAGTATATCGAGGCGGCCACGCTCGCGAACCACGCGTCCGAAGACCTCCTCCACTTCTCTCTCCACGGTATGATCGACGCGAAGCGCGATGGCGGAACCACCGGCGGAATTGATCACCTCGGCGGTCTCGTCTACGGTTTCAGGTCGATTGTACGGAGAGCGGTTACCACGCACACTTCGTCCAGTGCAATAAACCGTAGCACCCGCCTCTCCGAGCGCTCGCGCAATGCCTCGCCCTGCGCCGCGAGTCGCGCCAGCTACGACCGCTACTAGGCCAGTGAGTGGTTTCCTTCCTGCCCCCGGGCGCGTGCGCGACCCAGCAGCGTCTGGGGATTGCTTGGGCCGTCCCGCCATCGCCATACCTCCAGATGCGGATCATAGGCGACTAAATCGGTGCGAATCAACTGGAGTATGGTCCGCGCGGAAACACCGCCGAAGATCTGTCGCTCCTTGTCGCCTAGTACGTTTACATTTTTCCGAGCGAGTGACGGGCCCCGGACTCGGCGATCCACCGGGATAGATCGCGAGTAACGCGCATCTCGTCAGTGTAGGTCAGTGCTTTGACCACCGGGGAGCGCAGAGGCGGGCTAATCAGTTCACAATCTCTTCCCCTCTGGCTCACCTGTCTTTTGCGCCTTCTGCTCGTCTAATCCCGGAAATAGGAGTGCGCCATGACGAACTTCCTCCAGGACATTCAGTTCGGTTTCCGCATGCTGCTCAAAAGCCGCGGCCTTGCTGCGATCGCCATTTTCGCCCTAGCCCTCGGTATCGGCGCGAACACCGCCATCTTCAGCGTCGTCAACACCGTCCTGCTGCGGGCATTGCCCTATCCCCAGCCTGACCAGCTTGTCTGGTTCTGGGAGTCCCAACCCAATCTGGAGCAGGCACCCTTTTCCGCCGCCGACTTCCTCGATTACCAAGCGCAGAATCAGTCGTTTCAGCAGGTCGCCACAATCCGTCGCCTCAGCTTCAATCTCACCGGCCAAGATGCTGCCGAGCGCATTCCCGGGATGGTCGCCACACCCAACGTTTTTTCTCTTCTCGGTGTTCATCCCATACTAGGCCGTGACTTTCTACTCGAGGAGGGCGCATTCGGCGCGCCGCGTCGCGCGCTTCTCACCTTCGCTTTCTGGCAAAGCCACTTTGCCGGTGACCGCGCTGTGGTTGACCGTCGCCTCACTCTCGATAACCAGTCTGTGCAAATCATTGGCGTTCTCCCAGCCAACTGCCGCTACGGCGGTACCGACGTCATGCTCTGGGTCAATCCAGTGAACGTCGTTCCCGAAGTCTTCAGCACCTTTCCCGACTGGGAGAAAAATATCCGCAACAACCGCGAAACCCACTACCTCTCCATCGTCGGCCGTCTCAAACCAGGCGTCGCACTCCCGCAAGCCCAAAGCGATATCGACACCATCGTTGCGCGCCTGCACCAACAATATCCCGTCACCATCGGTCACAATGTGCGCTTGATTCCGCTGCGCGAACTCTCCGCCGGCCCAGTGCGCCAAACCCTCGTCATCCTACTCGGCATCGTCGGCCTCGTCCTCCTGATTGCCTGCGCCAACGTCGCCAACCTTCTGCTTTCGCGCGCTGTCACGCGGCGCCACGAAATCGCCATCCGCACAGCGCTGGGCGCTGGCCGACTGCGCATCGTGCGGCAGCTTCTCACCGAGAGCATGCTGCTCTCATTCGTAGGCGGAGCGCTCGGTCTGGCTCTGGCCTGGGGACTGGTGCGCTTGCTCGTTGCCGCCAGCCCTGAGCAGCTGCCACGGGTACAGGAAATCGCTCTGGACTTGCGTGTCCTGCTCTTCACGCTCGGCGTCTCCCTCCTGACAGGGCTGCTCTTCGGGCTCGCGCCGGCACTCGCCGCCACTCGTCACAGCCTCGGCCATTTCCTGAAGGAAGCCGGGCGTGGCGGCGCCGAGGGTCTCGCCCACAACCGCCTGCGCGGCGTTCTCGTCGTTACGGAAGTGGCTTTCTCGTTGGTTCTTCTTGTTTGCGCCGGGCTGCTTGGCCGCAGCTTTGTGCGGATGCTTGAAGTCAACCCCGGCTTCCGACCCGATCACCTCGTCACGATGTGGATGAATTTTACGAGCGCGAACTACGCGCCCAAGGGCCGCCCCACGCAATTTCTCGAGCAGCTTCTTCCCCGGACTGCCGCGCTTCCCGGCGTCGAAGGCGTGGCCATTTCAAATGACCTTCCACTCCAGGGCGACGACACCACGACCGGTCCAAGCGATGTCGAAGGGCGCGCCCCATTTCCGCGTGGCCAGCAGCCGCTCGTCGGCGTGCACGCCGTCAATCCTGGATATTTTCGGTCCATGGGGATTCCGCAGCTTCGTGGCCGCGAATTTTCGGCAAGCGACAACGCCAATTCTACTCCTGTCGTGATCATCAATCAGAAACTCGCGGAAACTCTCTGGCCTGGTCAGGACGCGCTGGGAAAGCACTTCCATCTGATGGGCGACAAGCAATCCGAAGTGGTCGGCGTGGTCGGCAACGTTCTTCATAACGGCCTCGGAGAATCCGTCTCGCTCGAAAGCTACCTCGCGTTTCCGCAAAATCCCTGGTCCTACGTCGGGCTTGCCGTGCGCACCCACGGCGATCCCGGTGCCGTGTACGGAGGCGTGCGCAGCCTCGTCGCGCAAATCGATCCCGAGCTTCCCGTGCACGACATGCGCCCGATGGAGCAGGTCGTGGCCGAAACGATGGCCTCGCGCCGCCTCACGCTGTGGCTTGTCGGCGCCTTTGCCGCGCTGGCCTTTGCGCTCGCCTCGGTCGGAATCTACGGCGTGATGAGCTACGCCGTCACCGAACGTGTGCACGAAATCGGTGTGCGCATGGCGCTCGGAGCGCAACGCCGCGACGTGCTGCGCCTGGTAGTCGGCCATGGCATGCGCCACGCCGCCATCGGCCTGCTGCTGGGCAGTGTGGCCGCGCTTTTCGCCGCCCGCGCGATGACCACATTGCTGTTCGGCATACGTCCCGGCGATCCACTCACCTATATCGGCATCGCCGTTGTACTGGCGCTTGCCGCGTTGGTGGCCTGCTACATTCCCGCTCGCCGCGCCACCAATGTGGATCCCATGGTCGCGCTGCGGTACGAATAATCCTTCGTAGATGACGCGCAACCCTTCGTCGGAAGAGCCTTGCACAAACATCTGGGGGATCCTTACGGAATTCTTATCCGATCACGGCAACCCGAAGTTATCAGCTCGCCCGTCGGGTTAGTATCGACAAAACGAGCTAGCGTTTACCTGTCCGATGGCCACTCGGTCGAACTATTGTTGATTGCACGATGGCGCTCAGGCGGCAATTACAAAATGCATGGTCAGACGGTAGGCATGGTGCCGCCACCAATGACGTAGTCCGCACCGTGAATAGAAGCTGATTTGCGTTCGATCATGCCGGGTAGAAATGCTCGGTCCAGTTCCAACGGGACTCCCGGGAAACTCGCCGCTGAGTCGGGCACGCACGGTCATCTTGTCAACCGAAGCATCCGACCGCCTTGGGCTTAGGCTTGAAATGAAGCGCCATCAAACGAGGTGGGCTGATCGATGGTCAGCGGGGGAATCGCGCGAGCAAGAACAAGCACTCAGGTGTGCTTGGATCGAAATTAGGCAGTGTCCCTGATTTCCATTTACTGGGAGAGAGATGGTCCTCCATGCCTGCCATATTGGCGGCAGCTGTCTCCTTCCTGGGAACTGCCGCGTTCTTGGAATAGAGTTACCCTATTCGCCAGGGCCGGTAGTCGATGCCTGAACTCCAAAGGAGGAGTTCTCGTGGAAAGCATGGTCACTCAATGGCGTGAAGATACGCCCGGGTGCGCGAACTGCGTGCATTTGAACAACGCCGGTGCGGGTCTGATGCCGCGCTCCGTGCTCGAGACGATTACGGCTCATCTTAATTGTGAAGCCATGGTTGGCGGCTACGAAAGCTCGGATGAAGCTGAAGATGCCGTAAGGGCAGCTTATTCGAACATCGCTGAACTCCTCGGCGCGCACCCTCACAACATTGCCGTCGTCGAGAACGCCACCGTGGCGTTCTTCCAGGCACTCTCCGCATTCGATTTTCGTCCGGGCGACGTCATCGTGACCACTCGAAATGACTACATTTCCAACCAACTTGCCTATCTCTCGCTGGCCAGGCGCCAGGGGATCGAGGTCCGCCGGGCGGAGAATCTGCCGTCCGGCGAAGTGGACCCGCAATCCGTGCGCGAACTGTTGCGCGATTCACGAGTGAAGCTGCTCGCCGTCACCTGGGTACCGACCAATTCCGGTCTCATTCAACCCGTCGAGTTACTCGGCGAAGTTGCCGAAGCTGCTGGCGTCCCGTATCTCGTCGACGCCTGCCAGGCCGTCGGTGAAATCCCCATCAATTTGTCGCGCCTCCGCTGCGATTTTCTCTCCGCGACAGCGCGCAAGTTTCTCCGTGGTCCGCGCGGCATCGGGTTTCTGTACGTTTCTGATCGCGCGCTGCAGCGAGGCGACCATCCGCTGTACATTGACATGCGTGGGGCCAACTGGGTCACCGCAGACAGTTTCGAACTCGCGACGGATGCGCGACGTTTCGAAAACTGGGAATTTGCCTACGCGCTTCTCCTAGGCCTCGGCGAAGCGTCGCGTTACGCCTTGTGCGTCGGCATCCGCCGTGGAGGCGGCCGGGCGCGCGAACTTGCCGCCACAGTGCGCACCAAACTTTCAGCCCTTCCCGGCTATCGTCTGCTCGATCGGGGCAAAGAGCTTGCCGCAATTGTCACCGTGGCGGTCACGGGCTGGAACATAACGGCCCTCGTAAACGCCCTGCGGGAGCGCGGCATCAACACCTCAGCCTCTCTTGGCACCTACGCGGTCATCGACATGGCGGAGAAGAACGCCTCCTCTGCTCTCCGAATCTCGCCGCACTACTACAACACCGAGTCGGAGTTGGACACCCTGATCGAGGCCCTCGAGTCCCTGCCTGCCAAAACAGCCTGTTCCTGAGGTGGATGTGGGCTTCACCGAACACATGGACGTTTTCGGCAGGGACAGAGAAATACAGAGTGGTTGTGTAACATATTACCTGGAGGACATTCAGCCGTTGCGGAGTTTTGGCGAGGACAGGCTGTCGACCCGCTGGTCAAACGGGGCACTCAGCATGGACCGCGCATTTTTCCGGAACGCCTTACGACGCTCGCATCATCTGGGAGGACCTCGCCGAGAAGACCCGCACCGTGACCGACCGCTACGAGCTGGCTGCTCTTCCGGAGCAGCATGTTAGCCAGGACCCATCGAGAAAAACAGAATTATAGTTAGACGGGCGGACCGGGGCCAGCCGCTTCCCACGTTGTTCCACGTTGTGGCTCAGGGGCATACCCGGCAGAAGGGTCACGCGCGGCGAATTGTCGGGCTGTTGTGATCGTTTCCGCGCAGCGACAACCAGATTTTGAATCGCCTGCGAAACGGCGAAAAGGGAAGAGTGAGACACGAATAAACTACAATCTTCGATCTATAGCGATCATAAATACGTATCTCTCGAGGACCTAACGACCAACTGGCGGAAAGGGCCGTTTTCGCAAATCTGAGGGGTGGACGTAGCGGTGGACTGTTTTGAACTAATCTGTCTGTGGCCGGTAGAGCAAGGAGGCCGAATCATGAGGCAGCGCAAGCGGATGCTGCAGGAACTCGACCAGGACATTCGCCGACAAGTTTGGCGTGGGCGGCATGGAGTGCGGTCGAGTCCGTTGCGAACGAAATCGGGATTCGGATCGCGCTGGAAGCAGAGCGCCGATTAATTTTGAGCTGCGGAGCAAAATTGACGTTTGCTGGCGTGTCCATGGGCTGGTCGCAGCTCTCGCAGCTTCGCGCGTGCCGGCGAGTTATCTTTTTGGCGTAACGAGGACCGATCCGGCTGTGTTTGCCAGCGTCACGTTGTTGCTGATCTGCGTCGCGATGGCAGCACGCCGGCGACAGGGCCACTCTCCGATATTATAGAGACGCGGCCCGCAATTCATTCAGGATTTCCATTTTGTTGTCCCCTCAGACAGATCGTTCTCCGCAGCTTTGCGTCACAACGTGTCTGGGACCTTGATTAGCAATTGCAGAACACCAACTGATCCGTATCTCCTTGTCTTTCTATACTATTGTTTAATTCCGGCACCGGTGGGTGTCCCGGTGATTTTCTGGGCCTTAATGAACTCAGTGCCCTCTTTGGAAGTCATCCAAAGGACGAGCTCCGGACTCTTGTGGCTGACCTGTAGGGTGCGTAGGTAATGCACCAGATCCCAGGCGTCTTCCGGCTTGATGACGTCGGCAAAGGATGGCATGGGTGTACCATCAAGGCCGGTCATGAATATCTTGTAGAGGTCGTGGTTCGTGGCGCCGCACTTGAATCGCGAGCCTGCCGCGAAATTGTAGGGCCGGATGGGCTGATCATTGCTGTCGGTAAGAGTCGAAGCCGATGGGCCATCTCCTCGGCCTTCTGGACCGTGGCACTTCCAGCATTCCAGCTTGGTGAATAATTCCTTTCCGTGCTGGATGCCTTGCATGGTGAGCGCCGGCTCAGCCGGTACAGGGATCTCCGCCCCGGCCTTCTCGGTCTTCCAGCGTTCGGAGAGCGTTTTGATGAAGGCTATCAAGTCGGCGCGGTTTTGGGTGGTCAAGGTGATCCAGGATGGCATGCTGGAATTGGTGAGCCCTCGCACGAGCGAGTCGTAAATGTCCTGGTCCGTTGGCAGCGTACCCGTCGGCGTCGAGCGGCATTTGAACGT
>Ga0210407_10004488_pt1 | contig 10981 bp, 9 predicted proteins | sample IncBWC27MmetaG_FD_150860 | JGI IMG/M metagenome (GOLD analysis project Ga0210407, IMG submission 150860) | Forest soil microbial communities from Barre Woods Harvard Forest LTER site, Petersham, Massachusetts, United States - Inc-BW-C-27-M | ecosystem: Environmental > Terrestrial > Soil >... | reverse complement strand
GTCGCTCGCCATCCCGGCACCGATTCATCCAAGGGCGCGCTGCTGCTGTCGTCGCATACGGATGTGGTGCCCGTCGAGCGCTCGGGATGGACGCGCGAGCCGTTCAGCGGCGAAATCGCCGACGGGTGCGTGTGGGGTCGCGGTTCGATCGACATGAAATCGAAATGCGCGATGGACCTTGTGGTCATGACGGCGATGAAGCGCGCGGGCGCGAAACCTGATCGCGACGTTATCATGGCCGCCGTCGCCGACGAGGAAGCCGGCTCCGACTACGGCGCAAAATTCCTCGTCGAGCGGCATCCCGACCTGGTCCGCGCGGCCTACGTGTTGAACGAGGTCGGCGGCTTCACCATCCATCTTGGAAATCGCCGCTTCTATCCGATCCAGATCGCCGAGAAGGGATTCGTCACGATCAAAATGAAGGTCACCGCGATGCCGGGGCATGGATCGATGCCGCGCGCCGACACCGCGATCTCGCGAATCTCCGAACTGATCACCAAAATCGTGAAGACGCCGATGCGCAAGAACGTATCGCCGTTCATGCGCAAGACGCTCGAGGAATTGGGCGTGTCGGTGGACGCTCCGGGACCTCTGTTTCAGGCGATGCTCGCCAACACCGTGTCGCCGACGATCCTGCGCGCCGGCTACAAGGACAACGTGATACCCGGCGAGGCGACGATCGTGCTCGACGGCCGCACGCTGCCCGGCGAGGATCCGGAAAGCTTCATGGCCGAATTGCGCGGAATCGTCGGCCCGGAACCGACCTTCGAATTGATCAAGACCGCGCCGCCTGCGGAAACCAGCCCCGACACACCGCTGTTCGAACTAATCAAAACCACAATCGAGGCGGCCGATCCCGGCTCGCGCGCGATTCCGTGGATGATACCCGGCGCGACCGACAACAAGTTCTACTCCAAGCTCGGCGCGGCGTGTTACGGATTTTCACCGGTAAAGCTCGAGCCGCACATGCCGTTCGGCGCGCTCTATCATGGCAACGACGAGCGCCTGCCGATCGACGGCTTCAACTGGGGGCTCAAGGTTTACGCCGAGGTCGTGCTGAAATTCCTCGGCATCAGGTTCGACAAAGTATTTTCCTGATTCGATAAACCAGTTTCAGCGCGCGGCGCTGGTCTTCTGGCCCGCCGCCTGCGGCGTGAACGTCATCAGCAGGCGCGGCGGCGCGTCGAGCGGTACGACCGCGAAATGGGCCACTGGCTGCGTGTTCAACGTCACCGTCGTTCCCGAGGAACTGCTCGAGATGCTGCAGTCCTTGAAGATGGACTTGTCGAAAACCAGGTGAGTCTGCAGGGCAGAATCCGGGGTGACATCCTTTAGGACGACTGTTGCGATCGCGCCCTCGGGATTGCTCTCGAAATTCTTGTCGAAGTGCACCGGTCCGCTGAGTTCGAGAATCACCGACAACGGCGGATCGTTCGACGACAACCTGACCGTCTTCAAGGTAGCGGGTCCGGTCGTGGGAGGTTCCGTAGTCGATAGCGGCGGTGCCGCCGAATCCGCGGACGTCAATGGATGCAGCGGTTGGTCTATCGGCACCGAATCCGCGGTGTACACCGGATGCAGCGGCGCTCCCTGCGGCGGCGAGCCCGCTGGGCCCGTCATCGCACGCGCCTGTGCCGCCGCTGCGCCGGCAATGCTGCCGCCACCTGGCGGGGACGCCGACGCCGGCGACGCATCGGGCACATGCATCATGTCCGCATTTCTCGACGGCGCGGGCAACGCGCTGGCGCTCGAAGGCGCGGGTCTGTCGAGCACCGGGAGTCCATCGGCACCATACGCCGGCGCCGCCGATGCGACCTCGCTGCGCCGCGTGTCGGAGCGTTGACGCACGACTATCTTGTCGGCGTTGGCGTCGTCGGGATTTCCGCCGTAGCCGGTCTCGGCGAGCACGAGCGGCAGTGGGTCTTCTTCGGTGTCGATTGGTTCGTGGAGCTTCTTCAGCTCGGCCGCGGCCCGTTTGGCGTAATTGCTGTCCGGGAAATGTTTCTCAACGGCGGTGAACGCCTGCGCCGCGGAATACTTCTTACCTTCTTTCTCGAGCGAGATTCCCAGCTCGAACAGCGCGTCCGGCGCGACCGGGGTATCGGGATACTTCTGCATCAGCTCGGCGAACCTGGATTCCGCGGCGCGGAAGTTCGCGCGCTTATAGTAGTAGTCGCCGACCAGCATCTGGTTACGCGCGAGCATCTCGCGGCAGACGACCACCTTTTCGTGCGCGAGTTCTGCAAACCCGCCCTCGGGAAAGCGCTGCTCCAACTCCTGGAACCGCTTTAGCGCCGCGACCGTCTTGCTCTGATCCTGGTCCTCGCGGCCCATCTGATCGTAGTAGCTCATCCCGATGTAGTAGCTGACGAGCTCCAGATTTTGGCTGGTCGGATGCATTCGTTGAAAGTCGTCGAGCGCTCCAATCGCCTCGGCATAGTCCTGCTGCTGATAATAGGCGAGGCCGATTTTCATCTCGGCATCTTCGGCATAAGGACTGAACGGGAACCGATCGATCACGTTCTGGTAGCCTTCGATCGCGGCCTTGTATTCTTTCTGGGCGAAATCGAGCTGGGCCTGCGCATAGTAGTCTTCGCCGGAGGGCTTCTGGCGGATACTACACGCGGTCGCCGGCAGCAGGGCCGTAGCCACCAGTATCAGCAACAATCGCTTCATCAGGATGCGCAAAAGGTTAAACAACGCACTCCGTCATTGCAATCCGGCCCGCCGCGAGAGTTTCACAGGAACCCAACAGAAGAGCGCAGTCAGGACGTTGCGGTGGCACCAGGCTTCCGAAACGACCCGGAAAAGACCGGCTTGCCGGCGGCTACGTACTTGCGCGCGAATCCTGTCCGCTCCGCTCCGGGTACGGCCTCGACTGCTCGGATGAAGCCCGCCGCCTCCATCATCGGGAAGATTTCGCTCGCGTAGCTCCGCACATCGGTCGCCACGTATGCGATCGCGCCCGGCTCCACAGTGCGAAACAGGCTCGCGGCCAGCGTCGGTGTGAACAGCCGATGCTTCACGTGACGTTCCTTCGGCCACGGGTCTGGAAAATAAATGTGGAAGGCGCGCACACTCGCCTCGGGCAGCATCAGGTTGACCAGGGTCCGCGCGTCCATCCGCGCGACCCTGATATTCTTCAGTCCGGCGCGGCCGCATCGCACCGCCAGCACATGGGTGATCGTTCCCGAAAGCTCGACAGCGATAAAGTCGCGCTCCGGAAATTCAGCAGCGCGCTCGATGATAAACTCGCCCTTGCCTGCGCCGATCTCGATTTCCACCGGCGCCCGCCGCCCGAAGATCGCCGGCGGATCGATCGTGAAGAGACGCGCATCGGACTTGATTAGAACCCGCTCGCCCAATTCGCGCGCCTTCGGATTCCCCCAAACCCGCGCCGCCTTTCGAAGCCGTGCCATGAATGAGCATGACGATAGCGGTCCGCATCAGGCACCGCCACTGCTCGGTTCGATCAAAGCGCCCGGAGCCGCTTCACAATCTCCGCTCCGAACTGCTCGAAGTGCTTCGTGTTCCAAGTGTAGATAGCCTCAGCTTTCGCCTTCAGAGCACAACGCGCAATCAAGGCGTCATAGATCGTGCCGCCGAAGATACCCGCCTCGGCAGCCTCCTTGATCGTGGCATGATACTCGGCGCCGGTGAGCGTGATGAGCGTAAGACGCTCGCGAATGTTCTCGACAAAGAGCATCACCTGCTCGCTGCTTACGCGATGTCGCCCAGGCATTCGCGTCATCGTTGAGTAGACTTCGGCCAGACTGTGAGCAGCGCAGCAGTCCTGCCCTCTGTCGGCATCGACAAATGCTCTTAGACTCCGCTCGTGATGCTCATGCTGCAGGCTAAATACCGGGACGAGAACCGAGGTGTCGAAGAAAGCTCTCAACGGCGCCGCCCAAGGTTCCGCTCATCGCGTTCGCGCCGTATCTGCTCGATTGTTTCCTCGACTGTCGAGGCTGATAGTGGCTCACCGGAATCGAACACCCATACTCCGAGCTTTTTTCGGAGTTGCGCAGTGCCGCGGAGCGGACGGAGAGTAATCTGGTCGTCGAGCGTCTTTAGCTCCAACTCGTCACCGGGGGCGAGCCGCAATTTTTCCCTTACCGGTTTGGGAAGAACAATTCGACCGGCTTTATCCAGCGTTAATTTGGCTGTCATGATGCCATTATGCCCTACCATTTGGTAGAAGCAAATGGCATTGAGATGAACATCACTCCGGGCGCTTCAAAAACGCCTTCACGCGCTCAACCAGCGGCTTCAAATCCGTGTTGTCCACGAGCGCGCTTGCCATCCGGACCGGGTCGCCGAAGAAAAAACGCTCGTACAAAACCTGGCGCCCGCCGAATGCGCTGCATGCGACTTCCCACGCCAGCCGGTAGAGCGCTACGCGCTCGCGCGCGGGCGCATCAGCGGCCGCGAAGTATCGCTCGATATCCGGCAGCTCGACCGGGTTCGCGAAATCGCTCTCCGCCGGCGTCGCCATCAGCGAGCTCGAGCTGTTGAGCTGGATTATCTCGACCATCCGCGGATATAGGCGCGGAAAGAGATTACGCGCAGTGTCGAGCGGTGCGCGTGCCGGTCCGAACACCCCCCATTTGTCGGCGACGGCGTCGGCCTCCGCCGCGCGCAAACAGGCCCGCATCGTTTCTGTGGTCGTGATCATCTCGGCAAGGCGTTCGCGAACGTGCTGCAGCGGCATCGCGTCGCTCGCCTCGGCGATTCGCGCGGCGAGTCCGAGGATGAACTCGCTCTTCGCGACATTCTTCACGACCACTTGATGCATCATGTGAACGACCGCGCCGGTCTCTCCATACAGCGCGTTGCATCGCGCCACGTCGCCGCACAGGAACACCCGCTCCCACGGGACCAGCACGTTGTCGAATACGACCACCGCGTCCATTTCGTCGAAGCGCGATGCCAGCGGATGGTCAAAACGCGAGCGTCCGAGATCGTAGGTGTCGCGGCACAGAAACTTGAGCCCCTTGGCGTTGCACTGGATCGCGAACGAGAGCGCGAACGGCTCGGCTGCGGGCTCGGCCTTCAGCACCGTCGATGGAAACACCAGCAGCTCCTCAGACAGCGGCGCGAGTGTCGCCAGCATCCGGCATCCATTGACGATGATGCCGTCCTTGGTCTTCTCGACCAGTCTCAGAGCCAACTCGGCGTCGGTATGCCCGCTCCATCCCTGCGCGCGGCTCGCCCGCGGATTGACCAGCGTATGCGTCGCGCACCAGTCGTGATGGCGCGCCTGCAGATAATAATTCCAGATATTGTCGCCGTGGCGCTTGTCGCTGGCGGCGAAGAAATCGCGCGCAGCGGCCATCGCGGCGATACTCACGTTTAGGTAATCGGGTGTGCGCCCGAGCATCCCGCATCCGAAGTCCGCCCACGCTTTCATCATGCGAGTGCGTTTGCGCACGTCCTCGACGCTCTTCGGAATCATGAACGACATTCCCGCGCGGCCGCCGTCGTCGGTGCGGAACGTCATCGTCTCCGGATGCTCCATCTGCATGTCGTAGAGCGAGGCGACCGAGCGCGCGCAGTTTGCGAACGCCGGATGCGCGGTGACGTCGGCGGCGCGCGCGCCACCGATCCAGATTTCCGCGCCAAGCTTCTTCATCGACGACAGGTAATTGTTGCCCGATCGAGCGCCCATTTCAGATGACCTCGTTGAGCAGCGGCAGGCGTTTCCGGATTCGCTCCGCGGCGTCCGCGGGCGCCATGTACGGCGGCCGAGCAGGCCCCATCTCAATTCCCGTCGCTACCGACGCGGTGACCTTGGTAGTCCCGAGATGGCCCAGAGTTTCCTCGCCGCCGCGCGGGAAGCATCGGTTGAGACGGCGCTGAATTTCTTCCGCGCGTGTGTGGTCGCCAGCCTTAAACGCCTTCATCAACGCAACCGCCGCAGGCACCGCGAAGATATTGATAAAGCCGCCCGCCGCTCCGAGCATCAGCCCCGCAAGCATCGCGCGAAACGTATTATAGATGTCCGCGCGGCCGTCCACCTCATCGTAGAGCGCCTCGAGATGCTGCAAATCGGTCAGCACTTCCTTGAACGCCACGACGCCCTCGATCGTCGCGAGCTTGCCGGCGAACTTCGGGGAAATATTGAACTTGCTGAGCGCAGGGTTGTGGTAGATGACGACCGGCAAATCGTCCGACTCGGCGATCATGCGATAATGCCGCTCGACTTCCGCTTCGCCGCATCGCCAGTAGTAGGGCGGGATGACCTGCTGCGCGTCATACCCGATACGCGCGGCGATTTTCGCATAGCGAATCGTTTCGAGCGTCGTCGCGCCAGAGGTCATCGCGACCGTCGAGATATTAGGATGCTTGCTCGCTTCCTCAGCCACGATTTCGAAAACTCGTACGCGCTCCGCTTCATTCATGTGCAGGAACTCGCCGATACTCGGCGCCGCGACGACGCCCTCCGCGCCGTTCTTGATCGCCCACTGCACCTCTTTCCTGAGCGCCGCTTCGTTGAGCCGATAGTCATCATGAAACGGCGTCACCAGCATCGCCAATATTCCGCGTGCAAGTTTCAATGCGCACCTCCAGCAGCTGACTCAGGCCGCCGCACGCGCGGCGCCGCCGCTTGACGGTTGGAAGAAAAAGATCGACTGGCCGGTTCCGATTGCTGCTTCGTATTTTCCGAATTGCTCGCCGCGCCAGTTCCACGAATCGCCGCCGAGTGCGCCGGCCATCATTATGTAGTGCGAGAAACGCCCCTCCGGCGAGCAATGCGCGCGGAAATCGTCTGCGGCCGCGAGCACCGCGCCATGACGCCCGAGTCGGAACCATTCCATGATTCGTTCGTCGTAGAGCCGATTCGCGGTTGACGAAATATCCTCGGGCGATGCCGACGCGCGGTCCAGAATTCGATCGTAGTCCCAGAACTTGTGCGACATTCCGCCCGACGCCACGAGCACCACGCGCCGATTCGATTTCCAAATCGCCTGCCCAATAGCGGCGCCGTAGGCAAGATCGTTTTTCACCGACGCGGTCTGGCAAACGCTCGCCGACAGCACCCGACGGCGCGCCTCGTGATTGAAATAGTGCATCACGTTGAGGGTTGGATAGTGGATCGGCAGGTTGCGATGCGCCGACGCGATCGCTCGAATACCGCGCTCGCGTGCTTCAAGCTCGACCGCGTGCGCGAGTTCATCGTCACCCTGGTAGTCGTATTCAAGATCGTGGAGCATCGCCGGCAATTCTTCCGACGTGTACACCCCGCTTAGCCGCTCGTGCGCGTTAAGCACATATTCGAGTGTCGAGAACCAGTGCGTATCGAACAGCAGGAAAGTGTCGAAGTCGAGCGTGCGCAGCCGCTCGCGCTCAAGCCGCGGCATCGCGTCGTAAAAGGTCGTCACATTGCGGCCCATGTATCTGACCCGCGCGCCCTGATCGAGGATCATCAGTCTAGGCACGTGCGTCGTGAAGACCGCGGCGACCACCTTACCCATCGTGCTCCTCCTGGCCGTAAGCGATACAAACAAGTTTCGGCTCGGTCCAGAACTCCATGCTGAAGCGGCCACCTTGCCGCCCGAGTCCGCTCATCTTCGCGCCGCCGAACGGAGTCCGCAGATCGCGCAGAAAAAAACTGTTGACCCACACCATCCCGGTCCTGAGTGCCTCGGCAACCCGCAGCGCGCGATCGGTTCGCGACGTCCATACGTAGGCCGCGAGCCCGTATCGCGATGCGTTTGCGCTCGCGATTGCCTGCGCCTCGTCGTCGAATCTCTCCACCGTCAGCACCGGCCCGAATATTTCGTCGGTCGCCGCGCGCGACTTCGCGTCGACGCCGTCGAGGATCGTCGGCATGTAGTAGAACCCGGTCCTGGGTTCCTCGGCGATTTTTCCGCCCGCCAAAACGCTTGCGCCGTTGGCGATCGCTTCGGCGACGATCGCGTGGACGCGCTCGCGATGTGCTCCCGAAATCAGCGGGCCGTACTCGGTGTCGTCTGACAGCGGGTCGCCGATCTTCAGTCTCGGTATTTCGGCGATCAGCAGCTCAAGGAACTCCGCGGCGACTTTGCGCTCGACGAGCAATCGCGCGCCCGCGACACATGATTGTCCCTGGCTGCGATAGATCGATCGCACTACTCCCGCGGCAGTGCGCTTCAGGTTTGCGTCGGCGAATACAATGTTCGGCGACTTGCCGCCGAGTTCGAGCGTCACCCGCTTGAGCGACTCGGCGGCGGATGCCATCACGCGTCGTCCCGTCTCGACGCCGCCGGTGAAGGCGACCGCGTCAACGTCCGGATGCGATACCAGCGCGGCACCCGCTGCTCCAAGTCCGGGCACGATGTTGAGTACGCCGCGCGGAAGGCCGGCTTCATTTGCAATTTCACCTAGCGCGATCGAAGTGAGCGGTGCCAACTCCGACGGCTTGAGGACACAGGTATTTCCGGCGGCGAGGCAGGGGCCCAGGTTCCACGTCGCCAGCATCAGCGGCGAGTTCCATGGGATGATGATCGCGCCGACGCCGACCGGAGGACGCTCGGTAAAGTTCACCAGTCTTAAATCGTGCCCGAGGAATCTCGCGTCGCCTTGCGCCGCCTCGTGAGTCCAGGTTTGTGCGACTGCCGCGAAGAAGCGGAGATTGCGCGCCGCGCGCGACACATCGTGATTGACGCACTCTGAGATCGGCTTGCCGACGTCGCGCGCCTCGAGCGCTCCGAGTTCGCGGGCGCGTTTTTCGATCCCGTCGGCGAACTTGCCGAGGATACCGCCGCGAGCCTCGGCGCTCATCCGCGGCCACGGACCTTGATCGGCGGCCTCGCGAGCTGCGACCACGGCGCGATTCACATCGTCGGCGCCAGCGCTCGCGACCTGTGCGAATTCGCGTTCAGTCGCAGGTTCGACGTCGGCGAAGCGCGCGGACTTGACCGCATCGACATAGCGCCCGGCGATGAACAGTCGGGTTTCCATTGGCGTCTCGAAACATAGCAAAACCGCGCGGCTGTAGTATGTCTAATTGACACGCCGCGGCAGGCACATTCCTTGACCCCCAGCAGTAACGGCCCTAACCTGACCACAGACGTGGATTCTCGACGTGACTGACACACCCACTATCATTCCGATTTTCCCGCTGCCCAACCTTGTGCTTTTCCCCGGGTTGAGCGTGCCGCTACATATTTTCGAGCCCCGTTATCGCGAGATGATCGGCGATGTCTCCGAGACGCACGGGATGATCGGAATGATGCTGCTCAAGGCCGAATGGGATGACCAGGACAAGAACACATTTCCGGACATCTTCGAGGTCGGCTGCGCGGGGCGGATCGGCGGATTGGTGAAACTGGCCGACGGCCGCTACAACCTGGTGCTGGAGGGCGTGGCCGAGTTTCGAATCGTGCGCGAGATCCGCGACCACGCATATCGTCAGGCCGAGGTGATTTGGTGTCCGGTTCCTCGCGACGCGCTCGATTGCGACGCGGAGACCATGGACGCTCTGCGCGAAATGCTCTTCAACTACTTGGGCCAGCCGGCGCAGGAAGCATGGCGCACGATCGTCGAGCAGCGCGGTCTGCGCGGCGCTGAATTGATCAACTTCCTGTGCTTTCATCTCGACGTTACGCCGCTGGAAAAGCAGACGATGCTCGAGGCGATGGCCGATCGCGTCGATTGCCTGCTCGACGTGCTGACGTTCAAGCTCGAGGAGCGAAAGCGCGGGCCCGCCGGCACCAGCGGCGGTCCCGATACCGTCCAGTAGGCCCGGATTCGCTTAGTCCCACGCATTTCCGAAATTCGCACAAGAGACAGACGCCGCAGTCTCAATTGCTACGAGCGGCAAAATAGCGACGGTTGATCGCGAATTGTGGCCAATCCGTAACGCATGTCGCAAATGAGTCACTTGTTGCGCACAGCGCGCTCATTTCGCAAGATGCGGAACGGTTTTGCGAAATAAGTTGAGCATTTCGAATTCTCCAACGATCAAAAAGGCTAATAACCGCCTTCGGCACCTTGACTGGCTTGATAAATTCATACAATAGCAATTGCCCAGCAAAACGGCATGACCTTTGCTTATACTTGAAGCAAATAGAAATCACGATGCCGATCGCCGGGCGCATTAGCGCAGGGGGCGGGGCGGGTGAAGGCAAACAACGATGGAATGGGAAAATACCGCAATAGGCAATCTCTTTGTACCGGACGTCCTCACGCCCGAGCAGTTTTACGACAGCCGCCGCGACGATAGTTCGATCCGGCCGGTCAAGAAGCTGATGATGGCGATCCTTGAGGACGCGCTGCGATGCTTCCAGAACAACGCCGACGCCAAGAGCGGTCCGCGCAAGCGGCTGTTCACCGAAGCCGAGCATTGGCTCTGTGGCGAAGGCGGAGAGGGCCCGTTCTCGTTCGAGACGGTTTGCGAGACGCTGGGGATCGAACCGCAATTCTTGCGCAGTGGTCTGCGTGACTGGCGCGGTCAGCAGCTTGCGGGCGTGTCGACTCATCGCCTGGCGCGCCGCTCGCCGGTGGTACGCAGCGGGCGCATCAGCGCTCCTGCGCGCCGTGATGCAAAGCGCGTTGCGCGCGCTCGCTAATCGGACACAACCCCTAAATTCCGCATAGTAAAAAGGCGGCGCGACATCTCATAGATGCCGCGTCGCCTTGATTTTTACAGCGTGGAGCGAGATCAACCCCGCGCGATTTGCGCGAGCCAATCTCCGCCCATGCTAGCGCATTACTGTTTCGTGGTAGGGGCCGAAGCGCCTCCCGCTGCTGGTGCAGCAGGCTTGGCGGATGCGGTCGCTCCCCCCGGAGGAGGAGGTACGTAGCCCTTGGGCTGCGCTGCTACCCATTGTTCGCAAGCAGGAATATCGCCTTCGTCGATCGACTCCTGTTGCATAATCTGCTCCTTCGACCAGCCGTGCGATTTTTCCCAGTGCACGCCCGGGCACTTGACGGCCAGGTTGAAGTTTCTGGTTGCAGCCGGGGCATTGGTACTGGAACGTGTCGCCGCTGAGGAAGT
>Ga0210407_10004486_pt1 | contig 10981 bp, 9 predicted proteins | sample IncBWC27MmetaG_FD_150860 | JGI IMG/M metagenome (GOLD analysis project Ga0210407, IMG submission 150860) | Forest soil microbial communities from Barre Woods Harvard Forest LTER site, Petersham, Massachusetts, United States - Inc-BW-C-27-M | ecosystem: Environmental > Terrestrial > Soil >... | reverse complement strand
GGGTGGTTCCATTTCGATAGACGATCGTTAGGCTGCCCTACGTAACGCGGGACAGGAGATGAACTTATGCGCGATTGGCCAGGAACCTCGGCTCGCAACAGCTTTAGACAGGCGTTATTAGACTGCGAAAGACAGGTGGGGCTTTGGAGCGGCCTCTGCAGTAACATAGCCGCCGAGATTATCGCCGGTGCCGGGTTCGACTGGATTGTTGTCGACGGCGAACACGCTCCGAACGATATCGCATCCTTGCTGGCACAACTTCAAGCGATGCGTGGGGGCACTGCTGAGCCGGTTTGTCGTATCCCGTGGAATGATTCTGTTGTGATCAAGCGCGTTCTCGACATTGGTGCCCGTTCTTTGATAATTCCCTTTATCCAAAACGCCGAGGAAGCGCGGCTGGCAGTAGCCGCGACTCGCTATCCTCCACTTGGCATTCGTGGGGTCTCTGTTGCACCCCGCGCCAACGACTACGGCCGCATTCGCAACTATCATCAGAATGCGCATCTTGAGACTTGCGTCCTCGTTCAACTGGAGAGCCGCGTCGCACTCAAAGAGGTTGAGGCAATTGCCGCAGTCGATGGCGTGAATGGAATTTTTATAGGCCCAAGCGATCTAGCCGCGGACTTCGGTCATCTCGGCAATCCCATGCACGCAGAGGTGCAGATGGCGATCAAAGAAACCGCGGATCGCATCCGCGCTACCGGCAAGTCAGCAGGTACTCTGGCAACAGACGTCGACGACACGGATCGTCTCTTCGGTCTCGGATTCAATTTCATAGCAGTCGGCAGCGATGTGGGGATTCTCGCTCGAGGAGCTGAGCGTCTCGCGATACGCTTCCGCACAAATGAGAAAGAGACGAATAAGGCTTTGGCCACGAAAGGCATCGAAACATAGCAGCGGTAGGATTCATCGGCCTTGTCACGGGCAGCCCGATACTCAGAAACTTTAAAAGCCGGGCACGAGGTCGTGGCATACAGCATCATACTTCTTGGGGCGGGATGCAAGCCGCTTGCTAACCGCTGCCCTTCGGATGCACGCGCCAGTAGGCCGCAGCTTTAATTTCCGACCTCAGGCGCGTACTGCTCCTTCACCATGAACAAATACGAGAGTACCCCGACTACGAGAAATACACAGCATGCTAGCATCGGCGCTTCATAGCTTCCTGTTTGCTGCTTGAGCCAACCCGTGAAGATCGGTGCCGCAATGCCGGCAACGCTTGCCGCACAGTTCTGGATTCCGGATACTCGGCCGATGGCAGAGACTGGGATTAAGGTTTGCGTCAGCGCCCAGTAGTTGGCGGTCGCCAGACCCAGGCCGGATAGCGAGACTACAGAGAACGTCAAAGCCACAGAGACGGAGGAAGACTGGGCACCGATCAGTTCCGTGCAAGCGATGCCAAAGCCGGCGATGGTAAACCATTTCCTCACCATGACCGGATCACCTCCCCGCCCAATCAATAGGTCGGCCGCCCACCCGGCCAACGCAGCCACCACCGCCATCCCGCCGAAGCTGAAGAACGTATACAGGCCCATCTGAGAGAGCGACAAATGGCGCTTCTCCATGAAATAGGCAGGTAGCCATGTCATGCAGAAATACACGAAGTACATGTAGCAGAACGTCGCGATTACTGTTCCCCACGTCACCGGACTGGCCAGGATCACGCCGAACCCCACGGGCTTTGCAGCGGGTATGGCGAGTTCATGCGGCTGGCCAACCCGTTCTTGCACCAGCAGAATCCACGGGATGAGCCATATGAGACCGCCAGTGCCGACCAGCACGAACATGGTTCGCCAGTCGTAACGCATGATTAGCCACGCAGCCAGGGGGGTCCCGATAGCCGGCCCGATCTTCGTGCCTGTCATGTATAAGCCGACGGCCAGCCCTCGCTCGCGTTCGACGAAGTTCAGGCGAATCCATCGATAGCTCGCCGGCGCCACGACTGATTCCCCCACACCCACAAGTATCCGCAAAGCAATCAACTGCGCCACGGAGCTTACCAGCGCAGTCCCGGCTGATGCCAGGCACCAGAATAGGAAGCACAACGCGTATGTCCACTTCACGCCGTAGCGGTCCACTACCCATCCAGCGGGTATCTGTAGTGCCGCATATGCCCAGAAGAAGGCCGAATTGAGAGCACCCCGGTCGGTGTCGGATAGGTGAAATGATGTAAGAACATCGGGTATCACCAGCGCAACGGAGAGGTTAGATCGGGAGATGTAGGCGACAATCATTCCCAGGCTCAGCAAGCCGATGATGGTCCAACGGCGCCCGCTGCCACCGGCTGGCGTCAGGATCACAGCGGCGCCGGTTGCTCCCAAGGGAGAACTTAGGATATTGGGCTTACTGTTCATTTGATTAAAGTCTGTGCGGGTCGATCGAAGTTGGTCGCGAGCGCCACAGGTTTCCGGAGTGTATCATGTGCTCGGCCTGAATCGACGGCTCAGGGTATATAATTCCCAGGCCACTATGCGCAGACGATCTTTTCTAGGCTCGTTGTCCGCCTCCCTAATTGCCGCCAGCCACCGCTTGCCCGCGAATAGGAACGTGAAGTGGGCGGTCAGCGCGAATCTTTGGAACCACTTTAACCCAGTAGCGTTCACCGACATTCTTGACGTGATGCGAGATACGGGCTTCATCGGTATTCGCATAACCCAGTTTCCCGGTATTTTGCAGAAGTATCAGATAACCACGACTCAGCTCGAAGCAGAGTTGAGCAAGCGTAACCTCCAAATTGCGACGATCTCGTTTGGCGGGCCGACCCACGACCCCGCGCAGCAGACCAAAGTGTTGGACGACGCCGGAAAGGCGATGGATTTCCTTGCATCGTTCGGGGCAAACCGGCTAGTGGTGTTTTCTCCGTCGCGGCGACTGCCAGAGGCGCAGAGCGATACAGCATTCCGAACGATGTGCCAGACGTTCAATCGAATCGGCGAGCTGGCCGTGGAGAAAGGATTTCGGGCGGGTTTGCACAACCACCTAGGGCAGATGTGCGAGAAACCCGAGGAGATTGACCACTGCATGAACCTGACCGATTCGAAGCTGTTCGGGTTCTCTCCCGATACCGCGCACCTGCATCTGGGCGGAAGCAACGTTGTCGAGATGTTTCAGAAGTACAAGAGCCGCCTCGTGATGATGGATTACAAAGATGCCACGTGGACCACGCCGCCGGCTGGGTTCACCGACTCCAATGGAAAAGTGGTTGAGCCTGAGGTCGCGAAATTTCTATCGAGTATTTACGACTTAGGAGATGGAGAAATCGACCTTCCGGGTTGCCATCGTGTGCTGAAGGAGATCGGTTATCAGGGCTGGAATTGTGTGGATCTGGATGCAGCGCGAAGGGGCCCGCGCGCGAGTTATGAGCGGTGCGGAAATTATGTTGTAAACACGCTGGAGCCGATTTATTCGTGATGCTATGTTACACCCTCGGGTGGCATCAGATGCAGCCGCTCCAGGTAATCCCGGATCAATTCGTCTTTCGCCGTGATTCTCTGCTCGACGATCTTGGACTGAAACCACCAGCCAGCGCCGGCGCCGATGACTATCGATAGCAGGAACAGAATAGGTGCTTGCTTAAGCGTGTTCCACTCCCTCAGGAGATGCTCGAATGCCTTTTCTAACATAGCCCCCGCCGTGGAGCGCGATTTCCCTTTTTTCACTTCCGGCGGCGCCGGTTTTAGGCTATGATGGCCTCGACGCAACTTGAAGATCACCACGGCCCGGTTGCTCGCAGCGCCGGGCTTCTTTTTTGAACGTCAGGCTCCCGCATGCGCGCCGCGATGCGCGCTGCGGACCATATATTGTTCAGGCTCCGGCACGCGGAAGCTCACCTCATACTCTTTTAGAGCCTCCAGGCCTCCGCGAAAGTCTCGTACTGCTTCGTAGAGCGTTGCCCAGTCCTGACCGCAGGAGGGACATTTGGTAGGCATGTCCGCATGTCCGGTTTCCTTAGACGTCCGGTCGATCCCGCTCAAGGCTAGAGCAGTCAAACACAACACCAGCTCCGCCCTACATGATTTGCATTTAATCGAAAGCTGGTCGATGTCCGCCGGTCCAAGAATCAATTCATGTGAAATCTCCATCGCTACTTGGCCCCCTTCTGCTTCACCTTCTTCTTGCGCACCTTGGCACTGGCGGCCGCGGCTTTACGTGCCCGTGCAGAGCCTACGCTGTTTTCTTCTTCCTCGCGTGGGGTGATTTGTGAAACGTGAAAGCCGAGTGGTGGAAGGCAAGCGGGTGCCTTATCAGCCACTCACGTGCAACCTGAATCAGTGCTCGGCCACCGAACAGAACCAAAGCCGTGGCCGCCAGTAGCGGTAGTGAATACATGGCTGAGGATATGATGCAAATTTCGGTTCCGTCTTACAAGGAGATAACCAAACGACTGCGAGGCAAAACGTGCGGCGTCTTACAGAACGGGTGGGATTGTTTCAGAACGGTTTCATGCGGTGCGCGCTTTATGCTGCGGCCTGCGAGCGAAGGATAGCCTACGCTCCTCTTGTTCTGCTCGCCCTCAGTCTCAGTTATCCACGCGCACTACCTGCCCAACGGGGTCGGCGTTCACACCTGGAAACACGCTGAAGTTCGACACATAGATAGAGCCGTCCGGTCCGGCCGCAAAGCCATTCGGTATAAACGGCAGTGCAACAATAGACCACGAAACGGCGCGTAAGCGGCGATTCGTGGTCTATTGTTGCACTGCCGTTTATAATCTTGAGAAAACGCATTCGAGAACGCCGATGCATCGGCAATCACTACGTGTAAACGAGGAAGTCGCTGGGCCGGGTTCTCATTCAACGACTGGCGGATCGCATATAGCATCATCTCCATGCCTTGCGACGGCGCTTTGAATTTGTTCCCCCGTAACGTGATTTTGGCGGCCGTCGAACGCTGTTAACAATCCAGTGGGCAGAATTCTTCGGGTCCCCAAACGATTTCATTAGCCCACCCGCTAGTTAACGGGCAGGTTGCGCACACGCGGGGCTCGATAAAAACCAGCCGCAGTTTCCCGATCCCGAGCACAAGTCGTTTGCAATCAATATTCGACACTCCACATGTCGCTTGCATAGCCGGAGTTTGCAAACGTGGTCAGTATCATTATTAGATCGGCGGCTGCGAGTCGGGCGTGTTAACAAGCCGGGGGGCGCTCGCAAGTCTTTGGGGACCCGAAGAATTCTGCCCACTGGATCGTTAACAGCGTCTGACGGTTCTTGGCGCGCGATCACTGGCACCAGAAACTGGACCAGCCAACAAGGCCAAACGTCGCTGCTCGCGTCCCAGTTCCTGGTGCGGTAGTTCAGTGTTTGGATTCCAGTTCCGCTTTGAGCTGGCGGTAGGCAGTCTCTTCGAAATTGAGCTTCAGCCGCTGCTATCTGTTTTATGCCGCACTCTGTGGGATTGCTTTAACACAGTCGGAGAAGCGGAAGGCTTCGTTTTTTCGATCCCGGCTTCGAAGTCCAGCGGCTCTTGATTTTCACTGTCGATAGCAGCCGCACCGGGTGCCATGCTGCGAAACTGGCCGATCTTTGCGAACGCATCCGGACCAAAGTCGCGACGATCCCGGGGCGTACAGGCGGCGAGCTCTCGTCGGCGTGTCCATGAGGTTGATGTAGACCATACCGGCCGCATCGGCGGCGAGGAACTCTGGCTCTCCACGCAGCGCAATCGGCTCACCGATTTTTCCGCTCTTCGGATCGATCTCCGGCTTGAACGACATCAGCGCTTTTCCGCGTCCCGATCCATTCTCTTCTTGGCATCACAGCAAACTGTGCGTAAAGTCGCCATGCGCGCCTTACCCTAGTTCTTTGGCTAGGTGACTTGCATTGTGATTGGGAATAGCCTTTCCGACAAGGCCGCGATAAAACTGCAAATAAACCGCGCCTCCAAGTAGGAACTCTGCCATGAACATGATTGTGGTCTTCGAAGATCAGGCAACGAAACAATGTCAGGAAAGCAAGCCATACGCATTCGCCAGCGCGCTGGAAGTCCGTTGCTTGTGCGGCAATCTCGTTCACCCGATTCCCGGCGCTTGGTGCCCGCAATGCGGCGCGAAGGTGGTGGAAGTCAGGCCGGAGAGGAGAACTGAACTGAATTGAACCACTGAAACACTCTCCTGACGAACCTGCCTACGTTCACGGCAACTCACCGATAACCTCAAGTTGTATGGATCGCGAGGCCTCGAATTTGAACCAGGGTCGAAGTGGTCTTATTCGAATTACGGCTTCATACTGCTTGGCGCAGTAATCGAGAAAGTGTCGGGGTTTTCGTATTACGAGTACGTTCGCAAACACGTATTCGAGCCCGCGGGCATGCACGCCACAGACTCGCTACCTGAGGTGGACAGCGTGGCAAAACGCTCGGTTGGTTACATGCGCAAGAACAGCGCGTGGGTGAACAACGCGGACACTCTGCCATGGATATTCCTTGAAACGGCTTCGCCACAGCCGAGGACGATGCCTCCTTGGGTTATGCCCGAGTTACGCGCCACTCGGAGAAAGGTAGGTTGTGGTGTTCACGCAGAAACTGTCTTTCGGCGGCTGGAATATCAGCGTTGTACCTGGGGCCGCCAGGCGCAGCGGCAGAGATGTGGGCGGCTACTCCCACATTATCGACTTGTCAGCCGTCACTTGGGGTCCGCTGGTTGCGGCCCCACAGGTAGGGTTCGAGCATTTATGGCCGGCCCTCGCGGCCAGTTTGTACTTGATGATTTGTGAGAAGTCGTCCCGCATGCGCCTTTTGTCATCATAATGCGCACCGCGAGAAGGCTGGTCCGGCGCGGCAGATTTTATCTTGCGGCCATTGCAGCATTCCGCCATAAAGGCAGAGCAGCCGCGCTGACATGCGATGCAGTTTTACATGGATCCGCTAGTGGCCTTGCATTAGTGTGTTGGGAGGCGGAGGCATGGGCCGACCCGCCAGACTATTCACAAGGGCGGCATGAGGATCGGCGGACAAATGGCGCGCGTGCTGGTCACGGCGCATCAGAAATTCGATGAGGCGGCGTATTTCTATAACGGAATGTTTGCGAATCGCAACAATTCCAAGGTCTTCCCCTATTACCTGAGCGCCTTCGTATCCGCGCTCAGGAGCGTGACCTACTACCTCCAGAAACAGTACGCAAACGATCCCCGGTTCAAAGAGTGGTACGCAAGGAAACAGGAAGGGATGAAGGCCGACGCCGTCCTGCGGCTGCTGCACGACAAACGGAACACGGCACTGCACACCGAACCGTTTGATCTCTTCTTGAATCAGAGCTTCAAGTTCCCCGAGAAATACGGCGGCGTTATTACCACGACGCATTTGGTCGTCCAGGAGAAGACTGATCCAACCGGGGAAATCAAAATGAGCCTGAAGGTTGGCGAGGATGGGCAGGCCGAGGACGTCGAGCCCATCATCAGTTGTCATTTCACCGAAGATGACCCCAAAGACGTCATGAACCACTGCTATGAGGGTCTCGAAAAAGTGCAGGCAATACTCGGAGAACTGGCTACACTCAGGCTCGAAAGCGGACTTCCGGCTGACGAAGAAAATCAACGCCGCTCCAAATGAGAGCTGAATTCGACCGGCTAAATTTCTCGCCCGACCTCACCAGTGAACGCCCGGCTGCCCATGGTCAGAGCCCGCAGAGGGTCTACCGACGGTCTGTTTCAGCTACCTGATCGTCGCTATGCGCCACAACGCACTGCGATTTGAATCAGTGCGGAATTCAGATGGCGCTTTCTTTCAGGAACAGGTCCCTTTAAACTGCGTCAGGTCTGTCGATTCACTTTGACGGTTTGTCGTCAAATCGGATACTGAAGCCTCAGAAGCGGGGCTCGGGGAGAATGAGAATCGTTAGGCCGCCCTCAGCTCCAAGGGAACAGAAGCGGACATATGGGGCGCGTAGCTGGTGCGAAGGGAATCCTGGCTGTGCAAACGACTCGAACCGCGATAAAATGCTGTGCACGAATGCGTGCCCCACTTCTACTAGCATCGGCGGCATGGATCTTGGCCCATCCTGGGTTGTGCCCCGGCGCAGACCAGGACGGAATCCAGTTCTTCGAAACCAAGATTCGCCCGGTTCTCGCAACAAACTGTTTCGCTTGTCATAGTGCGCAGGCGCCAAAGCTGCAGGGTGGGCTCTCACTGGACTCACAGTCTGGTATCCGCAAAGGGGGCAATTCCGGAACGGTCATTGAGTCCGGGCAACCCGATCACAGTCTCCTTCTGCGGGCTATCCGATATCAGGATCAATCTCTGAAAATGCCCCCTGGCAAACCACTTACGGCAGAAATTGTGGCTGACTTCGAAACCTGGATTCGCGGCGGGGCGCCCATGCCTGCCGACGCGGCGCCGCGCGCCAGTGTGTCCCGGCGTTTCTGGTCGCTACTACCGCCTCAGGATGTGCCCATTCCCAGGGTTCAGCACGCTAATCAGCCGCGCAACGCGATTGATCACTTCATCCTTGCGAAACTTGAAGAAAAGGGACTCGCGCTGTCGCCGCAGGCCGACAAGCGCACATTGATCCGCCGTATCACTTATGACCTGACCGGTCTTCCGCCCACAGTGGCCGAGATCGAGGCATTTGTTGCGGATCAATCGCCTGACGCTTATACCAACTTAGTGGATCGCCTGCTTGCATCGCCGCGATATGGCGAACGTTGGGGTCGCTACTGGCTGGATGTCGCGCGCTACTCGGATGCCCGCAATGTCGGCGAACGTTTCCCATTCTCCTACACGTATCGGGATTGGGTGATCCGTGCGCTAAACGAGGACATGCCGTACGACCGATTCATCACGCTTCAGCTTGCGGCTGATCTTCTGCCGCATACGAAGGAGCGCCGCGACCTCGCCGCTCTCGGCTATTTGAGTCTTGGCCGCGAGTTTCCGAAGAGCTTTGCCGAAACTGTCGACGATCGCATCGATGTGGTTGCGCGAGGCATGCTCGGGCTGACCGTGGCTTGCGCCCGCTGCCACGATCACAAATATGATCCCATTCCCACGAAGGACTATTATTCGTGGTATTCGATTCTTTCTAACATTCGCGAACCAGCGGAACTGCCGCTGCTAAATGCATCCGCGCACCGCACTGCACTCGATGACCTTTGGGAACCGCGTCTCCAACGCATTCGCAAAATCGACCTGGAATATCGCCAGAAGCGGTGCGCTGTGATGATCACATTTTTCAAGACGCAGATCGCGGACTATCTTCTTGCGGCGCGCGACTCCCACCAATTGGGTAATACGGAAATTGAGGAACTCGTCCGCGACCGCCAGTTGAACCTCCATCTGCTACGCCGCTGGCGCCAGCGCCTGGCCGATTCGCAAACACGGGCCGAACCGGTTTTCCAGCTTTGGCACATCCTGGCGGCGATCCCGAACGCGGGGTTTGCCGCAAAAGCAAAGCCAGCGATTGAAGCGCAAACGGGAGGTAACGCGCAAGTTACCGAAGCGTTCCGCAAGTCTCCTCCCGCATCTATTCGCGATGCTGCGAGCCTGTATGCGTCAGTTCTGCTGCGCCATGACAGAGCCGAGAGCTTTGCAAATTCCGACGAAGAAGCTTTGCGGCTGGCGCTGCGCGGCCCCAACGCGGCGGTCAACGTTCCTCTCAGCGAGTTCGAGTTGATCTATACCGAAGGGGACGGCAATAACACTCGTGACTTTCAGGCGCGCTATGACACCACGCGCACGCTCTACGCCTACTTAGGCGCCGCACCGCGCGCCATGGCGCTCGAAGATGTACCATCGCCGGTAATTGCTCATGTGTTTGTACGCGGGAATGCCAACAACCCCGGCGCCGAGACGCCGCCTCATTTTCTGAGTTGTCTATCGGCTAGCAATCCTCCGCCGTTCCATGAAGGAAGCGGACGGCTGGAGTTGGCGCATGCCATCGCCTCGAAGGACAATCCGCTGACGGCGCGGGTGATCGTCAATCGCGTATGGCTGCATCACTTCGGAGCGGGAATCGTGCGCAGCCCAAGTGACTTCGGCTTACGGGGCGATCCGCCTAGTCATCCCGAGTTGCTGGACTATCTGGCAATTCGCTTCATGGAATCGGGCTGGTCTCTCAAGAAACTGCACCGCGTGATTCTGTTGTCCGCGACTTACCAGCAAAGTAGCCAGGATGATCCCGAAGCGCGCCGCCAAGACTCTGAAAATCAACTCCTATGGAGAATGAACCGCCAGCGATTGGACATCGAGGCTCTGCGCGACTCGCTGCTCGCGGTTTCCGGCCAACTCGATCTAAGTGCGGGCGGACCGCCGTTTTCACTGACCGCGATGCCCGCCGTACCGCGCCGCACGGTCTATGGTTACATCGAGCGCGGACGCGTGCCCGTTTTCCTGAGTAGCTTCGATTTCGCGAGCCCCGACCAGCACGTTCCCATACGCTACAGCACCACGGTTCCACAGCAGGCCCTATTTCTCTTGAACAGTACATTCGTCGCGGAACAGGCAAGGCGCCTTGCCCAGCGAAGCGAAACGGACGCCAATGGGGACCCTGCGAAACGCATCCAAGTGCTCTACCGGTCGGTCTTCGGCCGGACCGCGACTCCGTATGAAGTTGAACTCGGCGAGCGATTCGTCGCCGCGGCGTCGCACGAAGAGCCACCGGCGACGCCAGCTTCTGCATGGCAGTATGGCTTTGGCGAATTCGATGCATCAGCCGGACGCATAAAATCATTTGCGCCGTTCACTTACTTCGATGAGTCCTGGCAGGGCGCGCCCACGCTACCGGATCCCATTGGCGGGAGCGCCCGTCTGCGAGCCGCTGGCGGACAACCTGGAGAGGACCCGCAACATGCCGTCATCCGCCGCTGGGTGAGCCCGGTGGCGGGCAAGGTTGATATCGAAGGCAGTCTAAGTCACGATCAAACCGACCTGCCCACGGGCGACGGCGTGCGCGCCCGTATCGTTTCCAGCCGCCACGGCGAACTGGCATCCTGGATCGTCAATGGTAGCGGAGCGGAAGCCGCGCTTACCGGTATTACAGTGGAGAAAGGCGATG
>Ga0210407_10004485_pt1 | contig 10983 bp, 7 predicted proteins | sample IncBWC27MmetaG_FD_150860 | JGI IMG/M metagenome (GOLD analysis project Ga0210407, IMG submission 150860) | Forest soil microbial communities from Barre Woods Harvard Forest LTER site, Petersham, Massachusetts, United States - Inc-BW-C-27-M | ecosystem: Environmental > Terrestrial > Soil >... | reverse complement strand
CAGTTGCTCGCACTCCATGTCGGCCGCCTGAAAGACAAAGGCAAGGCCGACGCCTCGCACATCTCCATGCTGAAAATGAACAACGTCGCCATCGCTCTTGAAACAGCCCGCAAGTCCCGCGACATCCTCGGCGCCAACGGCATCGTCGACGACTACTGCATCATGCGCCACATGAACAATCTCGAAAGCGTCTACACCTACGAAGGCACCAACGACATTCACAAACTCATCATCGGAGAAAAAATCACGGGCATTTCCGCCTTCGTGTGACCCCATGAAAAACTACGCCAAATTTTTCGCTGCATTCTTTCTAGTTTTCTTTACTTTCGGCCCGTTCACCTTTTCCCAAACGCCGGCGTCGTCAAAGGCCCGCGCAAACCCCAAGCCCCACGTTCGCACCATCACCGCCTTCATTAATCTGGATCGCTCGCAATACCAGTTGCAGTTCGCCGAAACCGCCAAGTTCCTCGGCTACGCGAAAACCGTATTTGAGTCCCGCGGCTACACCGTCGAAACCCTTCGCATCGTCACGCAACCCTTCCCCGAATACACCACAGGCCTCTCCACCGACGACGCCGTCCGCTTCTTCAAAAATCTCGACGGCCTCGCCGAGCAATATCATGTGCGTCTCGCCATCGGCTCCGCCTATCTCGCCGGCAACGATGGCGACGCCCAAGCCGATCTCCTCGCCGCCGTCCTGCAAAACACAAAAAATATTTTCGGCAGCCTGGCCGTGACCAACGACGCCGGCATCAACTGGCCCGCCGTCAACACCGCCGCCCGAGTCATGAAAAAGCTTTCCCAAACCACCGATCACAGCGAAGGTAATTTCCACTTCGCCGCCAACGCCAGCGTCCCGCCCTACTCTCCCTTTTTCCCCGGCGCGTATCACACCGGCGCCGGCCGCCAGTTCGCCATCGGCCTCGCCTCCGCCGGCCTCCTCACCACCGCCGCGCAAAACGCTCCCGATCTCGCCGCCTCCCGCCGCCAGATCCTCGACGCTTTCGTCAGCGCCGCATTTGACGTCGAAGACGCCGGTCAGCGCATCGATCGCGAACAGGGCTGGATCTACTTAGGCCTCGATCTTTCTCCCGCCTCCTCGCAAGGTGCTTCCATAGGCGCCGCCATCGAAGCCATCTCCAAGCAGCCGCTCGGCTCCAGCGGCACCATGACCGCCGTCGGCGTCATCACTTCCGCGCTCAAGGATATCGGCGCCCGCCGCACGGGTTACTCTGGCGTGATGCTTCCTGTCCTCGAAGACCCCACTCTCGCCGATCGCTGGAACCAGGGCCGTCTCTCTCTCGACCAACTCCTCAGCTACTCCGCCGTCTGCGCCACCGGCCTCGACACCATTCCTCTTCCCGGTGACACCACAGTCGAAGAACTGGCCCGCATCATCGGCGACGTCGCCACGCTTTCCGTCAAATGGAACAAGCCGCTGTCCGCGCGCCTGCTCCCCGTCGCGGGCAAGCACGCCGGCGAGATGACCGAGTTTACCGACCCCTACCTCATCAACGCGCTTATCCGTCCAATTCCGGGCAAAGAACAAGTACAATGACCCCATTGTCGGTGTGTGATTGCCCTGTACGGTTGTCGGGTTCGCTCCATCGCTTTCAACGCCCCTATCGACCTTAAGCCGCGCTTTGCCCTAAGATTGCGTCCGCGGAGGACGCCAACATGGAAGAACAGCTCAGCCTTGAATTCCTGCGCGTAGTCGAAAATGCCGCCATCGCCGCGGCCCGCACCATGGGCTTCGGCGATCGCCACAAAGCAGACGAAGTCGCAGTCGAAGCCATGCGCAAAACCATGGATCAAGTCGAAATGGACGGCACCATCGTTATCGGCGAAGGCGAACGCGACGAGGCCCCCATGCTCTACATCGGCGAAAAAGTCGGCCTCGCCACCCACGCTCCCAAGGCTCTCTTCCCGACCGTGGACATCGCCGTCGATCCGCTCGAAGGCACGAATCTCTGCGCCACCGGCGCGCCAAATTCCATCGCCGTGCTCGCCGCCAGCGAAAAAGGCGGCCTGCTCCACGCGCCCGATTTGTACATGGAAAAAATAATTGTCGGCCCATCGTGCAAGGGCGCGGTTGATCTCGATGCTCCCGTCGCCGATAACCTTAAAGCCGTTGCCAAGCGTCTCGACCGCGGCGTCGAAGATCTCGTCGTCATGGTCCTCGACCGTCCGCGACACGAAAAAATGATCGAAGAGATTCGCAGGGTGGGCGCGCGCATCCGCCTGATTGGCGACGGCGACTTGTCAGCCGGCATTTCCGCCGCTGTCATCGGCACCGGCGTTCACATGGTTATGGGCACCGGCGGTGCTCCCGAAGGCGTGCTCACCGCCGCGGCCCTGCGCTGCCTCAACGGCCAGATTCTCGCGCGCCTCGTCATCAGCAAGCCTCAGGACGCGGAGCGGCTGGCAAAAATGGGCGTCACAGACACCAAGCGCATTTACGCCACCGAGGACCTCGCCCCCGGCAAAAAAATCATCTTCGCCTGTTGTGGCGTCACGGACGGCAACCTGCTCAAGGGCGTGCGCTTCTTCGGCGAAGGCATCCGCACCTCCTCGATGATTCTGACCCTCGACGAGCGCCAGGTGCGCTTCGTCGATTCCGTTCGCCTCGAAAAGCGGCCCGACCTCAAGGTCCGCTTCAACTAGCTTTTAGTTAAGGAATATTTCTTGGAAGGAAGCGACTTCAACTCGTCGCTCAAAAATCAAAAATTTGTCATCCTGAGGACATCCGACAAGGATGTCCGAAGGACCTCAGCATAAATCCGTTGCACAAATTTTCGTTCGAGAAGCTTGTATTCTTCTGTTCACCTGCCACGAACCACGTCTTCCTCTACTGCTCCTTCGGAACCGCCAGCACCACGCCATCGTCCACAGCCACCGTCGGCGTAAACACCGTCGCGCTCTTCCCATCCGCCAGCGCAATCTGCTTGGCCAAGCCGCTGATCGCGGGTCCCGCGGGTTTCGCCCCGTTTGCGGGAGTATCCCCCGGCATCATCGAAATCCGCGTAGTCTTCGGTGTGCAATTCGCCGCGCCCAGGCAAGTGTCGCGCACAAATACCTGCCGCAATCCGCTGTTCGGAGCAGCCTGCACATTTGCCGCAGCCCCGCCGGAAACCTTCGGCGCATTGGTCAGAGTGATGGCAACAAATGCCACATATCTCCCCGTCGAACTGATCGAAGGCAAAATGCTTTCCGTGCCGTTCAACGCGCCCTGCGAGTCCGTCGAAATCAGCGTCGTCGCAGTCTTACAAGTGTTATCCGCCCCGATGCACGTATCGTGCACGTAGACCTGCCGCCCAGCCAGGGCGTCTTCCACCAGATTCGTTGCCGCCGAACTGAACGCAACGTACCGCCCGTCCGGAGTCACCACCGCGTTGTGGCTGTCCGCATTCCCGGCCGTGCCATCCGCCGCAACGGAAACCACGCGCGTGCTCACGCTGCATCCGTTCGAAACTCCCACGCACGTATCTTTCAGCAATATCTGATTCACCTGATTCTGCTGGGACCCATACACCACGTAGCGCCCGTCCTGGCTGATCGCTGGCGTCTCTTCCGCAATCGCCGCCGTCGCCGCTGCTGCCGCCCCGCTGCCAATCGTAAACGTGAACGGGTTGCTGTTTCCGCCTCCCACCAGTGGCAAACAACTGGGTTTCGTGCAAAGCCCGTTTCCCGGATTAGTCACCACAATGGACGCGGTGTCCGGATTCGCCAGAAACGCCCCCGGAATCACCGCCTGTATTTGTGTGTCCGAAAAGCTTTTGATCGTCAGCGACGCGGGCTGTTGCATCGGGGTCAGCTTGTCGGCGAACGTCACCAGTGATCCTCCGTTATTGGACGCCGGCAGAAAATTCGTTCCCACCACGGTGATGGTCACCGAAGCATTCGTGCAGCTCGTCCCGCAAGCGGGCGCAGTCCCCGGTGTGACCGAAGTCAATGTCGGCAACGGATTCGGCGCTCCGTAAATATTGAACGCCAGCGTGTTCGAAAGTCCGTTTTGTCCCGTACCCGATTGGGCCGTCAGTGTGTTGACGAACGCCGTTCCCGGCTTGGCCAGCAAGCTCGCAGGAACCGTGGCCGTCAGCGTGGTCGTGTCCACAAACAAGGACGTCGCCAACTTCTGTCCGTTCCACTGAATCACGCTAGTACTGTTAAACCCGTTCGTGGCGTTGGCGTTCACGGTCAATAGAAACGACCCGCTTCCCGCCGGCAAGCCGCTGGGTGAAACGTTCGTCAGCGTCGCCCCGGTGTTGTACTGGATTGAATTGTTGTAATCATTGCATCCGGCTAACAAGCCGAACGCGAAACCTGCGACAGCCACCGCTGTCCAAAACCGCTTCATGGAAACTCCTTCGCGCGAAACTCACCTGTGGATCCGTTTCTCTCCCTCGGGAGAAAAAGGATCTTTGCTTGACTGTTTGGGTTGAGATGCGAAAAACCGTGGCCGCGTTGACCGGCCCCCCGCAGATCCCCTTGGGACTCGGGTACCTGACTCCTGCCCACAAACCCAGGCCCCTATTATGGCGCAGGCTGTCCCCCACTCAAAGCCCCGAGTCGCCTCTTCTATTGGTTCGCACCGTGTGCCTCGCTAGCGCCCTGAGCCGCCAGAGACTCGCGCACCAATTGTTCGATCTTCTTCCGGCAGCCCGCATCGGTAATTTGGACCGCCGCAGCCGCGCGGTAATCCGCAATCGCCAGCGCCTTTCTTCCCAGCTTTCCATACAGGTCGCCGCGGACCAGCCGGAAGATCGGATTCTCTGGATATTTTTCCACCAGCGGCGTCGCCACCTGCAACGCCGGCTCGTACTTCAAATCATAGAGGTGCAGGCAGATCGCCAGGTAGTATCGCGCCAGCGCCGGCGTCAACTGCCCGTGATCCATGGCCAGCTGCAATTGCCGGATGCCCTCTTCTTTCGATCCGCCGGGGATGCCCATAAAAAAGCGCAGCACCCGCGCAATCGTGGAAAGCGTGTCCACATAATAGTTGTAAAGCCCCAGGCCCATGTCCGCGTCGGCCAGTGACGGGTCAAGAGCAAGCGCGCGCAGGAAATGTTCTCGCGCACGCACCCCGGCGCGCGCTGCCGCCCGGTTTTCCGCGCGCAAACCGTATATCCGCGCCGCCAGTCCCCCGGCCATCCCGGCATACAGGTGCATCTCCGCCGATTCGTGTTTCGCCAGACTCGCTCCCGCCAAGGCCTCAGCCTTCGCCACCACGTCGAGATACACCTGGTCCGCCGGAACTTTTCCTCTGTGCCGGGGCAGGCTCATCCCGTATTTGTAATCCGCCGAAAGGCACCATATCTGCCACCAGCGCGCTTCCGCTTCCAGTAAAAATCCCAACGGATGTTCCGGCTGCTCGCGTTCCATCGCCTGCGCTTCCGGAATAGCCAGATCGCTGCGCCCCGAATAAATGTGCTCAAGAATCGTGTTCGTGCCCGGCGGCAGCGAAAGTTCGCCTGCGGCGGTATGGTGCGGCGTCAGCGGCAACACGCACACGCCCAGCACCAGCAAAAGAAGAATTCGTTTCATGGTTGAACGGAGAGCCCGGTGGGCCTGCGCTCTCCTGTTTACGAGTGTAAGCCGTCCCCGCGCGCCGCCGCAAAACAAATCCGCCTTTGTAGCGGCCGCCTTCCGAGGCGGGCGCCTTTGTCTTAATTCTTCTCTCTTTCTGCATCCCGTAGGAGGATTCCCGCCCTTTTGTTATTCTCGCTGCGCATGTCCATTTCCCCTCCATCCCTCCAACTCGCTCACTCTCAGCCGTCCCTCGACCGCGGCCTCGGTCTCAAGGAAGCCGTTGCCCTCAACATGATCGAGATCGTCGGCATCGGCCCGTTCGTCGTCAGTTCCCTCGTCATCAAAGCCATGGGCGGTCCGCAAGCCCTAATCGCCTGGCTCGCCGGCGCGCTCCTCGCCACTCTCGACGGCTTCGTCTGGTCCGAACTCGGCGCTGCCATGCCTAAAGCCGGTGGCACCTACGTCTTCCTTCGCGAAGCCTACGGCCCCGGTCGCTGGGGACGCCTGATGTCTTTCCTCTTCGTCTGGCAAACCTTCGTCCAGGCGCCGCTCTCCGTCGCTTCCGCGTCGATCGGCTTCGCGCGTTACGCCGGCTACCTTCATCCGCTCACTCTCTGGCAGGCCAAAGCCATTTCCGGTAGCCTGGTTATTTTTCTCGTCATTCTCCTCTACCGCAAAATCACCACCATTGGCAAAATCTCCGTTCTTCTCTGGCTCGGCGTCGTCGGCACCATGCTCTGGCTCATCTGGGGAGGCATTCGCCACTTCGATCCAAAACTCGCTTTTGATTTTCCTCCGGGCGCGTTTCATCTCTCTTCTCTCTGGTTCGCCGGGCTCGGCGCCGCCATGATCAACACCGTTTACAGTTACTGGGGCTACTACAACATCTGCCACCTTGGCGGCGAAATCCGTAATCCCGAAAAAAATATCCCCCGCGGCATTTTCCTTTCCATTCTTGGCATCACTGTGCTTTATCTGGCCATGCAGACCAGCCTGCTTGGCGTGGTCCCCTGGCGCGAAGCCCAAAACACGCCCTTCATCGCCAGCCTCTTCGTCGAGCGCCTCTACGGCACCAACGCCGCGCACTTTGTCACCTGGATGGTTCTCTGGATCGCTATGGCTTCCGTTTTTTCCCTGCTCCTTGGCTACTCCCGCGTGCCTTATTCCGCCGCGCTCGACGGCAATTTCTTCCCCGTCTTCGCCAAAGTGCATCCGACGAAACATTTTCCCCACATTTCGCTTCTAATACTGGGGGCGCTGGCGTTCCTCTTCAGCATCATTCTGAAACTCGAAACCGCCATCGCCGGCATTCTCGCCATGCGCCTGATCGTGCAATTCATCGGTCAGGCCGTGGGAGTGATGCTGCTGCGCCGCCGTCTGGGCTCGGAAAAGCTGCCGTTCAAGATGTGGCTGTATCCCGTGCCCGCGGTACTAACCATGTTCGGCTGGGCCTGGCTTTTCTGGCAGACCGGCCCGGCCCGCAAGTGGGGCCTGCTCGAAATCGCCCTCGGCGCAACCGCATTTTTAATTCGCGCCCGCGAAATGAGACAATGGCCCTTCGCCCCGGCTGCCGATCAACGGCCCGTGGGCAACGTTTTGTAGCGGCCGCCTTCCGAGGCGGGTATCTCTTAGTGGCACAGCCATTCCTGGCTGTGCTCTTGGGTTTCTCTTCAGGAGGCCGGGGCTTCAGCCCCGGCGTAAAGCCTCCAGCAAGAATGGGCTTTAGCCCCTGAAGAAAGTTTTTCGTGGAGTGCCTGGCATTGCAGTAAAAGCTCTAAATCGCCCACAAAGGATTACCCGGAGGTTTCGTGAAAACGGTCCGCGCTGGAACGATTCTCGTCTTCGCAATCTTGTCCCTTGCTCTCTCCTCTCGTGCCCAATTCCCTCCAGCTCCCGGCACCGGCCCCGGCCTCCCCGAAACCATCGAGGCCATCGACGCCGCCCGCGTCACCACCCGCATCCTCTACATCACCGCGCATCCCGATGACGAAAGCGGCGCCATCCTCACCTATCTCGCCCGCGGCCTCCACGCTGACGTCGCGCTTCTCTCCATCACCCGCGGCGAAGGCGGTCAGAACGCGCTCGGCCCCGAACAAGCCCCGCAGCTCGGCCTCATCCGCACCCAGGAACTTCTCGCCGCTACCCGCGGCTACGGCGTCAAACTCTATTTCACCCGCGCCAAAGATTTCGGCTTCTCCAAAACTCCAGAAGAAACCGAAAAGATATGGGGCGAACCCGTCCTCGAAGACATGGTCCGCGTCATCCGCGAATTTCGCCCCAATATCGTCATCAACGGCTGGGGCGGCGTCCACGGAGGCCACGGCCATCACCAGCTTTCTGGTATCTGGACAACGAAAGCAGTGAAGCTAGCCGCCGATCCAAAATTTCTTCCTGATCCGCAGTTTCCTGCGTGGGACGACAACGGAAGTGGCGTTCGGATTCTGGATGTAGAACGCGGTAGCGACACTCCCAAAGGTTATCCCGTGCCTGTCGACGAGATCTCTCCGTTGTACGGAAAATCTTGGCGCGAAATCGGCCTCGACGCCTTCAGCAATCACCGCAGTCAGGGCATCTCCGCCTTCCTAAGCTCCCCGTTCCTCCGCCGCCCCTACGCCCTCCTCCCCGAAGACGGCGGCAAGCTCGATCCCGCATCTCTCAGCCAAAATCTCCTGGCACTTGCGCGGCCTGGGGGCTGCGAAAAGAACTCCAAGCTCTGCGAAAATCTGAAACTTGCCGATGCCAAACTCTCTGAATCGAGGAAAGCGGCTTTGAATCTTGAATGGCCTTTGGCAGTCGACGATATCGACCAAGCTCGAAAACTGCTCGGCGAAGTCATCCCACCTAGAGAAATCGCCGATTCTCCCCAAGTCGACGCATACGCGAATGCGCGACCCACTCAGTCCAGAATCATCGAAGCTCTGAAGTTGGCGGCAGGATTTGAGTTCAGAGCTGAGTCAGAGGCTCCGGACGCTGTGTGGGGTGAGCCCCTCAAATTAACCGTGATTTCTCGCTGCCGAGATGGGATTAGTTGTGGCGTGAAGGGACCTCTGTATTCGTTGCCCCCGCGGGTCATCGGAGAAATTCCGGGGGACAGTACCAAGGGAATCACTTTCACCTTTGCACTGGCAGAAGGGGAATCTCTCCCCCAAAACAGTGCGAATCCCGTACCCGAAATCGACTCTGCGATTAGAGTGTGTGAGTCTGTTAAGCTGCGAAATGACACCGACTCCACATTCAACGCATGCGCCCCGGTCGTCAGCGTTCAGGCTTCCTCGGTCAAAGCCACTCGCGTTCCGTTGCGGATTGCCCCTGCCTACACTGTAGCTGTCGAACCGACTCAGGCCATCGAAGTGCTCGCCGCCAAACACAAACCCATTGACGTGTTTTTGCGAGTCCATTCCTATTCCACAAAATCCACCAAGGTTTCTGTGGGTCTCGACACTCCAGACGGATTTACCTCGAGCGCTCCAGTCGAACTCTCCTTCGACGGCGTCGGCGACCAATACGCCAAACTCACCGTCGCGCCGCCGGCCAAACTTGCACCGGGCAATTTCACCATCACCGCCTACGCCAAACGCGGCGACGAAAAATTCTCCACCTCGCTCGAACCTCTTCCCACCATGCCCTCCATCCTCTGGAGCGAGCCCGCGCAAGTCGTCGTCCACGCCTTCGACATCAACGTCCCCGCCAATCTCCGCGTCGGCTACATCTCCGCCGAAGGCGAAATGATCCCCGAAGCCCTCAAGCGCCTGGGCATCAACGTCGAAATGCTCGACGCCAACGCCCTCACCTTCGGCGATCTCTCGAAATACACCGCCATCGTCGTCGGCGTCCGCGCTTACGAACTCCGCCCGGAACTCGCGAGCGCCAACAAGCGCCTCCTCGATTACGTTTCCGCCGGGGGCACGCTCGTCGTCCAGTACAATCGCGACTTCATCTGGAACAAATTCCTTCCCGCGCCCTATCACGCCACCATCGGCAATCCCACGCCGCGCATCACCGACGAAACCGCCGAGGTGAAATTCCTGAAGCCCGACGACCCGCTGCTCAACACTCCCAACAAAATCACCGCCGCTGATTTCCAGAACTGGGTCCAGGAGCGTGGCCTCTATTACTGGAGCGACTTCGACGCCAAATACACGCCGCTCCTCTCCATGCACGACCCCGGCGAAAAAGACCTCAATGGCGGCCTCGTCTACACGCACCTCAGCAAAGGCGTCTACATCTACACCGGCCTCGCCTTCTTCCGCGAACTCCCCGAAGGCGTCCCCGGCGCCTACCGCCTCTTCGTGAATCTGTTGAGCGCGTCACAAGCGGCGCACTAATTCACATTTTTGAGGGGGCGCGTTTTTGACGGCGTGCACTTTGACAGCGCGCACTTTTATCTGTGCTCGAACTTAAGAAAACTTGTCATCCTGAGGGCCGCGGTGTTTGCGGCCCGAAGGACCTCAACTTTTACACCGTGCAAAATCCAAAAAGTCGAGATCCTTCGGCTACCCTTCTCGGGTAGCTTCAGAAGGACAGTTGGCGCTGCCAGCGGCAATCGCGATCAATTGCAAGCACCGCGGGTCGATCACCGCCGGTAAACCAACTGGGCACATTCCCCCGCGCCGGCCTTCGCCCTGCGCTATGCTCTCTACTGTCCAGCACAACGGTCATCGCCGCGCCGCTTCCTGAATCAAAAACCGAAGCGCGCCTCAAACTTGGGGAGTGAATCGAGCATGAATCTCTGGAAAGCCCCTTCAAGCATCCGTACCGCCGCACGCCGCGCACTTTTCTTCTCTCTCTTCCTTCTTCTCAGCCTCGCGCTGGCTTCCACCGCCTCCGCGCAAAAGAAAAAGAAGAAGAACGACACAACGCCGAATCCCCCGACCGCCAGCATTCTTCCCGACGAGCAGCGCATCGACAACGCCATCGGCGAAATGCTCGGCGCCTGGCAGCTCGGCGACATCGAAAAACTTCACGCCCATTACGCCGACGACGTTGACGTCGTGAACGGTATGTGGGCGCCGCCAGTCGTCGGCTGGCCGAGCTATCTTTCGAGCTACCAGTCGCAGCGCGCCCGCGCGCAGCAGGTTCGCCTGGACCGCAGCAACACGCTCATCCGCGTCGCACCTGCCGGCAGCACGGCTTGGGCTTCGTATCAGTGGGAATTTACGGCGGTGGTGGATGGAGTTCCGTCGTCAGCCTTCGGTCATACCACGCTGATCTTCGAAAAGCGCAACGACAACTGGCTGATCGTCCACAATCATACTTCTCTGGTGCAGGCTTCGCAGGCTGCCGCCCCGGCGACACAATCCCCTGCGGCTACACCCCCAAAGCCCTGAGCCCCCGTGGCTCCGTTTCGCCAGGCCTGCGCCTAAAAATTCTTCAGGCCTTGGTACACAAACAGCCCGGCAATCACCAGCAGCAGCACGCCCGAGGTGATCCCGCTCATCATCAGCGGCTTCCCCA
>Ga0210407_10004484_pt1 | contig 10984 bp, 11 predicted proteins | sample IncBWC27MmetaG_FD_150860 | JGI IMG/M metagenome (GOLD analysis project Ga0210407, IMG submission 150860) | Forest soil microbial communities from Barre Woods Harvard Forest LTER site, Petersham, Massachusetts, United States - Inc-BW-C-27-M | ecosystem: Environmental > Terrestrial > Soil >... | reverse complement strand
GACGTAGTGCGGACGGTCCGCCGAATCGCCCAAAGCGTCGCGCAGCCGAGCAACAGCGGAGTTCACCCCATGTTCAAAGTCGACGAAAGTGTCTCCTGGCCAAAGCCTGCTGCGCAACTCTTCCCGCGTGATGATCTGACCCGGCCGCTCGAGCAACATCGCAAGGATCTGGAACGGTTGTTCCTGGAGCCGGATCCTGGAGCCACCCTTGCGCAATTCTCCGGCGCTGAGGTCAGCTTCAAAAATCCCGAAGCGAATGAGCCGCGGCGGCGGATTGGAAGCTTGCGTGGGGGCGGACTGCATTTTGAGTTTTCCGGGAAAGTTCGATTCTAGCACCTTAAGTCAATAAAGCGGTCACGATTGTGGCGTTACCTAACGTCCTATTCCATTGGATCATAGCGGGTTAGCGCGTTACCAATATTTTACCTTTCGTGCATTGAGGTACCTGGCCCGCGAATGCATTTTTTGTGCGTCGGCCGAGAGTCCGGCACGGGCACAGAGAGCGGTGGACCTTCAGCGTACCGACCAGCCCGAAATCTGTAGGGAGATGCAGGAGGGAAAAATGAAAAGTAACGGATATCGTGGAAACGCGTTGGCGATGGTGGCAATTTTCTTGGGTGTGTGCCTTTCCGCAGCGGCGGCAAACTCGCACACCGTTTCGGTCAAGACTCCCATCAGCCTGAATGGGACGGAAATTACCCCCGGATTTTACGTCGTCGAGTGGGTCACGCACAGTCCGGAAGCGACCGTGACATTTACGAGGAACGGAAAAGTGGTGGTTATGGCCCCAGGCAAAATGGTGGAGCGAGACAACAAGTCCTCAGCCGATGCCGTGGTCTATACCAACAACGCAGACGGGTCGCACACACTCAAGGAGATAAGATTTGCCGGCAAGAAGCAGGTGCTCGTGTTTGGAGAAGCCTAAAGGTCCAGCCCGGCTATCGAGCCTCCAGGCGTGAGCTTGGAGGCTCGATACTTTCGCGGGTCCCGGCCCAAGGGGCCAGTTTGCGCCACAGTACGTTCCACGCCAGGATCAGCGCGGTAATGGAAAGGGAAGCGCCTCCCAACAGTAGAAAGATCACCGCAATATCCCACGCAGGCCGGTATTTATAAAGCCAGGGCAGATTGAACGAATGTAGGCCGTGGTAGAACCAGCGATTCCACCGCGAATTGGAATTGTAGCTTTGCACGATGCGCGCCGTTTTGGGATCGATGTAATAGGCCGAGCGCGCCGGATCGTTCAGTTGCACAAAAATCACCGGCAGTGGCAAATCGTTGTTGCGGTCCAGGTAGTACGATTCGTACTCAGCCACGCTCCGCACCTGCATGACCACATACGGGCGCGCGGCTCTTTCTAGAGCTGCGAAGATCCGATCGCGATCGAATTCGTAAGCCGGCCGGCCAAGCACAGGAATCACGCGCGTTTCTTGCGGCCCCAGGACGGCCAAATAAGCCGGCTCGCCCGCGCCAGAAATCATTTCCAGTTGTTTCACTCTGGATCCGAAAGCGGTTTCGGCTTCCGACACGACCATCTGTGGTGGCTTCGCAGTGAAGACTTCGAGCGGCGGCATTTCGCGAAGCGCCGTGGCCAGCCGAGCGGCAGGTCCGTCGTCGGTGCCTTCCTGCAATTTGGGGAATGGATCCATCGACAACATTCCGCTAAAAGCCCAGGTGCAGGCAAAAAGTCCGAAGAACAGGCCGAGGATCGCGTGCCAACGCTTCTGCCCATGATAAGGAAAGCTCGCGGGCGTTCCTGCGTAACGATAGGTTCTTGAAGGCGAATACATCCAAAGTCCCACCGTGATGCCGAGGATGGCCGCAATCGTTCCGAGGCCGGACGACCAGATCACCACACGGCTCCATTGCTGTCCGCGCCTGCGCAGTGGCGTGAAGTAAAGCCAATGCGGGATCGCGCCGAAATACGCCGCGAGGCGCGAGCCCCGCGTGGTGTATTGCACGACGTCGCCCGTTATCGCGGAGACGTAGGCCTGTTGGCCATCGGGCCAACTGTATTTGCGCAAAGGCCGGAGCTCTGAGAATTCCTCCGAGACGGTCCATTGATCTTCTTCGGTATTGTCTTCTTCCTTAGCGGCGCTGGAAGGCTGGCCTGTCCAGGCCGAGGCGATGCGTAGGGTTAGTTCCGGCGAAAAATCTTCCTGGGCCTCGCCGGTATCGGCGTAGACGATGGAGACATCGCCAAGGCCGATGCGAAAGTGATAAGCGGGCCGTCCATCGAAAGTGACAAGCTGCGCCCCTATAGGAGGGCTATCGATTTCGAGCCGTGCGTAGGCCTGTTGAGGCAAGACGTGGATTCGGGAAGCGTCGAGCGCGGGCGCCCGCCGTAAACGATCTGCTGCCGAGACCTGCGGGTACTGCCAATACATCATGACGATTCCGGAAGCGAACCACGTGAGGAACAGCAGACAAAAAAGCACGCCCATCCAGCGATGGACGAAGATGAGGGCTCTTTTCAACTGTGCGCCGGAGGCAGGCATGATCGCGTTTTAAGGCGGGCGGCGAGATGTTAGCGCGGAGCCGCAGCCCAGAGAAGGGGAGATCTCAGTGAGTGGACGTAGCTAGAGATTCTGATTCCGCAAGGCGGAACTGGGAATGACATCTGGTCGGTCTAGTAGTAGGTCAAGGACCAGCCGAGCAGGGTCATCGCCAGTAGCACGAATAGGGTCGCTATGCTGATCAGGCTCAGAATTCTGCCATGGCCGAGCAGGGAATCGCGCGTCGCAGGATTCCAGACGAGCAGAACCAGCACGAGCGTAACTGTGAGCCAGGCCAGACTTGAGGGCAATCCAGGATAGCGCGATATGCGGGCGATGAAACTATCCGGCGGCTGGCCCGCAGGAATCCACCAGGGAAGAAGCGGAGTCACGGCTGTGACCAGCACAAACGTGAGGAGCTTTCGCGTGATCCAGCCCTTGATTTTGTGCCCGGTCTGCTTTGCGCGCCGCGAACGGCGCCAGATGAAGTAGTCCCAGGCTAAGATGGCCATGATGATCGGCGCCCAGCCATAGATCGAAGCCTTTTCGTCCAGCCAGAGCCAGCCTCGAAAGACCTGCGCGTTTCGCGCGCTTACCAGCCGCGGCAGCAGGAACCAGCACACCAGCGCATTACAGAACGCCGCGAGCACAAACACCATAAGGCTTGTGAGTTGGAGCCAATGTCGTGCAGGCGTCGCTCCGCAGCCGACACACACGGGTTTCTTCGGGGCGAAAGCCTCGCCGCAACGGTCGCAGAAGATGCTGTCTTCGATGGAAGCGGCGGCAGAACCCATGGATTACTCTCCTGGGAAATAGCGCGAGCGTCTCAGGATAATCCGCGCCGCCGATTACTCTCTACTGGCCTCCCGTCCCGAGAAAGAACAGCATTTCTTTACCTGTCCGAGAGGGCAGGAAGTGACTGTACCTCGGGGCGACAAATAGGTGTTTAATGACGAATTTTGGGATGGTTTGGCTCACGTTTTGCTCGGGCATTCACCACGGTGGTGCCTTTCGTACATCTTTAACGGTATGGTTTTGCGGTAGACGCTGAGGTATTTAATCGAGGCGAGTGGCGAGGCAGTGCAACCGAGGGGTCGCCACAGTTAATTAAATAGACGTGGCACTTACTGAGAGCCAACAGAACTCAGGAATAAACTGGAGAAGCCACACTGAGTCAAAACAAGAAAGTTAGCGCAATGCTTACCAGCCCGGCAGCAAATCTCGCTCGCTATCCTGACCAAAAACGCCTGACGAAGCCGGCAAGCAAAATCTAGAAATGATTCCTAGTCGCGGCAGCGCCGCTTGATCTCGAATCATCGAATACTAACGGCCCGCATGTAACTGATTAATTCTGTAGTCAGCGTGCGGGGAGGAAGTGGAATGAGATTTAGTCTGCGGCTAATGCTTCCGGTTATCGCGTGCCTTGCGCTGATCTCCGGCCTGTTTGCCTATTATCAGGTGCAGGATCAGGAACTGGCGCTGCACAAGGAATTGGACCAGCGCGCCAGTTTAGCGGCGCAGAGCTTGGCCGATAACCTGCAACCGCTGCTGGATAAAAACGCCTCCGCAATGGAGTTGCGACGCGCGCTCAATCGGCTCAGCACGCGCGAGCGCATTCTGGGCGCGGCGATCTTCGACGATGCGGGCAAGACTGTCGCCATGACGGACCGCCTCCCGGCATCGCTCGAAAATGCCTTACCTGAATTAACGCCAAAAGTGGATCCGGAAAGCCCCGAGGGGCGGGGTGCTTTTCTTACGCTTGGAACGAGGTATTACCACGCGGAAACGCTCTCGATGCGCCGCGCCGATGGGAAAGCGATGGGACTGGGCGTCTTTCACGATGCCGGCTTCATTCGCGAACAAAGCGCCATCATCTGGCGGCAGACGTTGATCCACGTGTCGCTTGAGGTTTTGCTCATTGTGCTGATCACTTTCCTGGTGATCCGCTGGAGCCTGGTGAGTCCAATCACGAAGGCCGCCACGTGGCTGAAGGCTTTACGCAGCGGAAAGTCCGGCGATGTTGCTGCGCCGCCGCGCAGCGAGTTGCTGGGTCCCCTGGCGAAAGAGATGGAAGGCGTGGTGAAGTCCTTGCAGGAAGCGCGCGCTGCGGCGGAACGAGAAGCGCACCTGCGGGAGACAGCTGAGTCGCTGTGGACCTCCGACCGCTTGTCCGTGCACGTACGCAAGCGCCTGCAGCAAAGGCGTCTCCTGGTGGTGTCGAATCGCGAGCCTTATATCCACACGCGGCAGAACGGCAGCCTGGAAATAATGGTACCGGCGAGCGGCCTGGTGACCGCGCTTGAGCCGATCCTGCGTTCTTGCGACGGCACCTGGATTGCCGAGGCTAGCGGCGACGCCGATCGCGAAACTGTAGACGAGCATGATCGCCTGCGCGTGCCGCCGGCTGAGCCTCAATACACCCTGCGGCGCGTTTGGCTGAGCAAAGAAGAGGAAAACGGCTATTACTTCGGCTTCGCCAACGAGGGTCTCTGGCCGCTTTGCCATATCGCGCACACACGGCCGATCTTTCGCTCCGAGAATTGGGAATACTATCAGCAGGTGAACCGCAAATTTGCCGATGCTGTGCTCAAAGAGATCGCGGACACGCGGAAGCCTTTCATCCTGGTGCAGGATTACCACTTCGCTTTGCTTCCGCGCATGATCAAAAACGAGCGGCCCGACGCTCGCGTGGCGATTTTCTGGCATATTCCGTGGCCCAATGCGGAGGCTTTCGGAATCTGTCCGTGGGAACGCGAACTCGTCGATGGGCTGCTGGGCGCGGATCTGGTGGGCTTCCACATTCAGAATCATTGCAACAATTTTCTTGAGACCGTGGATCATGCCGTGGAGTGCCGCATCGAGCGGGAGAGCTTGACGGTGAATCGCGGCGGCCATCTGACGCGCGTTCGGCCGTTTCCGATCAGCATCGATTTCGCCGATGGACATGATAACGAGGGCCGCGAATCACCCTACGTAGATCGCGCCGCGCTGCTGGCCGGAGTCGGCGTGCAGGCCAAGTTCATGGGCGTGGGCGTGGACCGCGTCGATTACACCAAAGGAATTCTCGAGCGCTTTCACGGGATCGAACGCTTTCTCGACAAGTATCCCTACTATCAGGGCAAATTCGCCTTTGTGCAGATCGGCGCTCCCAGCCGCATGCAGATCAAGCGCTATCTGGAGCTTTACGCGGACATGGAAGCCGAGGCGAATCGCATCAACCGGCGCTTCCAGACCAATCAATGGAAACCGATCGTTCTGCTCAAGCGCCACCACACGCACCAGGAGATCGAGCGCTTTTATCGCGCCTCGGATTTGTGCCTGGTCACTTCACTGCACGATGGCATGAATCTCGTCGCTAAGGAGTATGTGGCGGCGCGCGATGACGAACGCGGCGTGCTCATCCTGAGCCGTTTTGCCGGAGCCAGCCGCGAACTTCACGATGCGCTCATCGTGAATCCCTACGATACAGAGTTGATTGCCGACGCCATCAACGCCGCGCTGGAAATGCCCGCACCCGAGATCGAAAGGCGGATGCAAGCGCTGCGGCGTACCGTACGGGAGCACAACATCTATCGCTGGGCCGCCAATCTGATCAGCGAACTTTCGGAAATTCGCATGGGTCCGCCGGAGTCCGCCGCGTCCAAGCCGGCGCCAGTGCCTGCCCCCGTAGAAATCGACGCGGCTTCGCTTTAGCCGCTTGGTTCAGGATCAGTATCCAACTGGCCTGAAGCCCGCGCGCGTGCACGGTTTGGCCGCAACGGCCATCTTTTTATGAGGACACGCTCAGGCACGGGCGGAGTCCCGTGAACCGCCAATAAGTCGCGCCGCTGCTCTGCCGCGCTCTACCGCTGTGATTGCGGTTGGCCTGGCACCTTGATATTAGGGTCCGTGCCCGCCGGATCGCCCACCGATTTCAAATACTCGATCGTATCTGATGGTATGCACAGCTTCTCGTCGAAAAGCTGGCCGGGAACCCACCGGAAATAAACCGTACCCAGCGAGAAAGGCTTGGTATAAAACTTCGGGTCTTCGACGGTAAGTGTCACCTTGAGATCATTGCGGTCTGTCCGCACCCATCGCTCTTCGATTCGGGCTTGCATCGTGTGTGGATAGCCGCTCTTGGTCAGCCAGGTGTTCTCGTCCAGGCCTGTTGTCTCCACCACCAGCGTGTTGTCGTTTTCCCAATGGCCAACGGAATATCCGTAGTAGCGCGGGTCCGGCGCGCTCTTTTCGGTGCTGCCCACATTCTTGGGGGGTTCTCGTCCGTCCGTCCAGATTTCGCGCCAAACCTGCTGGAACTGATACATGACAACGATGCGGTTCGGCATGTTTCCGAACTGCACGTGGCGGATTTCGTCGAGCGCGGCGCGCGGAAATCCAAAGGGGTCGCAGGTCCTGAAGTTCGGGTCGTTCGTGCCGGCGGGACTGTACTTGCCGATGGGTCGACTGGCAGCGAATAGCTTCTGTCCCTCTGGAGTGAACGAAGGCACATCCGACTGGGGCAGGCCCGGCACACCTGATCCAGATTGCGGGCCGGCCCACGTCCCGGTCAGATCGTGGACGGGCGCGGGTCCGCCTGTGCCAACGATTCTGTCGCGACCGTTATCTTTCCACGGCCACTGTTCCGCGGTCTCTTTCTGAGGTTGAGGCGCCTGGGCCAGGCCAAGCGATGAAAAAGCAAGCGCAGCCGCAACACCCATGATTACGCGCGTGCAGCGAATACCCATTTTTAGAAATCCTCCAAGTATGAAGCCGACCGAGCCTACGACTTATCTGCGATCGCAAACAATCTTAACCATTTGCGGCATCGCTTTCACGATTTTCTTCGTCTTGGACGGATCAAATGGGAAGAGAGTTACCGATGACTAGGCTCGAAACTCCTGGCGCGTTGCCGGATGGAGTCTCGTGCGGCATTCGGGGGCGCTTAGGCAGCCTGCCCCAGAGCGCGAAGATGACGACCAGGGCTAACAGCAGCACGGCGATTATCACCCACGGAACTGATTTCCGTTCAGTGTCTGCGCTGCGTTGCGGGCTGCCTTCAGTGGCAATCCATCTGGGAGCGACTGGAGGGGCGGGAGCGATGATACGTCGAGGCTGAGCCATCTTTCCCCCTGCTGGTTAGATGGGGAAAAGGCTTGAGCCGAGCCTCAGAAAATCGGCATTCGGGATTATGACTGGCTTACAGCTGCGGCAGCAGCGCGCTTCTGCATCTCCTCGAAAGACACGTCCTCTTTGTGGGTGGCAATTGTCCACTGATGACCGAAAGGATCACTCAACGTCCCGGTCCGATCCCCATAAAATTGATCCTTGACCGGTCGCATCAATTTTGCGCCGGCGGCCAGAGCACGAGTCGCAACGGCATCCACATCATCCACGTAAAGCAAGATGCTTACAGGCGTGCCGCCCAGTGACATGGGGCTGCGTGCGCCCATCTCCGGGAATTCATCCGCCAGCATGATCCGCGAATCGCCCATCTGCAGTTCGGCGTGACCTACGCGTCCGTCGGGATGCGGTATGCGCATCACTTCTTTGGCGCCGAAAGCGTGTTTGTAGAATTCGATTGCACTCGCCGCGCCCGTAACGACCAGATATGGCGTTACGCTGTGATATCCCTCGGGAATCGGTCTGGGAGCCATGGCTACCTCTTGTGAGTGACTTCAGTATTTGTCCGACCCGAGTGGCGTCTGCTTAAGACTTCCCGCAGTCGGTGCACTGCACTCCATTCTAGTGATGATGGACGCCAGGCGAAAGGGCCGGGAAAATGCAGCTGCTTGTACGGAACCCTCTCTCGGGTGGCAAGGCGGAGGACTCAGCGTCCGCCAAAGGTATACCCGACAGAGCCGCTGTACTGCGGCACGAGGTTACGGCCGAATTGGTCCGTGAAGTTAAATACGTAATGTAGATCGAATTGCGGCTTAACGAAGATGTTCCCTTTCACGTAAAACTTCAGGCCGGCTCCAAAATGCAACTGAGCGTGATTGGGTCTGGACCCCGCCGGGAAACTAGATAGGTTCGTAATGCCTGTAATCGGAGTTGTCGACGTGGAACGCAGGCCTAGTCTGGCGCCGCCGGCACCGCCCTCCAAAAGCGGAGCAATGCGCTTGCCCGCGACCCGCATCCACATCACATTCACGTCGTAGAATGCGGGACGCATATTCAAGCTGTCCAAGGGAAGAAACGGCACCTCCTTAAAGTGGAACGCGTATTCGGCGTTAATACCAAGGTGCCGTTTGAACCTGACGTCAACGCCAAAGGTGCCGAATAGACCGCCGATCGTGGGCCCGGGCTCGCAGATTAATCCATCGAAAAGCTGCCCCGTGGGACAAGTATTTGCGCCGTTGCTTGTGGTTCCCGCTCTGTCTTTTGCGCTGCCTAGACCAAAATATGCGCTGACGCGCTGGGCGTGAGCGCTGGCCGCGCTTACCAGGATCAGCGCACATAGAAGCGGAACTGTTTGCAAGGTGAGCCTGAACAAGAATCGTTCCTTCGTCAAAGTGTCCTACCTATGCTTCTTGTGCGAAATATGCAAGACGTCCTTGCGAAATTCGCCCTTTGCGTTCGAGTCCGGGCAGGGTGCGATGGCCGGACGAAGGCGCTCTCGTCGCTGACGTGTGGCGCGTTTAACGTTCTCCGAAGGTATAGCCGACCGCGACGGTATATTGCGGGACCCAGTCCCGGCCGAATTGATCGGTGAGGTGAGTCACATAATGGATATCAAATTGTGGCTTGATGAAGATATTGCCCTTCACATAGAGCTTCACACCGACGGCGCCGTGCACCTGGAAGTGATTCGCGTTCAGGCCGGCCGGGATGGTGAACGTGTTGGTGATGCCCGTGATCGAAACCGTCTGAGTCTGATAGAGGGCAATTCTGGCGCCGCCGATGCCGCCCTCGACGAGCGGAACAATGCGCTTGCCCGAGAGAGGCTGGTAGACAACGTTGAAATCGTAGAAGGCAGGCCTGAAGTTCAATCCTGCAGCCGGCAAGTAGGGCGCTTGAGCGAAGCGGAAAGCGTATTCACCATTGAAGCCCAAGTGTGGTTTTAACATGAAATCGACGCCAAATACGCCGAAGACACCGCCAATCGTAGGTCCAGGTTCGCAGAAGCCCGTGATGTCATCGAAAACGTTTCCTTTCGGGCAAGTTACGCTGGCCCCTGTAACGGAATCGATGCCATTGACAGTCGTTCCCGCACTGTTTGTGGCGCTGCCCAAACCAAAATAGGGACTGACGCTTTGCGCGCGGACAGAACTAACAGTTCCCAACAGCAGAGTAGACAGCAGCAGAATGGTTCCAATCGTGAGTTTGGACAAGAAACTCTCCTTTTGAGTTCCGCTTCTAATTCGCATCTACCTCTGGCAGTTAGAGCTAGAAGCTGATTCACGGGTTGCACGAATCCGCGCGCCCAACCCCTGTCTGTAACCGGGATGTGACCGTCGCAACGCATCGCGCGGCATCGTAGCGGACACTAGAATAACGAATTACCGCGTCTCTGCCAATCCAACACATCCTGCGTAGGGCGACTCTGCCGGCGCAGGCGATTGGGCCGCTTCGGGCCATCACAGCCTTCCCCAGAAGGCAAACGCCACGGCCCCCAGGATGCAAAGAAAGGCCCCACCGTACCTCCAGGTGATTTCCTCGCCGAGGTAGACCCAGGCGAAAACCGTGAAGACGCACAGGGTAATGACTTCTTGAATGATCTTCAGTTGAAATCCGGTGAATTGGCCATAACCAATGCGATTAGCGGGCACCTGAAAACAATATTCCAGGAAGGCAATCAGCCAGCTCACCACGATCACGGTCAGCAGCGGAGCTCGGCGGTATTTCAGGTGGCCGTACCATGCGATGGTCATAAATATATTCGAGCAAAGCAGAAGCAGCACGGTTTTCATAAAGGGTCAAAATCCTATCACGAGGAAACAGCAAGATTGATCTTTCATCCGATGGTTAAAGCCGTGTAAGATGGCTGCGCAAGCTTCAGCTGGAAGAAACACCTCGGCCCATCCCCGCGGCTGACCGTAATACGCGCGACGAAAATCTAATCTTACGAGTTGTAGAATTCGGACGGTTCGAAGCGTGGGGCTATGGGATCTTTACATTCAACGAGACCTCTCTCGCGGTCTTTCTTTTCTATCAGTCTGATCACGTTCATTGCTGGAGCTCTAGCCGCGTTGGCACCTTTTGCCGCGCGAGCACACGAAAATTCGGATCCGAGCACGGATGATTCCGGCACTACCGGCGGCATAGCGGATGTGCGCCTCACTGCTGCTGGGAATGCCGCGCTCGAGCAGGAGTTGCGCTCCCTGGATCACACCCTGATTCAGGCCATCGCCACGAACGACGGGTTGGCGCCGGCGCGCCTGCTCGATGCCGAATTCACCTGGATCGATCGCGATGGCCGGAGCAGAAGTAAATCGGATCTCGTGAATCGAATCGGGCTGCTCTCCGCGGGCGCGGACACAAATCTTACTCTGCAGACTTATGGGCGGGTG